>Ga0172379_10001016_pt1 | contig 60732 bp, 64 predicted proteins | sample GrowelOW334metaG_FD_119756 | JGI IMG/M metagenome (GOLD analysis project Ga0172379, IMG submission 119756) | Groundwater microbial communities from an aquifer near a municipal landfill in Southern Ontario, Canada - Groundwater well OW334 metaG | ecosystem: Environmental > Aquatic > Deep... | reverse complement strand
AGGAGTTGTTCCGGTACTGGCTACCGGAGTGACTTCGAATTTCAGAGTGGTTCCGACGTCAGCTTGGACTGTGGTGTAAGTGAGAGATGTGGCTCCGTCGATGGCGACATCGTCCCTGAGCCAACGAAATGTAGAAGTTCCTTCTGGGTCAGAGTCGGCATCGGTGTAGGTGTAGGTACCGGTGAGAGTTTGGCTGATGTTTGGGGTGCCGGAGATGGTGACGGAGGAGGCTACGGGAGCGACATTGGACACTGAGGTGTAAATATAACCATTACTAACTACCGCTCCCAATTTTGTACCATCAGAAGAAGAGGTAATGCCACGCCAAGCCCTCAAACCAGCTTCGGTCTGTTGTGTCCAATTTACTCCACTGTCAGTGGAAACATATATATAACCACCATCAACTGTAGCTGCTAATTTTGTACCATCAGATGAGGAAGTAATGGAATACCAATTTCGTGAACCAGCTCCAGTTTGTTCTGTCCAATTTACTCCGCTGTCAGTAGAAGTATAAATGTAACCACCATTAACGATTGCTGCTAATTTCACTCCATCAGAAGAAGATGCGATGCCAAACCAAAAACGTGAACCAGCCCCAGTTTGTTCTGTCCAATTTACTCCGCTATCGGTTGAAGTGTAAATATAACCATTCACAACCGGAGATGCCAACTTAACGCCGTCAGAAGAAGAAGTGATGCCATGCCAATATCTAGAACCAGATCCAGTCTGTTGTGTCCAGTTTGCTCCACTGTTTGCAGAGGTATAAATATAACCACTACCATCAACTACTCCTGCCAATTTAACACCATCAGAAGAGGAAGTAAGACCATACCACCAACGTGAACCAGCTCCAGTTCGTTCTGTCCAATTTACTCCACTATTAATAGAAGTAAAAACACTACCTCCATATTCGGCAATTGCTAATTTTACACCATCAGAAGAAGATGCGATGGGCCACCAATCGAACGCACTAAGTGCTGTTTGCGCTGTCCAATTTACTCCACTATCTACAGATGTATAGACGTATGAACCAGCAACGGTTGCTGCTAATTTTACGCCATCAGACGATGAAGCAATTTCACGCCAAGCTCTTGAACCAGAACCGGTTTGTTCTGTCCATCCGGCTGAAACATTTTGGGTAAATGTTAAACAAAATAAACTTAACAATAAAACTAATAATATACTATTGGGGTTAAAAAATTTTTGCATAATATTAAAGATTAAAAAATTAATTAAATAAAATAAACCAATATTATGATAACATGAATTAATTTAAAATAATATTAATTTCCTCTGGATTGTTTGGTATGTATGGACGCCATGGAGGAAAGATTCTGACCATGGCTCCTGCAATTCCTGGGTCTTGTCTAAAGATTGATAAAACATCATCCTTATGAACCCCCAATAATTTTGCTTTAAGTACTTCTATGTTGGGTTTCCAAATAGCATCAATATTTCCATTTAATAAAAACTGGACCGATGTCGTCTCTTTATTGATTACTTGGTCTTTATTTAGAAAATTAAAAGACAGAGCGCTTAAATCTGGAATTGTTATTTCCTTTAATTCTTCTTTTTCTATTTCAGGAAAAGAAACGTTTAGAATATTTTTAACTAAACTTTCTTCTTTTAATAAAATAGCTGACAATTCACCATTGATTTCAATTGGAGCCTCTGGAGTCTTGAATAAAACATTATCATTTATTGTGTAAGAAAAAGTAAAAGCTCCTGGATACAAAATATATCCTGGTGGAACAAGAGCTTTAACTTTTTTAATCATATCTTCTTTGAAAGAAGTTTGGGCAATAGTATCAACTGTATTTTTATCTAAATCATTCATTACATAAATCAATCCTGAGGCACCACCAATCAGTGGACTTTTTAATTTACCGTAGATTTTATTATATTTGGTGGTTCCCTTAAAAGCAGTTACGTTAAAATCTGAAGGCGCACCATTGTAAGCTTCTCCGGGAAGAAAAGCACTGATTTTAACAATTACCTGGCCAGGAACAATTTTTTTATTAACTAATTTATAACCTGGAATAGTCACCGTATTATCTGTTTTATATGATTTACCTTCATTATCCGCTAGAAAAGTTCCGGCGGAAATTTTTTGAGTAGTTGTGCTAAATTCGTTATATAACGTCACACTGCCTTGTGCTTTAATCGAAACATCTTGCGTTTCAGTTAAAATTATATTTTTATTTTTTGTATCACTAGTTATCATTATTTCAAAATCAACAGTTTTGCTTGTCTGATCTCCAGAAGCGAGAAATTGTTTATTGGTGAAAGGAATCGATTGGTGTTTTGAAGTGATAGTGATATTTGCTTTTTGAAAAACATTACCAGCCCAATAAATACCACCCAAAAAGACAATGAGAACAAAAAGAATCAGAGTCAATCGGCTAATAACACGTTTTTTAATTTTAACTTGCGGAGTATTTTGTAATCTTTTTATTTTAGATTTATCTTTGGATAAATTTCTAAAATATTCTTCTATTTTAGATTCTTTAACTACTTCCTTGTTGATTATCTTACTCTCATCTTCTATTGTAGATTGATTAGGATCAATGGAAATTGGTTGACGAGCAACAACTCCCTCTGTTTTTTTGGGGATTATTGTTTTTTTGTTTTCTTTTCTCTTTATATCTTCTATAATAATCCTAATCATATTACTTAATTTTTTTTCTTGTTAAAGCAATAGCTTCAATCATCAAAAATGGATCGCAATCTCCATTTTTAATATCGCATTGATTTAAAAATTCTGGCCCATCTAAATTTACTACAATACATTTATGCCCTGAGACCATTGATTGAATATTTTCTTCGTCTTGTAAAACATTTACAAACCAATTTCTAATATCATTATCCGCTGTTAAAAATATTGTATTGGGTAAAATAAGAATTCTCGGTAAAGTACTTAAACATTTACTAAAAGCTTCTCCCCAGGAATTTTCGATTGATTTAAAGAGTGGTTCAACTTTCTGCTTAAAAGCCGATGACAAATTGTTCGTACTATAGAGTTTGAATAATTCTTTAGCATCTCGTAACTCAATTTCTAATTTAGTACACATATACTTGAAAAAAGTTTTCTTACCAAAAGGAAAAGACAGGACTGATTTCAGGACACCCTTAGTGACAATACCAACATCAGTTATTTCTCCACTAATATCAAGAAGTAAATATGAATCTGGAGTTACATATTTATCCCTAACTGCAAAATAAGTATCCACAGTAAAAGAAGAGAAACTCACATTTTTATGATGATAAATTTTAGATAATATTTTACGAATTTCATCTAAACATAATTTAGGAACTAAAGATATAATCATATCCATTTCGAGCAGTTTACATTTTCTCCCAAATGGATCATTGACGGCATAGCCATTGAGTGATACAGACATAATGTGTTGTTCAATCAATTCGGGGATACTATCTAAACTACCATATTTATTTTTATACATATCTTTAAAACCAGAAATTTCTTTTTGAATTAATTCATCGGCTAAACGTTTATTAAAAATAAAAGATTTAGTATCTGACATTTTTACAACTCTGGTTTCTGATAAATACCAAGGAGAAGCAAGCACACAAAATATCTCATCAGGAACTCCGGCTTTTTGCTGATAAAGATCGTCCGCTGTTTGATAAAGAGCCGAGAGCATATTCTTCATAAATATACTAAAATTGAAATCTTTTTCTGTCTTAATCTCATGACGAACAGATTTAAGGATAACTGGTATGCTATTTTCACTAGATGGAAGACGCACGACGGCACCACCGATACTTCCTGAGCCAATATCAAAAATTGCGACAGTTCGTTCTTTTTTATGTAATCCAAATAAAAATCCCATAGTACATATATTATACTATAGAATTAGTAAAATACTTAACTATTTGTGGAAAAATTAAACGAAAACCGCTTTAATCCGACGAATACCCGAAGCGACAGCTTCTTCTTTTTGAATTTTAAATACACCCAATTCACTAGTGTTTGAAACGTGTGGCCCGCCACAAAATTCTTTTGAAATATAATTACCATTCTCGTCTTCAATAAAATAGACAGAAACAGTTTCTGGGTATTTTGCTCCAAATTCCATCTCGGCACCAATCATTTTGGCTTCAGTTAGAGGCATATCTTTATGAATTACTTTCAAATTTCTTTTTATTTTATCATTTACCCAGTCTTCCACTTTTTTCTTTTCCTCATCTGTAAGTTTATGGTCGCACATAAAATCCATACGTAAACGTTCTTCGGTGATATTACTACCCCTTTGTTTGATATTTCCATCAATAACATTTTGTAATCCAGCCAAAAGTAAATGATGCGCGGTGTGAAGTCGAACAGTTTTCTCATTGTGGTCCGCTAGTCCGCCTTTAAATGTCCCCGCACTAGATGTGCGGGAAAGCTCTTGGTGCTCTTTTAATTTTTGATTAAAATCTTCTAAATCAACAGTTTTACCTTTTTCTTTGGCTAATTCAACAATAAGTTCAATCGGAAATCCATATGTCGTAAACAAAATAAATGGATCGGCCCCCTTTTCAAATTCGCGAATTCCATGTTCGAGTGTTAGGCGAAACTTACTTTCTTCCACATCAATTTCTTTTTGAATAATTTCTTTATTTTTTAAAAGCTCTGGATATGTATTTTTATATTTTTCTATTACTATTTCTGAAAGAGCCAGTAAAGACCCATGTTTAAGAGAAATAAGATCCGAATGCCTGACTGCTCGACGAAGAACTCGACGTAAGATATATCCACGGCCTGTATTTGATGGTAAAACCCCATCAGCAATTATAAAAACCGCCGTGCGGATGTGGTCAGCGACAATTCTAATTTGGCGTCTGGTGTCAACAAAATATTGTTTACCATCATTAATATATTCTTCATCTGATTTGTCTCCATAAGAAAGTCCTGAAAGTTCCTCTATCTTTTCTATAATCGGTAAAAATAAATCTGTCTCATAAGTACTTCTTTTACCTTGGACCATAGTTGTCACCCGCTCTAGCCCTGCTCCAGTATCAATATTTTTTTGTGGAAGTTCTCCAACAATTTCGCCATTGACTTGATTGTAAGTCATAAAAACATCATTCCAAATCTCTACAACTTTTTGTTCATCTTCAGCCAGATTGAATTCTTCTGCTGTTAAATCACCAAGCTTGCCAGTGACATCATAGAACATTTCTGTACTTGGGCCAGCTGGTGAATTGAGCCCAGCACTCCACCAATTTGATTTTGAATTTTTATAATAAATACGATGCTCTGGTATACCAAGTGATTTCCAAATTTCTACTGATTCCTTATCGGCTTCGAGTTTTTCATTTCCAGAAAAAACAGTCACATATAATCTTGCAACATCCAAGCCCAATCCTTCTTCTTTTCCCGTTAGAAATTCATAACTCCACGAAATAGCTTCTTTTTTAAAATAATCACCAAGCGACCAATTCCCCATCATTTCAAAAAAAGTGTTGTGGGTATTGTCTCCGACTTCACTTAAATCTATTGTTCTTAAACATTTTTGAAAATTGACTAGTCGGACTCCCTGTGGATGTGGCTCACCTAAAAGATAAGGAACAAATGGTTGCATCCCAGCTGTGTTAAAAAGTGTGGCATCCATAGCCCCAGCTATCGTTGTGGTCACAAGCGAAGCTGAGGGAACATAGGCATGTCCTCTTTTTTCAAAAAACTTTAAAAATCGTGATCTAATTTCATCTGACTGCATTTTTTTATCATACAACAAAAAGGTGAAATTAAAAAGCCCCGCACTAAATTGTTTACAATTTAGTGCGGGGCAATTCATCTCAACTTTTTTAACTCAAATCTTGTATATCTTTACCTCTAAAATATTTAGTTTTTTTCAATTGTTCTTCAACAAACCACAATACAATAAAAATAAATAATGTCAGAATGGTAGCTATAATAGCTATATCAAAAAGTTTAAATCCAGCTGCCATTCCGATTCCAGCTGAAACCCAGAGCCCAGTCGCTGTTGTCAGCCCCATCAATTTTGTTTCTTTAGCAAAAATAAGTCCAGTACCAATAAAACCAATCCCAACAATAATTTGAGAAGCCATTCTTGTTGGGTCAAAACCCCCGATACCTAAATAACGAACGGAAATCATTTCTGAAATAATAATAAATAATGCCGCCCCCATAGCAACAAGTGCATATGTTCGCATCCCAGCTGTCTTGTGCGCCCAAACACGTTCAACTCCAATAATCATCCCAAGTAGTAATGCAACCAGTAAACGAATAACGATATCCATTGTTGTTATATTTAAAATATTTTCCATAGGTTTATTGTAACAAATAATTTGATAATAATGAAACTAATTTAAAATTCGTATTCTATTAAAATTTTTTCCAGATAAACCATTAATCGAAATTGGTACTATCTCAAATTTAGCGTTTTCTAGTTGAGATGGAGAGAAGATATATTCTATAAAATTAGTATCTAATTTTTTCAAAGCTCCTACCCCCACCCAAAATTTAGCAACTGAAGTTTTTGTGGTTCCTACAGCCATAACTTTGCCATCCTTAACAGGCGTAGGAAATACCAAGATTTTATCTTTTGCTCTATTGTATGGTCTTCTTTTATCAACTGCATAATATGATTGGTGAATTAGTTCTACTTTTTCTTTCCATAATGGATCATTATCTTGTCCTGGATTTAATTTAACGTTAAGTTCAACCATCCGTTTTTCTTTATCCCCTAAACTAGGCAAACCTCCAAACTCTATTTTTTTCTTTTCTATCTTATCGGCTAAATCTTTTTCAAATTCTTCTTTTTCATAGAAAGACGAAACGGGAGTAAACGTGAATTTAATATTTTTGGGTATATAATTTTCAAGAAATTTAACTAATTCTTCAAAACTACTTTTATATTTTTCTGTGTCTTTTTTGGGAATATTGTTCATTCTTTCGACAATCATATCGTCAGAAACAAAATCAAAAATGATTCCTGGTGTGTATACTTCAGCAATAGATTTTAGCCATTTTGTATAATACATCAAAGTAAATAACTCAGCCCAATCAACTTCTGGAGTTTCTTCTAACCTCCATAGTTTATATCCACCAAAAGGAAAAGAGAACTTAATTGGCAAATTATTTTTAATACTTTCATTGATAACCTGTTTTATGTAACTTTGATATTCAGAGATAACCATGTATTTTCTGAATTTTTTAGACATAATTGTCTTAAAAATAAAATCCGCTAAATCTTTTTCTGAATTGAAAATATCTACTTTGGGGGAAGTAGACTTTAGTTCGTTTAGTTTTTTTTCTATAAATTCCTGTGCTGTCATACAATGAGATGTGGGTAGGAATTGAACCTACGATATATCTCTTGCGGAGATATGCCTTACCACTTGGCTACCACATCAATTTCATCCTACAACAAAATTATTATTTATTCAACAATTCCGCCCCCTAAACAAACGTCATCATCATAAATAACAATTGACTGACCCTTATCAACCAAAACTTCTTTTTCAAAAATAATTTTTGCTTCATTTTGCCCCTTAACTTCAATCCGACAACTTAATAATTCTCCATGATAACGAATCTGGACTTGATACCCGCCTTGACTCGTAGGCGAGGCAGGTCTTTTTTCATTTTCTGGAACATTTAAAATCCAATTCACATTATTAATTTTTACTTTATTACTACCCCCTAGGTCTTGCCTAGTGGGTTGTCTGGTTGTAACAGTAATCGTATTTTTTTCTATGTTTTTTGAAATTATATACAAAGGTTCTTCCTTCTCTGATTTTTGGGTTATTGTAAAACCATGTCGTTCACCAAGCGTAAAAAATACTGCTCCATCGTGGGTTCCAATAATGTCCCCTTTTTCATCTAAAACATCTCCTTTTTCCGACTTAATATAATGTTTCAAAAAATCTTTCATATCAAGTGGACCCAAGAAACAAACCCCTTGACTGTCTTTTTTCTCGGCAACTGGGATTTTGTATTTGTTGGCAAGTTTACGAACCTCTGTTTTCTTTAAATGTCCAATAGGAAAAAGAACGTGGACTAAATCATCTTGATTTAGTGTCCAAAGAAAATATGATTGATCTTTTGAAGCATCTACTCCTTTCTTTAATTCGTAATTCTTAACCCGCCTTGCGTCGTGGCAGGTTCCTAATTCGTAATTATTTATTGCGTAATGCCCCGTAGCAATAAAATCAGCCCCGTGAGCTTTTGCAAAATTCCAAAATACTCCGAACTTCACTTCACGATTGCACATTACATCTGGATTTGGAGTGTTGCCCTTTTTATATTCTAGAATCATATAATCCGCCACTCCTTTTTTATATTCTTCTTCAGCGTCACATTCTAAAAATGGAATACCGAGATGAGCACATACTCGCATTGCATCACGTCGCTCGTCTTGCCAAGTACACTTTATAAAATCTGGCGTCCAAGTACGTATAAAAACCCCAACAACGTCATATCCTTGGTCTTTCAAAAGTGCGACAGAGACAGAGCTATCTACCCCGCCCGATACACCAACAAATACAGTTTTGTTTATTTTATTCATAAATTTATTAAAAATAGGTTGTGGAATATTAATTTTATGAGTCGTGTCGGAGCCCTTTAGGGTAAAGCGCGAATAAAATTGATATGCCACAACCTATTTCATTCACTATTTATCTCATACTCTCCCACTTCGCAAATATACCACAAGGAAGTAACCTTTCGCTATCACTTTCTTCAATAGCTAGCTCACCAATCTCTATCTGCCCTTTATAATCTTTCATCATTTCCTTTAAATTATTCTCGTAAACAATCGGGGAATATCCGGCCGTATACCCATTAATTAAAACAAAAAGAGGTTTATCGGAAAGTAACCCTCGGCATAATTTCATTAATTCTAAAAAATTCTCTTCGATTTTCCAAAGTTCATCATGTGGCCCATGCCCAAAAGACGGTGGGTCCATTATTATAGCGTCATATTTTCTTCCCCTTTTCACTTCTCTTTTAAGAAAAGAAATAACGTCATCAACAATCCATCTGATTGGGGCATCTTCTAGCCCCGACAATTTTGCATTCTCTTTGGCCCATTCTACTGCAGTTTTGGACCCGTCAACATGACAAACTTCCGCCCCAGCTTTAGCGCAAGCAAGAGTCGCTCCGCCTGTATAAGCAAATAAATTCAAAACTGATATTTTTTTAGAGGCAGAATTCCTAAACAATTTTTCATGGTCTGGCCCCTCGTCCTCCCTCGTCCGAGGACCTGACAAATTGTTTAGGAATTCTGCCTTTTTAATTATTTCCTCCATCCATTTCCAATTAGGAAGTTGTTCAGGAAAAAGACCAGTATGCTTGAAGGATGATGGTTTAATTGAAAAATTTAAATCGCCATATGAAATATTCCAACTTTTAGGAATACCATTTTTCACAATCCATTTCGTCTTGGTACCCTCACGTACAAATTTTAATTCAGCTTTTTCCCATATTAAAGAATCTTTTGATTTCTCCCAAAGAGCTTCGGGATCAGGACGTCTTAAAAAATAAGAACCATATCGTTCTAACTTTTCTCCATTACCCGAATCAATTAACTCGTATTCTTTTTGTTTTGCTGTTTTTAAAATCATATTTGCCTAGATCTGCATGATCATTAAAATTTTTATCCGTGTCGGAGCCCTTTAGGGTTAAGCGGGAAAAATTTTAATGATTATGCAGATCTTCCTTATTTTAAATAATTATCTATATTGCGCTTATGTTCTGTATAAGTTGTTGCAAAATGCACTTTACCATTTTTATCATGAAGATAATAGAGGTAAGATGAAGTGTTAGGATAAATTGCCGCATTAATTGATTGTAACCCTGGATTATTAAGTGGTTTAGCTGGTAATCCTTTCTCTTGATAAGTTGATTTATCAATATCCACTTGAAGAGGCATACCAATAGAAATTCTTTTCCATAAAATTCCAGAAATTATTTCAATATCTTCTTTCCCCCCTGCTTCACCTTCCAAAATTGAGGCCATTGTTATAATTTCATTTAAGCTATACTGACTTGCATTTATCGATGGTAAAAGATTTTTAATTTGATTTTCAAAACTATTTGTCAATTTATCAACAATCTCTCTTCCTGTATCTAATGGAAAGAAAAAATAAGTATCCGGGAATAAATATCCCTGTTTAGCTTTTTCATTTGTTAAAAATAAATCTTTTCGAAATCCCGCTAATTTATCCGCTAGTAAATCTGCTATTTCTTCATTGGTTAAACCTTCACGAATAGTTACTTTGATAGGTTCAATATTGTGATGCCCTCGACTAAGTTGCCAAGCGATAACCCAAACAGGTGAATTTTTTTTAATCAAATAATCCCCAGTAATTATACCTTTCCCTGATTTAAGTAATTTAATAAAAACCTTTAAAGCAAGATCATGCCTGACGGCATTCTTAGTTTCTAATTCTTCGGTAACAGAATTAATTGATTGGCCAGAAGCCACGTGGATAATAATATCTTTATTGGAAAATGGTGCTGACAAAAAGTAATAAGCAAACAAACCCAAAAAACCAATAATTAAAATCAGGTTAGGAATTAACTTAATAATTTTTCTTGTTGAAGGCAAATTTGTGCCAGTGTTATTCTCATCCATAGACGTAAACTATATAGGTAAATTGGAAGGTGGTTTGGCAATCTTTGATTCGATACGCTTGAAACTTGGTGTCTCTGAGACCATACCTGGGAAATGAAATAGGGTGGCTAATTCTTCATTCGAAAGAACAAAAATTTGCGGTTTACCTGAAGGGAAAAACATATTAAAGACTGCTGGATATTTTACCGCATATTGAATAGGTGGATGGAAGAAAGTCCTCATTCGATAAAAATTAAGCATACGTTTTTTGAGTTTAGTTAAAGCCAGTCCGGTTGGGTCAGACCAGGGTGCATCGAACTGAGTAGGACTAATACGATTTAATTCATTTGAATATGGTTGAGCAAATTGACGAAACACCAGACGAGAGTTACGCCTGAGATTATTAAATTGATCTTCTGAAATTAATTTTTTATCTGATAGTGTCACAAGTCGAATTCCACAATCAAAGTGAATCTGTTGTAAATTTATAACCATCTGTTTGATTATCGGATCAAGGAAACTTGGAGCACGAACTTCGAGAGAATTCCCTCCACCAAGACCTTGCCCCACTCCGACTTTGGTATATGGTTTAAGAAGGTCTTTGATGTGTTCTTCAGCAAAAGTATCAAAGTTTACATGTTTACCTGTAGCATGACTGTGATACTTTTTGATACTTTGTCGAATAACAATTTGAATCCACATTTGTTGACCTTTAGCGAGAGAGCCCATAAATTCAATAGTCGGAGTTAGTGGATCAATTTTATATTCTTCTTTTGTTCCAGATTTTAATTCATCAATTTGTTTATAAGTTCTAAATGGTTGGACATCGTGCTTTAATTTAGTAAATTCACATCCCCAGACGTTCCAATCTCCATCTTTGGTATATTGAGGAACATTTAGAGTATAATCTTCTGACTCGACAACTTTGGCTTGTGGATATTGAGCATAGATTTGTGTCTCGACTAAATCTCTAATACGTGATGGTGTTCGAACAAAAAAACGAACTCGTCCATCAATCGAAACAATTTCAAGTGAAAACCAAAGCCAAGGGGCACCGATCATGAACTCTTCCCAGAACCCTTTTATACTTTTATGATAAAAAGCGTTCGAGAAAATAAGTTCCATCGCTGCTGGAGTTTTGATAACTTCACGAGGAACTTGAATTTCAAGTAAAACCCATTTGATACCCATAATAAAACGTTCTTGTCGGTAATGATGCCAAAAATGAAAAGCAACATAAGCCAAAGGAATCGGCATCAAATAACCTATTGCCACAATAAGAAACTGGATTAAATTGAAATTATGAGTATTTAAAAAATCTTGTATCATATAATATTATGATCTAGTGAAAAAGCCAATCAAAATAGCAATAATAATAAAACCTGCTACAATGATAATAATATTTACAATGAAACCTTTCTGCATACCATTTTATTATATCATATCCAAAAGAAAATCCCGACAACTGTCGGGATTTTCTTTAAGCTATAGTGTAAAGACCAGCTTTATTCTTTTTAAAATATTTAGAGTTTTGAAGATTAACTAAAATTGTGTTCTTTTTTAGATATCTTTCTTTCATTACTTGATCAATGATATCTTCTTTTTTCATTGGACCATTTTTCTTCAAAAGTTCTTTGATAACATCTCGGACTACGCCAGTTTTATAACCCCATTCAGACAAAGCATAAATACCTCGGCCAACAAGGACAAATCTAGGATCTTTAATGAGTTCGTTGTGACAAGTCGCTACATGACATTTCTTGTCGAAAGTATTCGCAACTGCTTTTGCCACTTCTCGAAAATGCATTGGGCTACCATGTTTCCTCATCATTAAGAAAGCGTAATCCTTGACTCCGCGAGTTTTGATAGAAGATGATGTTGACTTTCCCCATTCGCCAAGTGGATTCTTATTAATCTTCTTTGACATTGAAAGCCAGCGTTTAGCAATTTCTTCATTCTTGTATTCTTCAGATAAATCTTTGACTTCTTCAAGAAATCGAGAAATAAGTTCTGCTTCAGAAACTAATTCATCGTCAGAAAGATTTTCAAAAAGATTTTTTAATGATTTATGAATTTGTTCAGCGATATCAGCATCAACACTCCAACGAGTCTTAAAGTGATCATCTTCTTTGTGTTTTATAAAATCATCTCCTAGAGTGAGATATAAATGAATGTGATTCTGGGTTAATTTGTCTTTAGAAAAATGATTGAGTAATTCTTGTTCTTCAACTACAGCACCAAGAGTGTGCATTAACTTTTTTAATTCTTCGAAAACCTGCTTTTCATTTTTAAAAGTTTCTGATTTACGAATAAAGCCAAGGGCTGAATTTTCTATTTGGCGAACACGCTCACGAGTGATCCCGTATTTTTGACCAATTGCTTCTAATGTTTTGCGTTGAACATCATCAGTGATGCCGAAACGATTAACTATCACTTCATAAGCACGAGGTGATAGACCTGAGAGCATACGCTTGGTAACTTGTTTTGGTTTAAATGAAACTGTGCTTGTCATTTGAATTAAAAAATTAATCTACTAATTTAACTTACTGGTACCATAATATCATTACTATTAAATAAAGTCAACTAAATTTACAGCACATAATTTTAACCTTGTAAAATATCGCTTTTTTTCGGTGATTTAGATTTTGACCTATCCATTTCTGTTAATAACTTTTTTCTCAAACGGACACTTTTGGGGGTAATTTCTAGATATTCATCGTCAGCCATAACTTCAAGACCGCGTTCAATTGAGAGTTTATAGGGGGGCTTCACATTTATCGCTTCATCAGTACCCGATGAGCGCATGTTTGAAAGTTGTTTACTTTTTGTTGGATTCACAGCAAGTTCATCCCCCTTTATAACATTCCCAATAACCATACCTTCGTAAACTTCATCTCCATGTTCTACATATAAAGTTCCACGTTCTTGAAGCGTCCAGAGAGAGAATGCTATAACCTTACCAGTTACTATTGAAGTCATCGAGCCAACATCTCGTTTTTTGATTTCTCCAGCATAATTTTTAAATCCGATAAATCGTGAGGCTAAAATTCCTTCACCTTTTGTATCGACAACAAATTGCCCTCGATACCCAAGAAGTCCACGTGTCGGTATCTCTATCAACATTCGTACAATTCCTTCTTTCTCATGCATACTTGTAATCATCCCTCTGCGAGCAGTTAATTTTTCAATAACTGCACCAGAATATTCATTGCGAACATCAATAGTTGCTTCTTCGTATGGTTCCAACTTTTCACCATTTTCTTCTTTGATGATTACATGTGGCTGAGAAACTTGCAGTTCATATCCTTCACGTCGCATATTCTCAAGTAAAACCGCGATGTGCAATTCGCCACGGCCATAAACAAGAAATCCTTCTTGAACTTCTTCGTCGTCAGGAGTATCGAAATTTATTCTAAGTCCAACATTCATTTCAAGTTCTTTCTCGAGTCTTTCTCGTATTTGACGACTTGTGACATATTTACCTTCGCGCCCACAAAAAGGAGAATCGTTGACTAAAAAGTTTAGCGAAATAGTTGGCTCGTCAATATCAATAGATGGTAAAGGTAGAGTATTTGGATTATCACATATTGTCTCACCAATATATACATCTGGAATACCCGCAATCAGTGCAATATCTCCAGTATTGAGTTCGGTTACTTCCTTTCTATTAATTCCTTCGAATGTGAACATTTTAGAAATTTTTGCATTTCTCATTTTTCCACTTGAATCTTTTACAATAATCTTAGAGCTTGTTTTTATTGATCCCGAATATGCACGAACAATGGCAAGGCGTCCCATAAAATTGTCATAGCCCAGATTGAAAACTTGAGCACGAAATGGATCATCTTTGTTAATTGATGCTTCTTTAACTTCAGCAAGAATTAAATCAAATAAGGGGGTAAGGTCTTTTGATTCATCCTCTAAATGAAGCTTGGCAATTCCTTGTCTACTGATGGCATACAAATATTTAAAATCAATTTGTTCTTGTGTTGCTCCAAGTTCCAAGAAAAGTTCTAAAATCTCATCGTGAACTCGATCAGGATTTGCTGCGGGCTTATCTATTTTATTTATGACAACAATTGGTTTAAGACCAAGCTCAAGTGACTTTTTTAAAACGAAACGAGTTTGAGGCATTGGACCTTCCTGAGCATCAACAAGTAATAAAACTGAGTCAATCGCCCGAAGAACTCGCTACACTTCCGAACCAAAATCCGCGTGGCCTGGAGTATCGACAATATTTATTTTCGTTCCCTTATAAACAACCGAAGTGTTTTTGGAATATATAGTAATACCCCGCTCAAGTTCAAGAGCGTTTGAATCCATCGTGACCCCTTCTTCCACCATTCCGCACTGCTTCATCATCTGGTCAGTCAAAGTGGTCTTCCCATGGTCCACGTGTGCTATTATTGCTATATTTCTAATTTCCATTATATTAATACGTCTGATTAAATAATAAGTTATAATTTAGATAAATCACTTCGCGCCCCGTATAAAACTTTATATGCATTCGATTTAAAGTTTTTGTACTGGGGTTGCTATACTTGTCCCGTAGCGAGCTTTGCTCTGCTACTGGGATTTCTAATTTCCATAAAATAAAAACGCCCCGAGGCGAAAAACTATTTGTATAATATCATATATTTTGTAAATTGTAAAACATACAAATATAAAAGGGAGAGTCAAGATTGAGACCCTCCCTTATTTAATGTAAATGTTTGATATCGTTAATTGGGGAAATCTAAAAAATAATCTTTCAACTGAATATCCCAATCCTATATAAAACAAAATGATATCATCCCGTGTAATTTTCTTATCGATAAATTTTCTTTCTATTTGATTTACATCGATAACGCCAATATCAACAAGATGATATAGCAACTCATTAGAAATAAATCGTTGCGTTTTATTCTCATCGATTATTGTTTCAAGTTCACGTCCAAGAACCATTACCATAATCTTAGTTCCCGGTTTCAAATTTTTTATCTCTTCCATAATTAAGATTTTCTTCACCCTACCACCATAAATAAAATCTGTCAAACTAAATTTAATAATAAAAAACTGGCTCACCAAAATTGGAAGCCAGCCATTATTCATTCAATATTTTTTGAATCTTCTTTCTTGGTAGCATTGCGAGCTATCATTATTCCAGATTCAGTGATTTAAAATGGAACTTACTCCTCGTTCAGAACCACCCCTCATCACTTCATTATAGTATATCATATTTACTATACTTTGTCAATACCTATAAAAGCTTTACAATATCGTGATAAGTTATGACAACCATCAGAACCATTAACAATCCAAAACCAATCATATTCACCACATTTGCAATTTGAGGTTTGATCCTTGAACCCTTAATTTTTTCTATCAATACAAATAAGAGTCGTCCCCCATCAAGAGCCGGGAATGGTAGTAAATTTATAACTGCAAGATTTATAGAAATGAGTGCTGTAAATGACAACAAATAAATAAAACCAAATTCCGCTGCATCACCAACAACTCCAACAATTCCGACAGGACCAGTCAGAGTATTCATATCAGCCTGACCCAAAAGTGCATCGTGAATCAAATTATAAAACCCAACTACAGTTGCCACAAAAACATCGGCCGATAATTTCAAACCTTCCCAGACCGCCCGATGAATTGGTAATTTGAGAGTACCAATTATATCCATTGAAATACCAATCATCACACTATTACTTTTATTACTTTCTTCTGGCACAACCATGACTTCCACCTGTTCTCCTTTTCGAATTAACGAAATTGTTACTTCCTCACCACTATGAGCTTTGATGAATGATTGGACGGTTGAAGCAGAAAAATTAGAAGATAAAAGTTTTGTTGAATCAGTGCTTGTTTCAAGCGATAAAATTTTATCACCAGTTTTAATTCCGCCAACTTCAGCTGGAGAATCAGGTAATACGCTTGTAATCGTCAAAGCTTGATTATTCACAATTGCTCCTTTGGGAACACTGCCGACAGAAGTTGGGAGCCCTGAAATAAATCCGACAGAAAAAAGAAGCCAGGCCACTAAAAAATTCATCAAGACACCTGCCAATAAAACTCCGGCTTGGATATACCTTGGTTTGTTTACAAAACTTCTTTTGCTATCTGGACCATTGATCGAATCTTCATCTGGATTTTCTCCAAAAATTTTCACATACCCTCCAAACGGCAAAGCATTAAAATTATAAGTTGTCTCTCCAATTTTTTTCCCAAAAAGTTTCGGCGGAAAACCAAAAGAAAATTCATCGACACGTATACCTGACTTCTTGGCAACAAAAAAATGCCCAAATTCATGGGAGATAACTAGAACCAATAAAATTACAAGAAAAATTAATATATTCATTTTTTAATTCATTATTTCAGTTTCCTTTTTATTAAAAATAGTTTCAAGGTTTTGATTCCCTTCATCAACACATTTCTGGATGTCTTCTTTCCCCCTTTTCTTTTCGTCTTCTGATAAATCATTTAATTTATCTATTTCATTCTGGCGCTCTTTACGAACACTGATTCGAGCATCTTCGAGCTTTTCTTTTAAAACTTTCACGAGCTTAGTACGATTTTCGGTTGTTAACATTGGGAAAATTACTCTTACTCCGTCACTATCTGAAACAACAGAAAGACCAAGATTCGAGGCATTGATTGCATTCTCAATATCTTTAATCTGATTTTTATCCCAAGGAGCAATTCGAAGCGTCTTTGGGTCTTCAATCGTCACCCCGGCGACATTTTTAATCGGCATCCGACTCCCATAACTTTCAACCGTAATACTATCGAGCACCGCCGGCGTCGCTCGCCCAGTGTGAATCTGAGAATATTCTTTCCCGAGCCACTCTTCAATTTTCTTCAATTCCATTTTAAAATTTTGTGTATTGTATGCCATATATATATTCTACTATATAAATGTATTTTTAAAAAGCGCTGAGATTAAGACAATATTAAAATAAATATAAATAAAACAAAAAATATTATGTCTCGGCTTTAATGGCAGTTACAATAAGACGCTTATCGTGAGTTCGCAAATCTGGCATCCACTTCCCTGTGCATGTAATAATTTTTAAATATGCTCCATCATTTTGATTAAATACTTCTTCGGCCGATGAATTATAATCATAAATAGCAGTAGAAGTAACAACGAAATGAATTTTCTCTCCCAATTCTTTTTCTATATAAATATCATCGCCCTCTTTTATATTTTTTAAATTCCCAAATACTGCTTTCAACCCAAGTCCATTCTCTACATGCCCAGCTATTACCGCACTACCAATCTCTCCTGGCGGTGTCCCATATTTATAAAGTCCAACATCAAAAAAATTAGTTGGGGTAGACATGTTCCCCTTCTTTGTTATACCAACATTTTGTATTTTGGCATTTATTTTTAGAGCAGGAATAATGAGGCGCTCGGTAAATACCGGCATATTTTCTGTATCTATCTTCTTTTCTACTTCCATATCTACGCCTACATTCGTGGGGAGAACTCTGTCTATTAATTTTTCCTCAATAAATGGCGGAACTGCCATATCGTCTGTCGGTGCATAATATATTTTATTAACCAAAATAATCATCATTATTATAATGAGAGAAAAAATTATTATAAAAATTGTTTTTTTATTCTTTTTCATATAACAATAAAAACGGATACAGATGCACCCGTTTTTACTTTCTACTATTAAGCCGATTTTGCTTTACGAGTAGCATAAACTACACCCCCAATAGCAAGCAATCCGAGTAATGACATAAAAGCTATATTCATCGAACTTATCGGAGCTACTCCTGTTGTGGGTAAATAAGGAGTAATAATAGGTGCATAGTAAAACTCAGCAAGGAGTTCTCCATTACAAGGATTTCCATTGGTCAAACTATACCCAAACATTGAAGTACATCCTTCAATAGACAATATTGCTTCAGATGTTCCACTGCAAGCATTTCCATTTGAAGTACTATAACCTATAACACTTGGGCAACCTGCCAATCTTTCTGTAGCATTTGATGTTCCATTACAAGGATCTCCATTTGTAATACTGTAACCAATAGCAGAAGAACATCCAGTAGGAAATGTTTGAGCTGCTTGTACTTTTGATGCGGTATAACCTGAAAAAGTTATTACGAATGCAAATACAAATGCAAATGAAACTATTTTTTTAATAATCATAAATTTTATATAAATTAAGATTCTTTAATAAACAATAAGAGATTAACCTAGCAATACGACCAATTTACGCAAAATAAGCATAAAAGACTGCAAAAGATATAGTCTCTTACTTATTTATGCCGTTTCAAATAAAAAATTATTACATAAATTTTATTTATCTGGTTCATTAAATATTCTCCTCTTTAATTAGTTTACAGTAATTAGAACCCATCCTATATTATAAGTGCTAGATGTTCTAAAATCATTTTGACCGATGCTCCGGGGGTACTCAAGTATCCACGAGCTTTTTGTAATTCACTTAAAATAAATTGCGTCTTTTCATTTTTTTTATCTTTTTTAAATTTTTGGTAGAAAACATTTTCGAGTTCATTTACAAATGTCGTTGCATAAAATCGTAATTGGCCACTATTATCTTCATCTTTGTTTTCTTTTACAATTTGAGCAACTTGATCAATTCTCTCTTTGGGAGTAGCTGTTAAAAATATAGTGACAGATTTTTGTAAATCTTTACCAGTTAATTGTTCTGTTTTGACAACATGAGTTCTTGATAAAATCGTTCCCGCTAATCGAGATGCATCTGGAACTACAATAAAAAAATGGGTATTTTCTGTTGGTTCTTCTATTATTTTTAAAAGTGTTTGCTCAGCTTCACGATTTATAAATTTGGTCGCGACAATACAAACTTTTTTACCTCCACTAATTCCTCGTCGATTATGCCAATCTTTTATTTCACCATTATCATTCATCGTGAACGATTCATAAACTTGAAATAAAACATCGGGGCTCTGACTTTTAATTTCGCCGCGCACCTCCAAAAACTTCAACAACTCTACTCCTGTTGTTTCCGGCTCTCCTTCTACTACATAACTATGATATAAATTTTGTGGAAATAGTTCTTCAAAAATGTTTTTTGTCATATATTCTTCTCCGCTAGGACTTTCCTAGCGGAGATCTTAATAAATAATTTACGAACTTATACCTTTTTTATTTAAATAACTAATAAACTCATTATAACTTTTTACATTCTCTTTTATGACTGCATTATAAATATCGGTGCTAAAAATCGTCTTCCTATATTCAGGATGAACTGCCATTTGATTTTTGATTATTAAAATACTTTTTCTCTTTTCTTCATTTATATTGTTATTAAGCCATTCAACATCGTCCTTGCCACTATGCTGTTTTTCATTATGAATAAACCAAATATCAATCTTCCAAAGTTCTTGATCTTTAAATTGAAATCCTAAATATAAACCATCGGGATTTTCTGCTCGTATTCTACCTCCAATATTATTATTTAGTTGTATATTCTTTATATTATCAATTTCGAATAAATAGCTCACTGTATCAAATATATTTTGAAATGATTTGGTTTCATCTACTAGCTCAATATCAATATCCCTCCAAGTCATTAGACTTGTAGCTAAACTACCTGTTATAAATGGTTGGCCATATTTTGAAATAAATTGAATGAGTTGTAATTTTTCTAAAACATCACTCCCTTCTTTTTGTAATTTATTCTGTTGTAGAACTAAGTCGTTATAATCCATATTTTTATTATATATTAATTTAATCTAAAATCATTTTCTCCGCTAGGACTTTCCTAGCGGAGATTAATTTTTAAAAGATAACCATTCAAATATTTCCTTTTTAAAATATTTTTCCGTGGAAAAATACTGAGGAAAATTATCTATATTTAAAACTTTGTTCTGAACTCTATTTTCTCCTAAATAATCAGCATAACTAGAATATTTATACTCATTTAAAAATTTAAGGGCTTGATTTTTATTTTTAATCCCTTCTTCTTTCCATTTTTTATCTATAAGTTTTATTGGATTAAGATGTATGTAAGAATATAAATATTTTAAATATCTATCATGATCTACATGCTCTGCTTTAAACTTACCCTCAAAAAGACTTCCTGTTCTTTCGTATTTTTTATTAAAATACATTACATAAGCAGTTAAAAGCTTTTTCATAAACTTACTAATTCCTTCATCTTCTTTTTGTATAATTAAAATATGAAAATGGTTAGGCATTAAACAATATGCTCCTATACTAACTAAAAGATTTTTTCTTTTTACATTAAAAAGACCCTCATCTTTCTGTAAATTATCAGATTTAAAATTTTCAATTTGATTACAAGCATACATTAAGCCGACAAAACGCTTATAATCTTCTTTATCTTTAAAAATAACTTTTTTATCATTTCCACGATTGTAAAGATGAAAATATTCACCTTGAATAAATTTTATTTTTCGTAGTGCCATGTTTATATTATATAACAATATTCTCCGCTAGGAAAGTCCTAGCGGAGAATTCATAAATGCTATTGTACCTCAATTTCAAAAATATCCGAAAGCTCATCTGAATAATAAAATTCATGGCCCAAATCACCAAAAGTATATTCCGTATTATTTATATTAATCACTGCTCCACCAATTAATGGATTTTCCTTTGGAACTGAGTAATAAAAACCAAGGTTGTAAAGGGTTGATAATATTCCTGCATTTTTACTTATGTCATAGCCTGACGCTTCCCACTGAGCAATAATTTCTTTCATATAAAGACCAACATATAAATAGGAGTAGTAGGGGTCTTTCGCATTGGTTATTCTATTCATTCTTTCCACTTCAATGTTTACCCCATCTTTATAATCAACAATATGCTCCATCTCAGGACCTAGATAAAATGGCGAATCTATATCTTTTAAATTATTTTCAATAATACTGACTGTTTTAGGTTTTAATCCGGCTATCCCAAAAGAAGTATTTGATAGAGAGGCTAAAATTTTTAGTGGTTCAAAATAATTTTTAAAAGATTCCCTTCTATTTCCAAAAAATCGAAACTGCTCACCAATTACTCCACTTAATATTAATCTTGGAGAAATTTGTGCGTCCCTACCAGCTTTTTTTATAATTTCTTGATCGCGAGTAAAAACTTCTTTCATAAGATTCCACTCGTCTGTATTTGCCCAGGGGTATGGAGAGATTTGAGGATTTAGTTTGTTTTGAATGATATCATCGTTATTATTTTTTATCCCCATTTTATTCATATTAAAATACGAATTTCTTTCTGAAACAGAACCTTTCACGTTTAGCCAGCCATACTGCATTGCCACATAAACACCACAAAAAATAAAACCAACTAAAGCAAATCCAAACAGAAGGACGCGAAAGATATTTCGTTTTAATTTTTTAAAATTATTTATCATTATTTTTTACTTAAAATACTTTTTTTATAAGTGTCTAAATGATTTAATGCTTCCCCCGTACCCTTGGCAACACAAAGAAGTGGTTCATCGGCGACTCTGGCTTTTACTCCAGTTCGACGATAAATCAAATCGGCTAAATTACGAAGTAGAGATGATCCACCAGTCATAATAATTCCGTCATCAATAATATCAGCCGCAAGTTCTGGAGGAGTTTGTGATAAAACATCTTTAATTGCAGTAATCATTGCACGGAGTTCTTTGTCTATGGCTCTGACTATTTCATTTGTTGAAATTTGGGCTGTCCTTGGTAAACCTTGAATATAATCACGGCCTTTAATTGTAATTGTTAATTCTTCTTCAAGTGGTATTGCCGCGCCAATTTTTATTTTGATTGCTTCAGCAGTTCTATCGCCGATCGCTAAGTTAAAAGTTTTCTTTATGTAGTCGGTAATTGCCTGGTCGATTTTATCACCTGCACACTTAACGGAAGTCGAGGCCACAATTCCTCCGAGAGCGATCACTGCAATATCAGTCGTCCCACCACCAATATCCATAATCATATATCCACGTGAATCTTGAATATGAACACCAGCTCCAATAGCAGCGAGTATTGGCTCTTTAACAACGTAAGCATTTTTTGCTCCAGCCCGGATTGCCGCTTCTACTACCGCTCGACGTTCAGTTGAGGTAATTCCTGCTGGAACCGAGACCATAACGTCTGGTTTAAATAAATTATATTTACCAAGAGTTTTACTAATGAAATATCGAAGCATCGCTTCGGTCACACGGTAATCAGCAATCACCCCATCTTTCATCGGCCGATAAACAATTATATTTTCAGGAGTTTTCCCAATCATTTCTTTAGCTTCAATACCAATGGCCATGATTGTATTATCTTGTTCAGAAACGGCTACTACTGAGGGTTCATTTAAAACAATACCCTTACCTGGAAGATACACCAAGGTATTAGCTGTGCCTAAATCTATTCCCAATTTTTTAGAAAAAATAGCCATAAATAAGTGATTACAAATCCACTATAGCATAAAATTATAAATTTTTAAATTTATAATTTTATGCTATTAATTCTTGATTTTGTATCTATGTGATACGATATTAGTATGTATATCGCGACAGTTATACCACTTACAAAAGGAGCTTACCAGAAAGAATATCTTTCTTATTTTTCTATCAACGACATCCCACTTGGTAGCATTGTCACAATCCCGGTCAGGTCTAAAACACAAGATGCTATTGTTATCAATATAGAAGAAGCCAGAGATATAAAATCTGATTTAAAGAATGCTGATTTTCAATTAAAAAAAATAATCAAAGTGAAAGGTGAATCACCTTTTTCTAAAAGTTTTTTTATTGCTTGCCAAAAATTAAAAATTTATACTGTAAGTAACATCGGTGCAATTATTAAATCTCTTTTGCCTTCTATTTTTATTGAAAATATTAGTAAATTAAAAAAATTTCCCATTCAAGAAGAATTCGAAACTGAAAACATTACACATGAGAAATTAATTTTTCAAGCAATCTTGCCTGATCGTTTAGCTTTTTATCGAACTCTTATTCGTGAAGCTTTTGCCAAAAAAGAATCTGTTTTCATTTGTGTCCCTACTCTCTATGATATCGACCATTTTCATAAAGAATTAGCTCGTGGTATTGAACAATATGTTTTTACTTTTCATTCCGACTTAACAAAAAAAGCCTTAATTGATACATATAATTCATCCCTGCATGAAATCCACCCAATCCTCATTATTGGAACGGGAATATTTCTTTCTAACCCTCGACACGATATTAAAACCATTATTCTTGAACATGAAAGTTCGGACGTTTACAAACAAATAGGACGACCCTATATAGATATTCGAACTTTCGCCGAAATTTTATCTTCGATTCAAAAAACAAAATTAATTATAGGTGATACACTTTTGCGTCCGGAGACACTATACAGACATGACACGGGAGAATTCGGAGAAATAGCTTCACCATTATATCGCCTACCACAAACTGAAAATCAAATCTTAGTTGATATGAAAAATGAAATCAGTGACACCGGTAAAAAAATTTTCAAAACAATCTCACAAACAACAAAAGAGGCCATAGATAAAACTCTAGCAAACAATAAATCAATTTTTCTATTTTCTGTTCGTAAGGGACTTGCTCCGATCACTGTCTGTAGTGATTGTGGAAAAACTCTCTTGTGCCCTGATTGTGCTACTCCGATTGTTCTTTACGGGACCAAGCAATTAACTGCCAATAAATCCACCACCCCAAGAATTTTTATGTGTAATAAATGTGGCCGAAAAGAAAAAACGGAAATTCGTTGCCCTCATTGCTCCAGTTGGAATTTGACTCCTCTTGGAGTTGGGACTGATAAGGTTTATGAAGAAATTATAAATTTATATCCTACAACAAAAGTTATTCAGATAGACAAAGAAGCCACTCCAACTCAAAAAGAAGCAAAAAATGCTATTGCTTTATTTAACAAAAATCCTGGCATTATTTTAATTGGAACTGAAATGGCTTTTTCTTATATAAAAGAACAAATCGATAGTAGCGCAATTATTTCCCTTGATGGACTCTTCTCTGTCCCGAGTTTTAATATTACTCAAAAAATTCTACACATTATCGAAAAATTACATTTCATCACATTAAATAATCTAATTATTCAAACGCGTATTCCTGAAAACAAAATCTTGCAATATATTTTAAGTGGTAATGTTTTGCCTCTTTGTCGAGAAGATTTAGCGGAAAGAAAAGATTTCGGCTATCCTCCATTTAAACGGCTTATTAAAATTACCTTTGAAGGCTCAGCCTCTGATACAGAGAAAGCTCGGGCTTTCATTGAAAATATTTTAGGAAATTATGAACCACAAATATTTTCGGCGTTTGTTAGTCGTGTTAGAGGTCAGTATATTACAAATACTGTTATCAAAGTTGATCCAAAAATTTGGCCTCTGCCAACTGATGAAAAAAAATTACTAGACAATGATTTGGCTCAAAATCTCGCCAAACTTCCTCCATCATTTTCTATAAATGTTGACCCGGAAGATTTGTTATGATAATATACTGTTTATGATAACAGTTATAGAAGTTAAGAAAAATGCAAATGAAAGCAATATGAATCTAATTCGTCGATTCAGTCGCAAAGTACAAGAATCAGGAATTATTCAAAAAGTTAAAAGTAAGCGTTATAATCAAAGAACCGAGTCTAGAGTAAAAATTAAAGCTGGAACGTTAAAACGCTTAGCAAATAAAAAAAAGCAAGAAAAACTCTTTAAGCTTGGTAAAGCAACCAAAACTTTTAAAAAGAAAGGACATAGATAATTGCTTATGCTAAATACGGGTTATTGCACTATTACAAATAGAACAAAAGGGCATCTTCCACGATGCCCTTTTGAAACTATTAAAAATAAAATTTTGGGTAAAAATTATGAATTAGGAATAATTTTTTTACCTGCCTCAAAACAAAAACAAATCAACTTAACTTACCGCGGGAAAAATGAAACGACAAATATTCTCTCTTTTCCTTTCTCAAAAACCTCTGGTGAAATTACTTTCGATTTATTGAGAGTTAAAAAAGATTCTAGTTTATTTGAGATGAGTTATCCAGAATTCTTAAAATATCTACTTATCCACGGGTGCTTGCATTTGAAAGGTTTCGAACATAGTAGTACAATGGAGGAACAAGAAAGGAAGTATCTTAAAATGTTTTCATAGCCACCTTCTTTCTTCCCCCAACTCATGTTAAAAAATAATTACACTTGCGGTATTGATATTGGTACACATTCTACAAAAGTCGTAGTGATGGGTTTTGATAAAGGTAAAAAAGATCCGATGGTCCTTGCCACTGGTATCGCTGAAACAAAAGGTATGCGTTTTGGTTATATCAAAAACGTAGATGAAGTTGCCTTAAGTATCAAAAAAGCCGTTAAACAAACCGAAAATATTCTTGGGATAAAGATTCGTCAAGCTTATATTTCTGTCGGAGGAATTAGCCTTAGCTCAACGGTCTCTTCCGGTTCAGTCATCATTTCAAAAGCTGATCAAGAAATTACAAATCTGGATGTTACTAAAGCAATCGCCAACAGCGAAGAAAATCTTGATATTGTCAACAAAAAAATTATTCACAGCATCCCACTTGGTTTTAAATTAGATGGCAAAGATATCTACGTACGACCCGAAGGATTACGTGGTATCAAGCTAGAAGTTAAAACTCTTTTTATAACTTGTTTAAAGCAAAATATTGATGATCTAATAACAGCACTCGCTTTAGCTAAAATAGATATTGAAGAAATTATCGCTTCACCGCTTGTTACCGGAAATACTCTTTTAGGTAATAAACAAAAAATAGCAGGTTGTGTTCTTGTTGATATTGGAGCCGAAACTGTTGCTACTATTGTTTTTGAAAATAACTTACCTATTTCTGTTCAAGTTTTCCCTATTGGCAGTATGGATATTACAAAAGATATCGCCTTGGGTCTGAAAATTTCTCTCGAAGAAGCCGAAAGTATTAAGCTCGGGAGTGTTATTGGTGGAGATTATTCAAAGAAAAAAATTGATGAAATCATTGAAGCCCGTTTGGGAGATATATTTGAACTTGTCGGCAATCATTTGAAGCGTTTGAAGCGTAATGAACTTTTGCCAGCAGGTATTGTGATTACAGGGGGAGGTTCTCTAATAAATAATATTACTGATATCGCGCGAGGGCAACTTAAACTTCCCGCACGAACAGAACCAACCGATTCAACTTTTAAAAATAAATTTAAACTTCGAGATGCTTCTTGGTACACAGCACTCGGACTCGCATTATCGACTAGTGATGATTATGCTATTAATCAATCTGATAGTTCCATCGGTGGAAATATAAAAGAAGTAAAAAGTTTCTTTAAATCTATCTTGTCTCAGCTCTTACCATAGTTCTATAAGGAAATGGAAAGCATTTTTGTCAAATCTTCCCTTTTTTTTAACTTCTGGTATGATATACATACGAAAATTTATTATTAATAAAGGGCTCAAACCTTATAAATTATATGCCTAAAATAAACCCGGAGATCGAATCATTTGCAAGAATTAAAGTTATTGGTATTGGTGGTTCTGGAAAGAATGCACTCAACCATATGATTAATTCGAAAGTTCGAGGAGTTGAATTCATTGTAATGAATACCGACACTCAGGACTTACACAATTCATTAGCAGAAAAAAAAGTCCATCTAGGAAAAAATCTAACTCACGGATTGGGAGCTGGAATGAATCCAGAAGTTGGTCGTCGCGCTGCTGAAGAAACAAAAGCCGAAATACAAGATGTCATCAAAGGAGCTGATATGGTCTTCATTGCTTGCGGTATGGGTGGAGGAACAGGAACAGGAGCCGCTCCGATTGTTGCTCAAGCGGCAAAAGAACAAGGGATACTTACTGTCGCCGTTGTTACTAAACCATTTTCTTTTGAAGGAAATCAAAGAATGAAAATCGCAGACTTGGGTTTAGCTGATCTTGAAAAAGAAGTTGATGCAATCCTTGTTATTCCAAACGATAGATTAATTGTTATCTCTGGTAAAGAAGTAGGATTCCGACAGGCTTTTGCAATGTGTGATGAAGTTTTGAAACAAGCCGTTGAAGGAATCTCTGAACTAATTACAACTCCGGGAATGATTAACGTCGACTTTGCTGATATTAAAGCTGTGATGTTTGATGCTGGAAGTGCCTTGATGGGTATCGGTATTGCTGCTGGTGAAGGACGTGCAGAAAAAGCAGCTCTTCAAGCTATCAATTCCCCACTTCTCGACCTTTCTATCTCAGGCGCAAAAGGAGTATTATTTGCAATTTCAGGTGGTGAAGATTTAACAATTCATGAAATTCAAGAAGCGGCAAAAGTCATAACTGAATCCATCGACAAAGATGCTAAAGTTATTTTTGGAACAATTCGTGATGATAAACTCAAAAAAGGAGAAATGAAAGTTACGGTTATCGCCACAGGATTCCCTACCGATATGCCAAAGCGTTCTCTTTTCCAAATTGGCCAAAAAGCAAACGAACAAACTGTTGCCAATTCTACTAAAGAAGAAATATTGCAGGCTGTCGTCAAAGATACCAAAAATGGTTCTTCTGATTACATGAAAAAAACTGAGAAAGAAAAAGTTGAAGATGATTTATTTATTGACGATACTGATGATTGGAGCACCGTTCCAGCATTTCTAAGACGAAATAAAAAATAGCAGAAAAAAGCAGGCTATATATAAAATTTTTTGAGTAGGTGTGGGCGCGCGCCGAGGCGAAGCCGAGGTAGGGATAAGCGAGAAAAATTTTATATATAGCCTGTTTTTCTATTATTATTAAGAATTTTTTATATTATTATGACCTATTTTATGTTAGAATATCTATATGTACGATTTAATAATATTAGGGGGAGGACCAGCAGGAGCTGCAAGTGCCGTCTACTCTGCCCGCAAGCAATTAAAAACAGCAATTATAACGAGCGAGTTTGGGGGACAATCGGTTGTTTCAGAAACAATTTATAATTGGATAGGAACACCAGAGATTTCTGGAGCTAATTTAGCAGAAAATTTAAAAAAGCATACTCTCTATTACAAGGGGCCATTTTTGGATATTATTGAGGGTGAAAAAATAGTGGAAATTACTAAAAATGATAATGGATTTTCTACAAAATCTGAATCAGGAAAAATATATGAGAGTAAAGCAATTTTGATTACGACAGGTAGTGGTCGTCGTAAATTAGAAGCCACCAATGCAGATACTTTTGAGCACAAAGGTATCACCTACTGTGCTTCGTGTGATGGACCAATGTTTGCCGATCAAGATGTGCTAGTGATTGGTGGAGGCAATGCCGCTTTTGAAACATCTATGCAATTAGTTGCTTATTGTAAAAGTGTAACTCTGATACACAGGAGTGAAGAATTTAGAGCCGATCAGATAACCGTAAAAAAAATTTTAGAAAATCCTAAATTCAAGACGATTACTAATGCTGAAATATTAAGAGTTGACGGCGAACAATTTGTTAGTTCACTTACATATAAAGATAAAATTTCAGGCGGAGAAAAAACAATTCCTGCAACTGGGATATTTGTCGAAATTGGACAAACGCCTAATACAGATTTTGTAAAAAATATAGTTGAATTAGATAAAATTGGAAAAATTGTCGTTGATCCAATGACCCAAATGTCATCAGTCCCCGGAATCTGGGCCGCTGGTGACTGTACAAACGGTAGATACCACCAAAACAACATCGCCGCCGGCGACGCCGTCAAAGCTCTCGAAGACGCCTATATTTGGATACATAAAAATAAATAGCGGTTGCCAAAAAATAAACACTAAAATTATTTTTCGTGTCGGAGCCCTTTAGGGTTAAGCGAAAATAATTTTAGTGTATATTTTTTAGCTAAAATTATTCTTATTTTTTACAAATTTTGATTAGCGAGTATTCCTTCTAGAATTTCTAGTTCTGCTTTAGAGTTTGGTTGGAAAATTTCCATCATATTTACAAGTGGCACTCCTTCCACTTTTTCTTCATCTCGGAAAGCCATTTTAATCAAATCCGGCAGATAATACTCCCCAGCCGCATTGTTATTTTTTATTTTATCAATATTCTCCCAGAGCCAATTTGCATCAAAAGCGTAGATAGCAGGATTTATTTCTTTTATTTTTCTTTCTTCTTCATTTGCATCTTTATATTCAATAACCTCAACAACTTCTCCTTTTTCATTACGGACAATTCTCCCTAAAAAATAGGCTCCAGCACGCCAATCTTTAAAATCTGGTAAAATAACAGTTCCCATAGTTATAACCGCTCCACTGTTTTTATGAGCTTCAATAATACTTTCAATTGTATCTCTTGAAATTAAAGGTTGATCGTTCGACAGAACAAGGACTGTTTTATGGTCAGGGTGAGTTGAACTCTTAGCAGACATAACGGCATGGCCGGTTCCTAATTGTTCTTCTTGATGAGCATAATTATAATCTTTACCAATGACTTCAAAAATTCTTTCTTTTTTGTGTCCAACAACAATCACTGGATCAATTGATAGATTTAAATGAGAAATTGTATCTAAAATATGTTGCAAGAATGGCTTCCCCTGAAGCATAGCAAGAGCCTTAGGATCATCAGACTCCATTCTCTTTCCCTTCCCTGCTGCTAAAATTATTATTTGTGTATTTTGCATAAATTTCTAAATGTGATAGAGGATTCGGCTATTACATAGCCAGGTACTTTTCCACCTCACTTCGCTCGTAAGGAAAAATCTTTCGAATCCCTTACACAAGCAAAGCAGTTTGCTTGCTATCGCGAATAAAATTACTGTCGTAATTTTGTGCGCGATAAGGGATTCGAACCCCTGGCCTACCCCACGTCAAGGGGTCGCTCTACCAACTGAGCTAACCGCGCGTATCTAATTTGGTTGCGGAGGGTACAGGATTTGAACCTGTGATCCTCTTTCGAAGATTCCGCTTTTCGAAAGCGGTGCATTCAACCTCTCTGCCAACCCTCCGCGCCAAGTATACAAAAATAAGGACCAAAAATCAATTTAACAAACCTAATCAAACAGACAGATTCCCGTCATTTCAGATGGTTTTGGAATTTCAAACAATTTTAAAATAGTAGGAGCAACATCCGCCAAAGTCCCTTCATGTAGAGGTTTTGTTATTTCTGTAATGATAAATGGAACTAGACTTGTCGTATGTGATGTATGTCTTAATCCAGTTTCTGGGTCAATATTTATTTCCGCATTTCCGTGATCAGCAGTTATACATGCTATTCCATTATTAAACTTAAGAGCTTCTAATATTCTACCTATTTGCTTGTCTGTTTCTTCTATTGCAGTAATTATTGCTGGAACATTAGAAGTATGCCCAACCATATCTGGATTCGCAAAATTCACAAAAATAAAATCGGTTCCTTTTTCTATCTGTTTAATTGCTTCATCTGCAACCCCTTCCGCTGACATTCTGGGAGCAAGGTCGTATGTTAGGACACCCTTGGGACTTTGAATAAGTATTTGATCTTCTTTCTCATATGGAGTTTCTTCCCCGCAATTAAGAAAATATGTTGCATGTGCAAATTTTTCGGTTTCAGCAATGTGAGCTTGGGACATACCATTTTCACTGATTACCTTTCCTAAAGTTATTTCAAATTTCAATGGAGGAAAAACGACATGACTTTGAAACTCTTTTCCGTAATTCGTCATTGTTGCCAAAAAGATATTATCAGCTTTTGATCTCTCAATAATTTTTTGTGTTAACATTCTCATTCGATCAGCCCGAAAATTAAACAAGAAGAATCCATTATTCTTACTCAGTGTATAAGTGCCACCATTTTTATTTAGACAAACAAATGGCTCTAAGTATTCATCTGATTTAACCTCATCTTTATATAAATCCTCAAGAAAATTAGAGGCCCTTGTATCACAAATCCTCCCCTTACCCTCAAACATTACTTCTTCTGTTTTAGCTAGACGTTCCCAGCGCTTATCTCTATCCATCGAATATAATCTTCCGGAAACTGACGCAATTTCACCAACACCTAACTTATTAATAAAATCTTCTAATTCTTTAATATATTTTGCTCCGTCTTGAGGTGGAGTATCTCGCCCGTCAGTAATAACATGAATGGCTATTTTCTTAATATTATTTTCTTTTGCTACTTCTAAAAAAGAAAATAAGTGCGATATGTGACTATGAATACCTCCTGGAGAAACAAGCCCTCCAACATGCAAAACTGAATCATATTTTTTAACATGATTAAATAAATTTTGAAGAATGAGATTATTCTTAAATTCTCCACTAGAAATAGATTTATTTATTCTGATTAAATCTTGATCTAAAACTCTTCCTGCCCCAATTGTCATATGCCCCACCTCACTATTACCCATTTGTCCCTCGGGTAGTCCTACCGCTTCCCCAGAAGCCTTAAGAGTAGTATGAGAATACTTATCCCAAAGATTATCAAAAACAGGTTTATTGGCTTGCGCAATTGCATTGTCTTTAGTTTCTTCTCTATATCCCCAACCATCAAGAACAATCAAGGCAATTTGTTTTTTCTCCATATTTTAATTATATCATATCATTTGAAAGAAAAATTGTTTGACAAAATATGATTTTGGTACTAAAGTGAAGAAAACGTAAGTCAAATCTTTAAAAATAAAAGCCATGAAAAAAATTCTTTGGACAATGATTATCTTAGCGATATTGTCCTTTACTGCGCTTTGCTTGGGTATTTGTAATGTTATTGGGCAAACAAGTATTGTGCCTGATCTCTTTAATTCCAATGTTCATCTCCAATTCACAAGGGCTGAACAAGATTCTATCCTTAAATCAAGAACGTACCTCATAAAAAACCTGCTTCCAAAAGACCCTAGTAGAAAACTTTGGTGCCAGGATAGCGGATTCCATAACGGGAATGAATATAAGATATCGTTTAAATTCGGGAAAAAGGATACTTCTATAAATTTTTTCTATTTTTATTTGGTGCAAAACGATCTTCACACGGCCATACGTTATTGGCCGAAGAAAAATGCAACGGTAATTCTCATTTTTACCTTCAAGGAACCCTGTGAGTATTGTGTGGGCTTTGATGAAATGAGATTTGGTGAATTTAAAGAAGCCTACACTGAAGCTGATTATTTTGATTTCTCGCGACGGGAAAAGCCAAAATATGTCTGGCTCAGAATCCCGGAGATAAGCACAATCCAGCCATCGGTCCTCAATGATTTTATAGAAATAACTGACAACATTATTGAGGGTGGAAATGATGTATATGTAATTAAAGAATGAACCTTAAAAAATTAATGCGATGACACAGCAAGCCAAAATTATGTCAAATTATCCAGTAGCAAGTAGAGTAATCGTATTTGCTTCAGCTGGAGTTGTTTATGAGGGGGTTGTTTCCTATCATTTACCAGCATCGCGTGTTCGTCCACACGTTTTGGTTATTGAAAATGGAAATCAGAACTTGCTGACTTTCATTTTCTTTACAAGATTAGATGGAACAAAAGGCTGGGTCTTGGTACCCAACGAGTCTACTTCTGGGCAATCAATTGCACAGACAGACCCGATTTACTCAATCAAAAAAGTTGAGTTACCTGCCGGTAAAAAAAGGTTTTCTTTCGTTGAATGTACTTGCCCTGAACTTGAAAACAAAAAACATGGGCATATATTTGACCACATTGAGGGTAAAAATGCTACACCTCACATTTATAACCCCAAAGACGCAAGGAATTATTTTAAATTCCTTAAAAGCCTTGGTCGTATCTTCTGTGAAGATAAAGACAGTATAAAATGTGTTCTGTTAGAAGTCAGAAATTATTTCTGATCTTCTGTAAGATATAATAAAGGGTCTCACATCGTGGGCCCCTTTTTTGTTTATAGTATTGATTGGCTGGGCAAGACTTAGTCATTTTCTATTGAGGACTGTCTTTACTAGCCCATCTTGCAAAAATAGTAAATTGGGGGTAATGTGTAGAAAAAAGAATAAGATGAAAGAAATTACTAATTTTATTTTTCCGTTTAATCCTCGGGTGTTTAAAGTGGGAGATCGAGTAAAAATATATTTTAAAGATAAATGGTGGAAAGGAATAATTGATCATTTTACTCCAGCAAGAGAAGAGATGTTTAAAGTTTGGTTCAATTCATTTTTAAAAAAAGATCCTAAAATAGAAATAGTTGGAGAAGGAATTTCTTGTGGATTAAAATCAGTTATTTATAATGATTACCATAATGCCCGAATGCACATAAAAACGGATGAAAAAGTAGATGACGAAGATGGTGCACTTTTTGATGGTTATGGAATAAGATCAAGTTGGGGAGGGAAAGATATACTTTTTGAAGATGAACTTGAGTATATTCCAAAACCAGAATTTATTTTCTTAGATGAAACATCTGAAGAAAATTATGAAGGAGATGATTTACCTTTTTAGAAGCCACTAGAATTTATTCTGGTGGTCTTTTTTTCTATAGCCATAAGAAATTCAAATTGGCATCAGATTGTGGAGAATATATTTGAATTTAAAAATTAATATATACTTAGCAAGGACAGTCCTTGCTAATTTCTTGCTAATTTTAGGACAGTCCTTGCTAATTTGTTGCTAATTTGACTGTCCTTGCGAATCTTAATTTTATCCAATCTTGCTCCTGTTGTTTTTTGTTTCGAGTTTTTTGAGCAAGACCAGATGTGTGATAAACTGGAAATATATTTATAGAACAATCTTTAATGGGCGTCCCAATATTATTTTTAAGTTTATATTTTCTAAGAGTTTTAGATTCAGGATATGTTTTCTTAATTGAATATAATGCACTGTTACCTAATGGAACTATTAATTCCGGATTTGCTAATTTTATTTGTTTTTTTAATATAGATAAATTGTTTTTTTGAGCCAATTCTTTTTGAAGTGGAGCATAATTCCTACGTTTTCCTGTTGGTACCCATATAATTGCATTAGTTATAAATATATATTTTCGGAAATTTATCCCGAATGTTTTTATGAATAAGTGTTTAAAAAGTTTTGCTGAAGGATCACAATTTTCAAAAGAAACAATTTCAGCTTTTGGTCCTGGACGTTCATTTATAAATAAAATTTTTATTCTATTTTTTCCTGGTATACCATTTTTAAGATCATTACTAGGTATAATGACCTTTTTATTCCTGTTACATTTTTCACATTGTTTTCTATACTTTTCAAAAAAATTCATATTTTTTCAATAATTTACATGCTTCGCATTCATAATCTATGTGAGCCACAAGTTACTAAATATACCAGGACCGCGAGTACGCTTATCGGTCATTACATGACCAGTATACCTTTTCAAAATATTTTTACAAGATAAAAATATTTAATGAAAAGCTTTTCGCTTCCCGGACATGAGCAAAGCAGTTTGCTCACTTAGGGTAATTGGAGTGCTTCGCACACTAGACTGTTGTGGTCACAAGTTACTAAATATTTTGCTCCAAGTATTCTCAAAATATGTAAGTACTCGCGACCCCAGCTCGGCAATTTTTCTGCTGAAAAATTATGCCTGCGTCTTCACAAAAGCGAAAAAGACTGGAGCAGTCCAGTCTTTTTGCATTCGCGCTTTTGTGACCCTACCGGGAATCGAACCCGGATTACCGGCTTGAAAAGCCGATGTCCTAACCGTTAGACGATAGGGCCAGATTAATTAATAATTATCAATTACGAATTAGGAATTGGAAATACAATTAATCTTAATTCTTAATTAATTCCCGAAGTATAGCATTTTTGTCGTAAAAATCAAATTAATTATTCCAATAAGCCCTTAAATATAGGCCATTTTGCCTATATATTTTACTTGACAAATGCATACTATATGTGATATAATACAAGAAAATTCGAACTCTTTGACATATGGTTATTAATGAAATTGATTTGTTTATTTTGAAAGCGATCAATCCCCTACTTCTTTCCGTTGGCTTTTAAAATAAACAAATCAATTCATAAAAAATAATAACTTAAAAAACAAAATAGGCCTGGAGGGCCTCGAAAATGAACTATAAAGAATATTGGTTAAAACCATTATGGATGAGTATGATAGTAATTTTTGTTGTGTGGATAGTAATTCTTTTACTACCACTCAAACCTACTATCACTCTTTGGTTTTCTATTTCTCTGGGAATAGTATTTGTAATACCAGGATCATTATTAATACAGTCATTATTTACTATTCCTAGTGATCCACAGCATTTTGGAATGATCACAGAATTCGATAAAATGGACTGGATAAAACCTGGAGAGATTGTGTTTGTTGGTCCGGGGTTACATTCATTGTTACTTAGAGGATTGTTTAGAAAAGTTGTCCTAGTAGATATTTCACAAAGACAACCAGAATTCACCCCTCAAGATGTACTTACCCCTGATAATGTAAATGAAGAAATTCCTATTTCAGTGGGTTATATTCCTGACAAATATAATTACATTACCTTCATCAACTTAAAAAAAGACCCTGGCGTTCTTATTTCAATGAAAGAAATTATTGAATCTGAAGTCCGTAAGTGGTCAAGACATCCAACAGAGGGCCCACAAAGCTGGGAGGAAATTATCAAATCATCCTTGAAGGCAATTAATTTTTTAATTAAATCTCTTGGACAATACCTGTCGGAAAACTCGGACGATATTGTCCCTGGATATGATTATCTAAAAACGATTGAATCTTCAATTCCAACCGAAATCCTAATAGATTGGTATGATGGAAATAATCCTTCTAATTCAATTGTCCGTAAAGAATACGGTGATGGAGAAGAAGATTTTGAAAAACCATTTATCCAAGCTACTAGGTGGCAAAAACTTGAGCAAATGATCCCAGGATCACTGCAAAATAATTGTACCGAGGCGAATCTGAAACAACAAATCAAAGAGAGAAAACAACTCTTGATTAAACTACGCGACGGTAAGGCTATGCTCCCGACGATTTCATTGGGGATTGTTCTATGCCGGCTAAGTATCACCCAGATAAAACCTTTCGGACCAATTTATGAAGCTTCTGTCGCCCTTCAAAAAGAACAGAAAGAGAGGATATCCGAGGTTTATGAAATAACAACAGAGCTTGAAAAGGCAAAAATTCTCAGAGATGAATTAGCTAAGAGTGGAGTAACTGTGACTATACAAGAAGCTCTTCAAAAAATGATGAGCTGGAAGATTGAAAGAGAAGCGAACAAATTAGTTTCTGTATCCGCTTTAGCAAAAATTATTACTGATTCAACGAAAGGAGGCCCCAAATGACACCAACCTGGATAAAATGGTTATGGATTGGATTAATCTTAATAATTGTTATTCCTCTATTAATATGGGGGATAAGAAGTATTAATGATAATAATAATCCTAAAAAATCCGGCGATTCTGGGAAAAACAATCGTGGTACTGGATATGTACAGATTGAAGACCCGGCACCTCATGACACTACCTATTTCTTGGAAAAAGGAAAAGTGTTTCTTGTGGATGTTCCGTCAGATTACACTTCTTCCTGCTCAAGTGGTGGTAAAAAATACTACAAACGACCACAAAATGGAAAATGGGAAGTTCGTGGAGATGGTGGAAACCATCGTGATCGTTACACTTCATTTTTTGAGCTCAAATTCTACGAAGAAGAAATCATCGTAACGGTAGAGTTCAATAAAATAGTTAAATAACACAACCGCAAAGGCGCGCCCTGATGGGACGCGCCTTTTTTCATTTCAATTTTTATGTTATTGCAGATTACCAATAGTATAATTTCCGTTATCTTGTATTTGAATTCTATCTTCACCAATGGTGTTTAAAATAATATTCATAATTCCAAAAACGGCAACCATGATAAACATTCCAACTACTCCCCAGAGCATATGTGATTTACTTGATTTACGAACTTCTTCATTATCTGGAGATAATAAATATTTTATTAATCCATAAACGAAAATCACAACCGCTAGAGCAAATATCAATATAATGATAGGGTTGATAACTACCCTATTGATACTCATCATTAGAGTCGCCACACTGGCTTCAGCTACTGGTATAATCGAAAACATCATAATAATTATTGTGGACAGTTAATACCGGCTGCAGGATTATCAATACAAGGAATTGCATTTGGATCTAATTGTTCAGGCCCAACTCCGAATGTATTTGTAATAAGAGCAATGATTCCCCAGAAAGCCACGATAACAAACAAACCAATGAGACCAGTAATTATTTTACCTCGAGCTTTCTTTTTGGCCTCTTCGTCTTGTGATACAGTGTATTGAATAACTCCCCAAATAAAGTAAACAACAGCTAGGGTGATTAATATAGGAATAACAAACTGCAATAGATTTGCTAGGGTTGCAAGAATACCAAATGCATTTGGTCCATCAACATCAGCAAACACAAACATTGGAGACATTGCTCCTAGAACAGCACTGATTGAAACAATTTTTTTCATAAATATTTCTTATAATCTTACTAATAATCTTTATAATATTGTCTTCTCAACCGACCAGAGTGGAAAAGACGCTGAACTTTATACCCCTTATTGTAACAACAAACAATAAAACTAGCAATATATTATTGCCCTGGAAGCTGTGGAACAGTATTTGAAAGCTGGAAAGTCCCCGTCAGAATACCCACCAATCCCCAGATTGATAACATGACAAACAAAGCAATTAATCCTCCGATTATAAAAGCTTTCCCTTTTTTACGCTTTTCTTCATTCTCGGGATTCAAGTAAAATTGAATTACTCCCCAGATAAAGGCAACTGTCGCCAAAGCAAACAAAAAAGGAACAATAACTTTATACAAAAAACAACTAGCCCAATTCACAATACCTGTGACATCTTTCATGGAGTTATCAGAACAAACTTGATTGACAGAGACCACAGGGTCACCATTCGCATCTAGTGTCGTAACAGCTCCAACAGAGGAAAACATAAACATACCAACTAAAATCAATGTACCAATTAAAATATTTTTCTTCATCCCGTTAGAGATAGGAAGTCCTAGACTTCCGTATCTGATTAATTATAATAAAATCTAAACTTCATAATCATTTGAAACTATCCCTTAGATTATAACATACACATCTCTAACGGGATTCATAATCCAATAACTATGTTGTACTCTTAATTTCTTCGACCGTTTTACCAATTGCTTGCGCTATGACAAATGCTCCAAGTAACAGTGCTGCTCCTATCAAAGTATAAAGAAGGGCTTTCTTGGCTTTAGTAATTTTTTCTGAATTACCCTGAGCAGTCACGAATAGAAAACCCGTATAGATAATCGCTAGAGCCACAATCGGAATACCGACGATGAGAACTATTTCAACTAGAGCTTGTATGAAAGAAGGGATATCTGTAATGTTTGGTCCAAGAGGATTATTTATTTTGGTGTCTATAGTTAGACCAGTTTCATTACTTGAAACATCTGATTCTTCATTTGAACTTATATCACTACCTTCAGGACAAGGTGGTTCATTAAGTCCCCCACAAGCATTTACAAAGATAACTGGAGTAGTTAACATGATTACAAACATTATTACAAAACTAAACTTTAAAATATTCGATAAAATACTGTATTTTTTTGTCTTGAAAATTTTCATATTTTCTTTTATGTTAAATGATAATTAATTTATAAAAAGTTAAACGCTCCATGGAATCCAAGGCTTGCAAGTATCGATTTAACTATCAGCCACGCAGCCAGTGCGATAATATAACCAATAAAGGCATTCTTGAGGATTGTCTTGGCCTTTTTAACATTTTCCGAACTCCCCTGATCACTTAGATACAACCAGCCAACATAAACTAGAATAAGAGCAAAGAGAGGCGTCGCTAAGGTAACAACCAAAAAGTTAATAACTGTATTAATCAATTTAAGAACCATGTTAAAATCGCACGGATTTGCGTATTCATATCTTTCTGGAGACCCTGGAGTAGTCACTACTACACCATCTACCACTTCTGTTTTTGGTTTTACTTCTGGAATAGTGTAAACTTTTCCCGTATTACAATCAGGCACTAATCCGGCACCTAGAACTAGGAAAGTCGGAGTAAAAATTATCATAAATGCTAAGATGAATGGTACGATTTTTCTAGACATAATATTTATTTAACTAGAAGCTCAAGTTGGCCTTCCGCTTTATTTATAGCTTCATAAACCGACAAATTATTTGATAATATATTCTCTACCAAATCTCTAAAAACTGCATCTGTCTTTACTCGATCAGGGTCAAGCCATGATCTGGCGACAACCGCTCCATTAAAAAATGTATACAAATATGGATTAGTTGGTCTAGTGGAAAGTAAAGCTCGTGAAGCTGGTGGTAGAGAAGCTCCCATACTTAGAACATTCGCTACTTCTCCTTGGCTTAGTAACCCAGCGACCGCAAAAGCTGAGGTTGTATTCGTCGAACGTTTATTAATGGCGATAGCATAGATATCCCCTCCGGTGCGCTTAGTTTGAGTATTTTTAATTTGGGGAATTGCTGTCACATCAAAACTCAAATTAGGGTTTATGGATTCAATAGTGAATAGTTCGCTGGCTTTACCTAAGTAGAAAGCCAGTTTCCCTCCAGTGAACATGTCACGTGAGTCAGGCAGTGAGCGATTCCAAGAATAAGCGGTCTTTGTTGGATTTGAAAATTCAATGAAGAATTGTAATACCGCGACTAGTGGTGAAATAGAGAGGTTAGATGGGTTACTGTTTAACCTAGCAACATATTTGGAATCTGCCCCTCTTTCAACTATATTGTTACCATTTTGTAGAAGTAGGGTTGCAAGAATATCTTTACTATTGTTGACATTACCATACTGACCAAGAGCAATCATACTTTGTGAAATTGTCCCGATATTATCTCTTTTAGTTAAAGAAGAATTCAAAGTTAATAATTCATCCCAAGAGCTAGGTGGAGATACCATTCCCTCATTTGCAAGTATGTCTTTGTTGTAGTATAGAACCATCGGATCAACAAGCACAGGAAAACCAAGAAATCCATCCGCTTCTAAATAAATATCCGCTCCATCAACGAACGCATCGCGGAATGTCTTTTCTGGATAGCTAGCATAAGGAATCTTATAAATAAAATTAATATTCTTCTTGAGCATATCAGGGGTCACAATGAAAAGATCGGGGCCAGCGCCATTTGCAAATGCTTCGATTAAATCTTGCTGATAAGTGGATACTTCTTTTTTTACATAACTTATATTTAAATCTCGATTGTCAGCTTTCATTTTACTAATAGCATCCGACAAAAAAGAACTAGGAAAAACTCCCCAGATTACAACTTTCCCTGCTGGTTTCCCATCACCACCATTTAAACCACCTATTTTTATAATTCCAGAAAATATTAAAACCGCAAAAACAAAAAATGCTAGAAAGATGGCGACAAAAATTGTTTGGAAATTACTCATGTGTAAAAATTATACCATAATGATGAGCACTTGTGGAAATTTTCTCTACAAATTTAAACCCGCGTTTTTCAAATAAATCACGAGCTGCTCCCTCGGGTATGACACTCTCTGTGGCGGGCCCCATACCACCAAAAGATTCACTCCAATCTATTAAAAGCACCCTGCCGCCTTTTTTAAGGATGCGCAGAGCCTCATCTATTATTCCTAGCTTGTCTTCTGCCTGGAATAAAACATTCGAAATGATAACGGCGTCCATAGAATGATCTACTATTTTGGTTCCCCCACGACGTTCTATATCTCCCCAGATACAATCTATATTTGATATTCCCCAATTTTTAATATCAGCTTCAAGTTTCTTAACTAAATTTTTTTGTACTTCCACCGCAAAGACCTTACCAGTATATCCGACGCGAACACTTGCTGCTTTGGAATAAAAACCCGTTCCGGCTCCAAAATCAGCGACTCGCATTCCTTCTTTTAAACCTAAATGTAAAATATTTTGCTCTGGATTAGTAAACATATATATGTTTATATTATACCATAATTAAAACAAGAAATGACAACAAACTATAAACAAGTAATTGAGGCGATGCTGTCTCCTGGTCTGAGCTTCATAACTGTCACTCCTTGAGTCTGGCGTCCTGATGTCGGAATCGATTTTAACTCAACTCGAATGACTTGACCTTTTTGTGAGACAGCGATAATTTCATTTTCTTCACCGACTATTTTCCCAACAATTAATTTACCAGTTTTGGGAGTAACTTTAGCAGTTTTTATTCCTGAACCTCCTCTTTTTTGAGTTTTATATTCTTTAATATTTGTCTTTTTGCCAAGACCATTCGCACTTAAAGTTAATATTGAAAGATTGGTTTCTCCTTTTGATATTTTATCAACTCCAATAACAAAATCTCCCTTGCCAAGCTTAATTGCTCTGACTCCGCCAGCATTTCGGCCCATGACCCTCGCATCTGATTCTTTAAACCTGATTGATTGACCGAGGGTTGTAGCCAGCATGATATCGTCTCCTTTTGAGACATCAAGCACAGCCTGAAGTTCATCTCCTTTATCGAGTTTAATCGCAATCAAACCACTACGTCTAACATCTTTGAAACTTTCGGCTCCAACTTTTTTGGCCACACCCATTTTAGTAACAAGCATCAAACTTTCAATTGTCTTTTTCGTCTCTTTATCAATTGGTAAAATCGAAGTAACTTTTTCTTCTCCATCTAAAGAAATAAAATTCATTATTGACTTACCTTTTGTCGCCCGACGTCCTTCTGGGATATCATACATTTTGATCTGGTAAGCCTTACCCAAATTCGTGAAGAATAACAAATCAGAGTGAGTATTGGCTGTCACTAACATTGTGACAAAGTCTTCTTCCTTTGGCTCAATATCTATTACTCCAACTCCACCGCGTTTCTGAGTTCGATACTCACTTGGATCAGTTCGTTTAACGTATCCCCCTTTCGTGAAAACAAGGACAGATTCTTTCTCTGGGATTAAATCTTCTTCGTTAATGGCTTTAACGCCACCTTTAATAATTCGAGTTCGCCTAATATCAGAATATTTTTCTTTAATATCTTTTAGTTCGCTAGAAATAACCCCCATCATTTTCTTTGGACTAGCCAATAATGATTCTAATTCTTTGATTAGTTCTTGTTTTTCCTTTAATTCAAGTTCAACATTTTTACGTTCCAATCCGGCAAGCTTTTGAAGCTTCATTTCAAGAATTGCTGTCGCCTGTATATCTGAAAATTTAAATTCTTTCATTAAGTTTACCTTAGCCGTCATTGTATCTTTGGAGGCTCGAATAACCGCAATGACTCTATCTATATGATCAAGAGCTTTTTTCAAGCCCAAGAGGATATGCTCTCTTTCTTTGGCTTTCCGCAGGTCATATTCTGTACGACGACGGACAACAACTACTCGATGAGAAATAAATTCCCCAAGCAAACTTTTTAATGAGAGAGTTTGTGGAACTCCATCAACTAATGCCACGATATTAAAATTAAAAGATTGTTCAAGTTGAGTATGTTTATAAATATAATTTAAAACTTTTTGTGGAATAACTCCGTTCTTTAAATCGATAACAACGCGAATGTCTTTAGTTGACTCATCTCGAAGACCTTTTATTCCTTCAAGTTTTTTTTCTTGAATAAGCGCAGCAATTGATTCGATTAGAGCTGACTTGTTTACGCGATAAGGAATTGAAGTAATTATGATTTGAAAAGTTTCACTTTTTTGCTCAACGATTTCTGCTTCCCCACGAGTTACTACCCCTCCACGCCCCGTCGAGTAAGCATGCAGTAAATCTGCTTGCCCGTAAACAATTCCTCCAACAGGAAAATCAGGACCTTTTATAAATTCCATTAGGTCTTCGGTTGTAGCATCTTTATTATCAATCAAGTGAATCGTCGCATCTATCACTTCAGATAAATTGTGAGGTGGAATATTTGTCGCCATTCCAACTGCAATACCAAGCGTTCCATTTAAAAGCAAACTCGGCACTGCCGTTGGTAAAACAATTGGCTCTTTCCTTGTTTGATCATAGTTGGGTCTGAAATCAACAGTTTCTTTTTCTAAATCTAAAAGTAGAAGTGAAGCAATTTTTGACATTTTGGCTTCGGTATAACGCATCGCTGCTGCTCCGTCTCCATCAATGGAGCCAAAGTTACCTTGTCCATGAATAAGTGGATACCTATAAGAGAAATCCTGGGCCATCCCAACCATTGAGTCATATACAGCCACATCGCCATGAGGATGATATCTTCCCAAAACATCTCCGACTACCGCCGCACTTTTACGAAAACGAGCCGATGAAGTTAGCCCCATTTCATACATCGCAAATAATATCCGACGATGAACTGGTTTTAATCCATCTCGCACATCAGGAAGTGCTCGATCAGTAATAACCGACATCGCATAATCGATGAACGATTCTTTCATCTCTGTGCTTATATCAACCGAGACAACATTAATGTGATTATTTGTGATTTCCTCTTCTTCTTTTTTAACCATAAATTATTGATTTTCTACTGGAATTAAATCTACTTGTTTTTCTATTTTTAATTCTTCTTCCATTTTTTGTTCATCCTCTTTGGTTTTAGTAGAAAGATTCCCAACACTTGCTGTGACATTACTATATGTATTGGTAAGAGTTTGACCAAAAAGAGCAAACGGCTTTATATCTTCTTCAACTTGGGCAGAGGTATTATTATTAAATTTATAACCCAAACTACTTATCCAAATTAGAAACACAAACACCATACAAACCGCTAGTGTTCCAGCAAATATTTGTTTGCGAGTATTCTCTGATTTTGATTGTAACTTTTTTATATATGTACGCATAAATAAATTAAAAAATTATGATGATAATACGACGATTTCACCTTCACGGCCTATTAACTCTTTGGCCTTTATTGTTAGCTTATCAATTGGAACTACCTTCTCTTGCCCACCTTCTTTCAAGAAAATTTTAAGTGTTTTCTCGTCATAATCCATTGGAATAATTATTTTTGGTTCAAGTGTTACTGCAAGTTTATAAGCTTCAATCGGACTAAGCAAATCATTATTACCAATTGGGACAAATAATATATCTGGAGACTCTATCTGCCCACGAATACTAGAATTTAATTTATCGTCAGACACCGCTCCCAAAAAACACAAAGAAATATTTTCAATTGTTAATGAATAAATTGTATTAATATATTTTTTACCGCCGAGTTCTGTCTCGGTCATTATTCCTTTAATAAAAATATCTTTAATTTCATAATCTCCGGGCCCTTTAACTTCAAAAGGAACATTCTCTCCGTGAGCTACCATTTCAAGTCCATTATAATCAGGATGATTAACTGTTGAGAGAGCAATATCGGAGCCAAAACGAGAAGCCAATTTAGAAAATTGAGAGTCTTTACTGATGGGATTAAAAGCTAGGACTAAATTGCCTTGTCCGATTTTAAAGAATTGTTTTCCTAAATATGTGATAATCATGAGTATATTATAGCAAATTTTATGAAAATTTGAAAGTGTTTCCAGCTCAAAAAACCCACTATTCTAGTGGGTTTTTTGAGCTCTTATTAAACTTCAAACTTTTTATTAATATATCCTTTCTTTACCTCAATGGATCCAGAGGTATGGACCAGAGAATAACTCTCATCAGCATTTTTATTTTCAATTTTAATATAGTAAGTTCCATTAGGAATCAAACAATAATATTTTCCGGTTTTGTCGGCAACTTTATGGGTAATTTCATTCTGACTCCCCGAAAAGAAAACCCGCAACACTGCAAACGACAATGGATTCGCTGAAATCTTTTCTTTAATACTTCCATATGTTCTTGGCTTTAATATTGTATTTTTCAATATATACATTAATCCATAAAGAGCCAGAATTACAATATTATAAGTAATTGGTGAAGTAATAACCGCAATAATTGTTACAATAAAACCTGAATAAAAAATTATATTTGAAATTCTTGATAACCAAAGCTGTTTTTTGGAAAAGAAATTCATCAACTTTTTTTCTTTTTTCTCAAATTCATTCCAATCAAACTTGATCGGATCCATTGGAATGTTTTTAGTAATCACTTCGTCTTTTCTAACTTCAATAACATCATTAAAATACAAATTCTGATAAAGTTCATCTTCTGTCTGTCCTTTTAATTTATTTGATGGAAATTTATAATTTGTCTTACTAGCAATCATTTTGTATTTACCGGGTGGAACAAGAAAACCGTAACGCCCATCGAGATCTGTAATAGAAGTTGCTATTTCTTTACCATCTAAATTCTGTAACACAATATATGCTGGATCTAATGGTTGTTTGGTCACAGAGTCATAAACTGTCCCCCAAGGATTTTGAAGTTTTTTCATTCCGAAAAAGGCTAAAAGCATACTCCAAAGTCGCATTGGGATAAAATATATTTCTTTAAATGAAATTGGATTAACAAAAAGAATTTTTGAAAAACTAGAAAAAGCTCCTATCAATAAAGCCGTAAAAGCAAAGGCCATTACTATAAAATTATTACGGGGTTCTGGAACAACTTCTACAGGAGCAATAACACAATAACCATTCTGGTTTAATTCCATTCCTTCAGGAATTATTTCTTGGATATCATTTATATTTGGACAAACATCAATCGGTGGATTAATCACCACAATATTTACACAATCACCTTGATCATTTAATTCCATTCCATCGGGAATTGTTTCTTGAAGATCATCTATATTTTTACAAAGATCAACTGGCACGGTGGTTAAAATTATTTTGACACAATTACCATTATTATCTATTTTCATTCCATTTGGAATTATTGTTTGCTCTCCATTTATATTTGGACAAACATCAATCGGTGGATTAATCACCACAATATTTACACAATCACCTTGATCATTTAATTCCATTCCATCGGGGATAGCAATTTGCGCTCCATTTATATTTCTACATAAATCCGGATCAGTTCTTATAACTGTTATAATATTCCCTGTATTAGATGGGCATCTATCTGTAGTTAATGTTTGGTCTGCCCCATAACCAGTACCAGCACTATTAGTTGCATAGGCACGGTAGTGATATGTTGTATCACAAGTTAATTCAGAAATTCCAGTATTAAAAGATTCAGCTCCAAAAGAACCAGTTGCTGTAGTGGTTGTACCATAACTATCGGTTAAGCCATATTGGAAACCGACAGTTGTTGCATTTTCCCCACCAGTACTTGAAATTGTTCCATTTAGAGTGGCAGTGGTTCTTTCAATTGATGTCGCCGAAAGAGTAGTTACTGATGGAACAGTAATTGGACTGGCTATTAAAAATGTTTGATCGGCTCCATAACTTGTAGCCGTGCTATTTGTCGCATAAGCTCGATAATGATACGTCGTGTCTAGAGACAAAGAAGAAAGATCCGACGAATATGATTCAACACCTAAAGTTCCTACTGGTATTGTGCCTCCAGTATAAGTAATGTCTGTTCCATATTGAAAACCAGCAACAGGATTTTCTCCTCCAGTGTCAAGAATATTACCATTTAATCTAATGACTGCATCTCCTGGGGCGGCCATCGCTACTTGAATAATATTCATAAATGTTTTTCTTATGGGTCCTTGTGCTATCGGTGCTACTATCAACACAGCTGGATCAGTTTCTACGACAGGTGGATTACAAGATAAGGTATCAAAAGATACATTTCCACCATCAGCTCCACCATAAGCATGATAAGTATAAGTAGTACTACAACTTAGATTATTCATCGTTAGAGAAAATGCTCCAACTCCATACGGTTGGCCGTCAGTTTCTGTAGAAGTATATGATAAGATTCCCCCATTTGGATTAGTCCCAGAAATTACAAATCCTCTTTGGGAAATAGGAGCTCCAACAGAGTCAATTGATCCATTTAAAGTTGCTGAGTTTAAACCAATTCCTGTTGCAGCGTTGGTTGTCACAACAGTTGGAGACGGACAAGCTGTTGTAGTAAACGTCATATCTTCTCCATACCCAAAAAGTCCGGCCTCATTTTTAGCATAAGCTCGATAATGATACAGAGTTCCACAAGTTCCCAGAAGCCCACCTATACTTTCTGAGTATACTCCAGTTGGTAAACCAAAAGGATCATCGCCAATAAAAATTAAATCACTAATTTCATAGGCTATAGTTTCTCCGTATTCAAAATATCTTAGAACAATAGGACTATCGCCACTATTTGTAATATTCCCAGTTAAGGTAACTGAATCATTTGTAATATCTGAAGACCCAACAGTAATAACCGTCGGAGGAGTAGCTGCTGAAATTAATGTAAAAACCAAGAAGACAGATATTCCTGTAAAAAAACACAAAAAGATAGTCAGTTTTTTCTTATTTGACATGAGATTAATTCAGATTAATAAATGTTAAGCCTTGTAATATACAATATATCACATCTCACATAAAAATAATACCTGAGATGATTTGCATTATTTTGGAAAATATAGTACAATCGACCTATTATAAGTTCAGTTTGAAGGTTAATCCTTTTTGTGTTTAGTTTTGTAAACAAAAAGATCTTCAACTGCGCCGCAAGATGCGGTTTTTTTAGTACAAAATTATGAAAAAAGAAGATAAAGATATTGTTGATAATATAGCCGAATTTGCAAAAATAGAACTTTCGAGTATCGGCAAAATGTTAGATAAAGCTGAGCTTCCTCCTCAAGTCGAAGCTTTGGTTGAAGGTCCTGTAATTTCAATTCAAAAATCATCTGTCTATATTGATCTGACTCCGTTTGGAACAGGGATTATTTATGGTAGAGAATTTATAAATGCGAAAGATATTATCAAAAAGATAAATATTGGTGACGTTGTTAAAGCCAAGGTTGTCGAAATTGATAATGAAGAAGGTTACATTGAATTATCTTTGAAAGAAGCCAAGCAAGCTCTCATTTGGAGTGAGGCCGAGAAAGCTATCAAATCAAAAGTACCTCTTGAATTAACTGTTAAAGAAGCAAATAAGGGCGGATTGATATTGGAATGGCAAGGAATTGTTGGATTTCTTCCAGCTTCTCAATTAAAGAGTGAACACTATCCAAGAGTTGAAGATTCCGATAAAGATAAAATATTAAAAGCTCTCAAGTTACTCATCGGCAAACGCATCAATGTTGTGATGATTTCTGCTCTACCTAAAGAAGGAAAATTAATTTTCTCTGAAAAAGATAATAATCCCGAGGAAAGACAAGAAATTGTCGGCAAGTATGCTGTCGGGGATGAGCTTGAATGTACTGTTGCTGGAATTGTGGACTTCGGTATTTTCTTAAAATTAGAAGAAGGTCTCGAGGGGTTAGTCCATATCTCAGAAATTGATTGGGGCTTAGTAGAAGACCCAAGGTCAATGTTTAAAGTTGGAGATAAAATTAAAGCTAAAATAATTGAAATTAAGGATGGAAAAATTTCACTTTCTGTTAAAGCTCTTAAAGAAAATCCATGGAATGAATTTAGTGAGACACTCAAGAAGGGGGACATCATTTCAGGAGTAGTTATCAAATACAACAAACACGGAGCTCTTGTTTCTATCAAACAAGGAGTCGCAGGATTAGTTCACAATTCAGGATTTGGCTCGGAAGAAAAATTAAAGAAAACATTGGAATTAGGTAAGACATATAATTTCCAAATAACATTATTTGAGGCCAAAGAACAAAAGATGACTCTCGTTTACTTAGATGATAATAAAAAACCAGAATAATAATTAAAAAACTCCCCAAATGGGGAGTTTTTTAATTTGCTTTTAATTATACAAACTCATAGCCTTTTCTTTGCTTTCAGTAACTATGATTTCTAGGGCTTCGGCAACTTTTTTAGAAACTTTTTTTAATTCTTTTAATTCAGCTTCTTTATATTGGCCTAGTAAGAATTTTAGTATCGCTTGCTCCCCTTTTGGTTTCTTAATTTTACCCGATGGTGTTACGGGTGATATGCCTATACGGATACGGACAAACTCACGTGATTTAATTTTTTTAATTATTGACTCGAGTCCATTATGCCCTCCAGAAGAACGATTAAAAGAAATTTTAAAGCTACCGATTGGTAAATCTATATCATCATATATGACAATAACATTTTGTGACTTTATTTTATGTTTTGTTTGAGCAAAAGAAACTGCCACCCCAGAATTATTCATAAATGTTTGCGGTTTAAAATATTCAACTTCTTTTTTACCGATAGTATCTTTATAATAACACGCTTTTGTTCCAGAAGATTGTTTCCATTCAACTTTTCCTAAAATATTATCAAGCACAATAAATCCTGTATTATGCCGACTTGTTTTATATTCTTCTCCTGGATTTCCTAATCCTACAATTAATATCATAAATCTATAATAACACAAGAAGGGTTAAGTCTGAAATAGTCTTATCAGAGGGGCTTGTGAGCGCGACGGCGCGAACACTGATAAAATTTCTAGTAAGAAATTTTAGTACCCGATGAGAAGAGCTATTTCAGATTTAACCCAAAATATTTTTTGAGCAAGATTTGTTTCGGAATTATTCTATATAGAACACACTAAGCTCTATTCTGTCAATACTATTTGTGTGATAAAATAAAGTTTATATGGAAAATAATAACAATCAAGGAAATATTAACAATTCAGAAAAACTAACGTCGAAGAAGTGGTTTCAGAATATTTGGGATTTAATTAAATACGCTATCATCGCTCTTATTATCGTCATCCCTATTAGAACTTTTATTGTTCAGCCATTTGTAGTTAGTGGTGATTCAATGGTCCCAACTTTCCACGATGGTGAATATCTTATTGTTGATGAATTATCATACCTAATTGGTAATCCAGAACGAGGCGAAGTTATAATTTTCCGTTATCCTAATGACACAAAAAGATTTTTTATTAAAAGAATCATCGGTCTTCCAAATGAGGAAATAAAAATACAAGGTGATCAAATCACAGTTATTAATAAAGAAAATCCGAAAGGATTTCAATTAACAGAACCATATATTAGTGAGAAGTTTGATACAACCATTTCTCTCAAAACTGGAGATAATGAATACTTTGTACTCGGAGATAATCGAAATAGAAGTTCTGATTCTCGTGTATGGGGAGTATTACCTGGTAAATTAATAATTGGCAGAGCTTATCTACGACTCCTCCCATTTAAGGAAGCTTCATATTTGCCCGGATATTATCAAGAAAATAAATAATAAATATGGAAAAGAAAAAAACAAATAAAAATCCCCTGTCTTCAGTGAAAGGAATGCGAGACATTATAGATAGCCAGTACTATCAATATCAGGGATTTTTTGAAAAAGCTCAAGAGGTTGCAGTCTATTATGGGTTTAAACCGATTGAAACTCCAATGGTGGAATACGAAGATGTTTTCACTTCTTCAATTGGAATAGGAACTGATATTATCGATAAAGAAATGTATACCTTAAAAACAAAAGGTGGAGATCATTTAGCTCTTCGCCCTGAACACACAGCTGGTTTAATGCGCAGTTATATTGAACATGGGATGCAAGCTCTTCCTCAGCCAGTGATGTTTTATAGTTACGGTCCATCATTCCGTCACGACAATCCCCAGAAAGGACGTTACCGACAATTTTATCAATTCGATATGGATGTTATCGGTAGTGAAAAAAGTATCTTAGACGCACTAGTCATTAAAACTGCTTGGACAATTCTAAAAGAAGCTGGTGCAGAAAATCTTTCAGTTGATATCAATTCAATTGGAGATAAAGAATGTCGAGCTTCATATATTAGAGAATTGGTTGCTTTTTACAAAAAAAATATCAATGTCTTACCAGGAATAGATAGAGAAAGATTAAAAACAAATCCTCTTCGAATCCTTGATTCAAAAGAAGAAAAAACTATTGAATTAAATCAAAGTGCACCTGAAGCTCTTTCACATCTTTGTCCTTCGTGTAAAAAACATTTCAAAGAGGTTTTAGAATACTTGGAACAAATGGAAATACCTTATAATCTAAATAAATGTTTAGTTCGTGGTTTGTCTTATTACACCAGGACGGTTATTGAAATAATTCAAGAAGATAAAGAGACTGGCAAAAATATTACAATTGCCGGTGGTGGACGTTATGATTATTTAGGAAAACAGCTTGGTAGCAAAAAAGATGTCCCAGCTATTGGAATTTCTATTGGAGTTGATCGGGTTGTTGAATCACCTTGGTTTGCAAAGTTATCTCCACGCATCATTAAAAAACCAAAAATCTATTTCATCCAACTTGGTTTTGACGCTAAATTAAAATCATTAAATGTAATCGAGATATTACGAAAAGGAAAAGTGCCTATTGCTCAATCAATCTCTAAAGATAATCTAGGTGCTCAACTTGCTATTGCTGAGAAGCTTGGTATGGAATACGCAATTATTTTTGGACAAAAAGAAGCCCTCGAAAATTCGGCTATTGTTCGTGATATGAGTAATCGTTCTCAAGAAACAATTAAACTTCCAAAGTTGTTAGAATATATAAAAAATCTAAAATAAAAATAATATGGTAGTTATCGTTCAAAATGGGGATAAGACCTTACGTAAAATCTCAAAAGAGGTTCCTATTCTAGATATCAAAAAACCAAAAATACAACAAATCATTAAAGACATGAGCGATGCTCTGGATTCGCAATATGACGGAGTAGCTATTGCCGCTCCACAGATTGGAGTTTCGTTGCGAATCTTTGTTGTTTCTGGAAAAATATTTGATGAAAATTTTGTCAGAGGTGAAAAACCTAATGGAAAAAATAGTTATGATAAAAAACAGTGGCCTAATTTAGTTTTCATAAATCCAGTTTTTAAAAAAATTTCAAAAGATAGAAAATTAATGACTGAGGGTTGTCTTTCTGTTAGGCCATTATATGGAAAAGTTCGCCGTGCGACCAGAGCAACTATCGAAGCATATGATGAACATGGGAAGAAATTTGTTCAAGAAGGAGCTGGATTACTTGCTCATATTTTTCAACATGAGACAGATCACCTAGATGGCATACTTTTTATCGATAAAGCAAAAAATCTTCAAGAAGTTTTTAATGAATAAAATGAATGAAAAATTAAAATTTATTTTCTTTGGAACACCCCAAATAGCTAGCCAAACACTTGATATTCTAACTAGTTGTGGATATATACCTTCAATAATAGTAACTTCACCAGATAAACCCGCTGGGCGTGGTTTACATTTAACTCCTAGCCCAGTTTCCATTTGGGCCGAAAAACACAATATTCCTTGTTTGAAACCCGAAAAAATAACCCCTGAGTTTATAGAAAAATTAAAATCACCACCAGTCGGACTGGTGGCCAGCCACCAGTCCGACTGGTGGCTGGATCTTTTTGTGGTTGTCGCTTACGGGAAAATCTTGCCTGAATCACTTATTAAAACTCCTAAATTAGGCACAATTAATATTCATTATTCTCTATTACCTAGATGGAGGGGCGCTTCTCCGCTTGAGGCAACATTATTAAATGGAGATACTGTAACCGGAGTAAGTATTCAACAAATGGCTTTCAAATTAGATAGTGGACCAATTCTCGCCAAAGAAGAAATTCCGATTGAATTAAACGAAACCAAGGAAGAACTAAAAAACAAATTAATAAAATTGGGAGGAGATTTACTTTGTAAAATAATTCCAGAAATTCTTGAAAATAAAATTACTCCAGAGGATCAAGATGAAACAAAAGTAACTTATTGCATAAAAATAAAGAAAGAAGATGGCCAGATAGACCCGAGTGGTGATCCTATCCTAAACTGGAATAAATACCGAGCATTTTATGGTTGGCCGGGTATTTTTTTCTTCAAAAACGAAAAGCGAATTAAAATTACTAAAGCTAAATATGAAAATGATTCATTCATTATCGAAAGAGTGATCCCTGAAGGAAAGAAAGAGATTAATTATAGTGAATTATTAAAACAAAATTAATATTTTGAAGTGAATGGATTTCTGTCTGAAATTCCTTTTAACATTTTCTTTACACTCTTTGCTCCCCTTTTAAAGAGAGTTTGTTTGCGATCTTTATTACTTGCTATCTGGCGTACTATTTCTTTTTTTGCATCATCGATTGCTATATATAAATCTTCTTTTTCGGTGACCGTGTAAAATTTAGCCCCTCCGATTTCTATATTAAATTCAGCTCTAAAAACATCGCCTTGTTTATGATGATTTGTTGTTTTCCCAACTTCAATATAAGCAATCACTTTTTCTCCACTTTTTACAAATTTCTCAATTCCCGATAAACGTTTATTCACGTAATCACTAATTGCTCTTGTTAACTCCATATTCGTGGCTTTTATATTTGTGTTTATCATGGTTTATTTTAAGCTAAATTAATAATACTTCCATTATACCAAATTTTCGGGTAAATTAATCGACAAAATTTTGCTTGGACTCTGGTGACCATTTATTATTCTAACCTGTTTGACAGAAACACCCAATAACAAGGCCATAATCTCGCAAACCCTTTTATTAGCCATATTTCTTTCAGCTTTTTCTTTAACTGAAATAATATAGCTATCTTTGCTTTTCTTTTTTATTTCTTCTTTTTTTGCTCCAGCTTGAACTTTAACTTTGATATACATAATTATATCTAGATTATAACAAAATAATGGTTTATACTATAACCATGGGTAAGATAACAAAGTTTGCAAAAATTTCACTTTCAATATTATATATCGTTGTAATTTTTTTATTAATATTTAAAAATGAAAAAATTACACTTTTTTATGATCTTCCCAAATGGCTTATTCCCAGCATATTTTTTATCAGTATTATTTATATTTGTTATAAATATATAATTTATATTATTAAAGAGAATAAAACTGAGACAGAAATGATCTCTATCATCAATCACACTTTCCGTACTCCATTGACTGGTATTATTTGGCACACCAAGGAGTTAGAAAAAAATCTTCCACAAAACGAAAAGCTTTTATATCTGCAAAACATTAATAATTCCGCCAATAAGGTTCTAAATATCCTCGATATTTTAATTGGGATAAAAGACATCAAAGATACTTCGAGTTATTTCTTTGAGGCTGTTTCGATTAGAGAAATTATCGAGAAATCAATAAAAAAATATCGAGAAAATATAAACAAAAAAAATATTACTTTCCAATTTTCTCTTTCTAAAGAAATTCCCTTACTAACTGTTGATCTAAAAAAGATTTCTTTCGTTATTGATACAATTATAGAAAACGCAATTTCTTATACAAAAAAAGACGGCAAGATTTTAGTCGATTGCATATCGACTCCTTCTAAACTTACACTTTATATAAGTGATACTGGTATAGGATTAGGAATGATCGACAAGATGAGAATATTTTCTAAATTTTATCGAAATCATCAAGCCAAGCTTATGAATACTGATGGTATGGGATTGAAATTATATCTAGGAAGACAAATCATCAAAAGACATCATGGTAAAATATATGCTAAATCAAATGGCCTCAACGAAGGAACAACCCTCTTTGTTGAATTACCTTTTCAAAAATAAATTATTTATTTAAATTTTTGAGAATTTCTTTAATTTCTTTTATGTCCTTTTCTAGGGCCACAATCGCTGTTCTTTCTTTGTGAATTTCTTCTCGTTCTTTATGAATTTCTTCTTCGGTTTTTTCGTCAATTCTTTTTTCTTTATTTAATCCAGAAATAATGATATTTTCTCCAATAAAAAATGAGACAAATAATCCAGTCAGCACAGTAATAGCTAACCCAAAAATCAATGAGCCCCAACTAGATACTCCCCAATCATCGGAAATATGCCAAATCCCTCTCCAAATAGAAACAATTCCAACACTTCCAATAAAAGCATAGACAATCGGATGGTGAACTAATTTAATTCTGGCTTTGTCTTCTATACTATCTAAAACTTTATGAATTGCATTAAGTATTTTTCTCATACAACCTTAAGTATATCATTTCAAAATTATAATTCCAATTATTCCTACAATAAAAAGACACGTTAGGCAAGGAATTATTACTCCTTTCAATATTTTTCTCTCAGCATTTTTTTCACCAATCACCGCCTCGGCTGTTAAAATGTCAGCCAAGGCAATCATATTTCCAATTCCTGCTCCAACAACCAAAAGAGCTAAAATAATACTTTGATTAAATCCAACACTCAACGCCGTTGTGTTAAACAAAGTTCCAAACATTACATTCGAAGCGGTAACACTACCAGTGAGTAATGCCCCAAAGGCTCCAGCAAAAGGAGCAAAAAATGGTAGGAAAGTCGACTCAATAGCCTTAGCAATAATATTAATAGCTGATGGTAATCCTGATAAATTATTTCCTGAATTTTTCATAATTTCAACCATCGCCAACATAGAAGCAATAACAAAAAATGGGATAATAGCGCCTCGAAAAGCTGATTTGATTGACCGAAAAACAATTTCTTTTTTACTTTGCCAAAAACCAACTACAACCAGTGTTACAAATATAAAAATAATTCCTGGATTAAATAAATTAAATGTATGTTTAAATCCAATCCCGATAGGAAAACCAATTTTCCCAATAAGAATTTTCCCAAAAATCAAACAGGCGACTAATATAATATAAGGGAGAAAAGATTTAAACGCTGACATCGTTTTAACATCTTCTTGATTTTCAGTAATCATCAATTTATTTTTGGGAACAAAAATACCAAGTTTTATAGACAATATAATAACAATCATTCCCGCGAGAGATCCCAAAATAGAAGGAAATTCTTGACCAAATAACTTTAAAAATAGTAAGGAAAAACCAACAAAAAGGACTCCCGACCAAATGGCAAATGGCAAAGCTTCAATAAATTCTTTCTTTCTATTCGGCCTACCAGCAGTTATAATCCAAAGCATAAATACTGGGACAATCATTCCAACAATATTAAATAGTGCTGCGTATTGTGGGACAGAAGAAACATTCAAGGTTGAAAAACCAACCTTAATTGGTGTTCCAGCCGCACCAAAAATTCCAGGGATACTATTCCCGAGTAATCCGACAACCAAAGCTCGGATAGGTGGCAAACCAAGACCAATCAAAAGTGGAACTGCGATAGCGGCTGGTGTTCCAAAACCAGCTGTTCCCTCTAAAAAACATTCAAAAAACCAGGCAATTAGAATAACTTGAATTCTGTAATCTTTAGAAATTCCGGATAAATAATGAGAAATATTTTTTATTATTTTTAAATCTTTTAATATTTCAAGAAAAAATATCGCTCCAAAAATAATAAGCAAAATATCGACAGCCACAAAAACACCTTTGCCAAAAGATGCATACAAAAAAGTCCCTATGATTTGCCAATAAAAAATCGCCAGGAGAGTGTAAAGAAAAAGTGTTAAAAGTGAAGCTTTTAGTAAGGTAGTTTTCCTAACAAATAGCAAAAAAAGAAAAACCAGAAATGGTAAGATCGACAACAAAATTGGCAGATTCTCAATATTCATTATTTTAATGATTTTTCAGCCAGGTAATCATCTTTTTAAATGTCCCGGGCCCAGCTTCCCCATCGACAGTTAAACCTTCTGCTTTTTGGAAATTTTTGACTGCCGTCGCAGTACTTACTCCATAATCGTTATCTATTTTATTTGAAGTATTATTATAAATATTTAAAAACTTCTGAACCGTTCCCACATTTGGACCCTGTGATTTATTCTTCAAATACACATTGGCACTTACCATTTTCTCGAGAGCGCTGATCAGATCTTGATTTTTGGAAACTGTTGTATTTGTCGAAGTCGGAACCAGAGGAGTATTTGTTTTAGTTTCGGTAACTGTTTCTTCTGGCTGCGTTTCAGTTTCAAGAAGAGCTACTTGCCTTTTTAGAGAGGCTAACTCTTTTTCAAGATCTTTGTTCTTTTCAACTAATTCTTTTTGTTTCTGATTATCGACATGAGAACTTCCTGATTCTATAGTTGAAAAAGCCCAGTATCCAGCTAAAGCAAACAATACAATAACAATAATTAAAGATAAAATATATTTAAAATTTTCCATATTGTAATTATATCACAAGAAAATAAAAAATTCTAAATAGCTCTTCACGTAAGGTACAGTAAATTTCTTGGTAGAAATTTACTCAGTTTTCCCGCCGTCGCGGTCAAAAGCCCCTCTGATAAGACTATTTAGAATTTTTTATTTAATAAAATTTAATTTACAAATGTCAAAGCTACACCCACTTGGTTAGCTCGACCAGTTCGGCCGATACGGTGGACATAGTCCTCGTATGTCGCAGGTACATCAAAATTAATAACATGCGAAACGTTTGGTATATCAAGACCACGAGCTGCGACGTCTGTCGCGACAAGAATTTGACTGTGGTTTTCTTTAAAGGCCTTAAGAGCATTTTGTCTTTTTGATTGATTTTTATCGCCATGAATTGACTCAGCCTTGAAGCCCTTTTGAATTAAAGTCTGACAAAGTTTCTCAACTCCATGTTTGGTGCGACCAAAAATAAGAACCTTGGAAAATTCTTTTTTTATTAGTAAACATTCTAGTGATTCGATTTTATCTTCTCCGGGGCGCACTCGAATAATGTCTTGCTCAACATTACGAGCTGTCTCCCCTGTTTTGACTGAAATTTTTTCCGGATTGTTTAAAAATTCTTTTATTAATTTATCGATTTCAGTCGTAATAGTCGCTGAAAATAATAGTGTCTGACGATTTGGAGCCATTCCCGACATAATAAATCTCATATCATTTACAAAACCCATATCGAGCATTCGATCAGCCTCATCAAGAACGATGGTTTTAAACTCATTCAAGCGTATAACCTTACGATCAACTAAGTCGCGAAGGCGTCCTGGTGTCCCAATCACAAAATTATGATTGCGTCGTAAACTAGAAATTTGATTTGAGATACCCATACCGCCAACGCAACAAACAGAAAAAATTCTAAGTGCCCCCCTGAAGTCTTGCAACTCTTGATTGATCTGCATTGCTAACTCTCTAGTTGGAACAATGACTAAAACTTTTTCATTTAGATTATTCAAAATTTTATCAAGAAGTGGAAGCAAGAAGGCCGCGGTTTTCCCGGTACCAGTGTTGGCAATACCAACAACATCACGCCCTAGAAGTATATGAGGAATTACAATATCTTGAATAGGTGTCGGATTAACATAACCCTTTTTTGAAATATTTTCTTTAATGACATTATTAATTTTAAATTCACTAAACTGATGTATCGGAATATATGGAGCTGATTCAATAATCGGATCAGCCTTACAAATAAAACGAGAATGGTGAATGGATTGACCTCCACCATAACGAGACGCACTAGCAAATCGCCCTCGAGAATTTCCTCTACGAGAATTATTTTTTTGACCACTAAAACGAGATCCGCCTAGACTCTTGTGTGTTGAGACTGATCGACCAAAGCTAGAGCTTCGGTTATTATTTTTTTTATACATAAAAATTTCTAGTCTATATATTAAAGTAAGACGGACTAGACACCTCTCCTAGTTTCCGAATAATGCTATCACTTAGGATAAGGCGTTATATATAAGCGCTAAAAGCGCGAGAAAACCAATGAGAATACAACTTACAATTTGATTATATAATTATTAAGTATGTTTGTCAATGATTTGGGCAGTTTTTGTCGATTTATGATATTTTTTAAATAGAATACTCCCCCAGACAATAAGTAGTGTTGAATAATTTATAATCATAAACCAAGTATTACTCCAAGCCACTCCAAAAGGAAAACGATATTCAGAAATTGGGAAAAGAAATGGTGTTGGGAAAAATGCTAAGGCATGAGATGGAATATCAATTAGAATATGAAGTGCCCAACCCAAAAGGACCCAAGGGGGCTTTTTGATTAAAAACCATATAACAAGAAAGACAATAATAAAAACTATTAATGAGTGACTATATTGATAAAGGGTATGGGATAGAGTAAAACCATCAGCAATCTGATGACGAGTAGAAAAAGAACCGAATTGCTGTTGTCCTGATATAACTTTATAAAATGAAAATACAAATGGAAGAGTGAAAGCAAATAAATCAGGAAAAATCCCCCAAAAAGCCGTCCAGAGAGTACTCATTTGGAATGGTTGACCTTTCTTTTTGGCGATAGCATTCACCTTTATAACACCTGCGGTTGTCCACAGAGTATGAGCTAAAATTTCCATAAAAATGAATTCTTAAAATAATTATTTAGATTTTTTCTTACTTGCTTTTTTCTCAAGCATAACTTTTTTGATTGCAAGTCTTTTCTTTGTTTTCTTGGAATGCTTTGACTTTAAATGCGGATGAAGTGATGTTGCTCTTTTGGCCATATAAATATTTCTATTAACTAATAATATGATTGCATTATACGCGAAATTACAAAATAAACCAACAAAAAAGGTTCTCGGAGCAATTGCCTGAGAACCTTGTAATATCGTACACCTGAAATATTATGTGTTTATTTCGGTGAAATTAAATACCCTAACCGTATATTTTCGGCTAAGGGTATCAAAAAGAATTTCTTTATTAATATTAAAATGGAAAAAAAGTTCATCTTTATCCATTTCAATATTAACATTGAAAAGATTAATCAAATACCTTTTTAAAAAAATAAAAAAGAAAAACACTTCCACTTCTACCTCCCCTGCGGAAAATACGATTATATCGTATGTTTTGTTGTGCTGGTTGAATATTTCCAGTTTTTTCTTTTGATTCTCCCTTCTATCAATTAGAAGGATGCTGAAATCTTTCTTGACTTCATTTTGCTGTACCATATTTGTCTTATTTTTCATAAGCAAAAAAGATGTCATCGCCCCATTTTCCTGGATATTCAAACTTTTCGTATAAACGTATGATTGTGCCATGGTTTAGTTCTACTACCGGAAGTTGATGGTATATCTGCTGGTTTGAATCAGTAACTGTAACCAAACGGTCTAGTTTGTTTGGACCCAACACATAGCATTCATCTGGCAGATATTTCTGCACAGAGTCTTGTTCCACAATTGTCTGGAGTGAAGATTCGGTAACAAAGTAGCCATTGTTATTAGATACATGCGCATTGATTCCTTCATTAGTCATCCCCTTGGCTTTTACAACAATCACACTCACCTTTTCTCCATCAAGAATAACCTCAAACTCTTGGCTAGTTGGCTCTACCGAAATCTCCATAACCGGAGGAGTGGAAGTGGAAGCAGGGTTTTTATCACCCTGGTTTGCATTGCTATCACAACCAGCAACACAAAACACTAGTGCTATTACAAGCACCAAAAAACTAAATTTTTTCATCTTTTTTTATTTATTTAGGTTAGACAATATATTTCAAAGAATAATATTTTATTGTCTAGATAATACCATAGCTATATTATTATGTCTAGATGTCAATTTCTTCCCCCATCTCCCCTCGAGTTAAAGGCCCCACAACCCCATCAGGAACTAAATTATTAGCCAATTGAAATCTAATCACAGCTTGTTTAGTTTTCGGACCAAAGATACCATCAGGATTGCCTGAATTGT
>Ga0172379_10001015_pt1 | contig 60754 bp, 51 predicted proteins | sample GrowelOW334metaG_FD_119756 | JGI IMG/M metagenome (GOLD analysis project Ga0172379, IMG submission 119756) | Groundwater microbial communities from an aquifer near a municipal landfill in Southern Ontario, Canada - Groundwater well OW334 metaG | ecosystem: Environmental > Aquatic > Deep... | reverse complement strand
TGAAATGTATCGCTGACCTCCGGTCAGCGTTTGTATTTAAGGTTTTTAATTTAAGCCATCATCAAATACGCGGAGCAGAGCTCCGCGATACGTATCGCCGACCTCTGGTCGGCGTTTGTATTTTCGGTTTAATTTTAACTTTCGCAAATACGCGGAGCAGAGCTCCCCGAAACGTATTGCCGACCTCCCTGCCAGCGGTTTTTATTATCACGGCTGAATTTTAAGAAATGCAATCAAACGAAGATTGATAAAAAATCATCATCCTGAGCGAGCCTGGCATTTCTTAAAGGTCGAAGGATCGCCACACCCCCGGATGGCGTTTGTATTTTCGGTTTAATTTTAACTTTCGCAAATACGCGGAGCGGAGCTCCGCGAAACGTATTACTGTGCTACGGTCAGCGGATTATAATTGAAAGCCGAAAGGACTTCGCAACACGGAAAAAGAATGGCACGAAACAACAGATACGGACGATGCGGGATAATATAGCGTATTGAGACAAAGCTATATTGCAGACAGAGGTTAAATGTATTGGTTGATGAGGAAAAGGTAAAATTGAAGCAGGGGAATGATGTCAATGTTTCCCTATCTGCACCCTGCGCACAACCCCAAGCTTTTTCCCTAAGAATAATTCTCCTACCGATGTGAATTTCTCCGGCGCATCGCTCACAAAGAACTGCACATTTGGCGTTTCCTTACTTGTATTGCGGATTCCGTGTTCATCCAGCATTGCGCCGACAGTTGCCGCCGTCGCTTCGCCGGAATCGATCAACGTCACCATTCCCTTGGTCACTTTGGAGATCGTCTGCTTCAGCAGGGGATAGTGTGTACAGCCGAGGATGAGTGTATCGATCTTTTCGATGGTGAGCGGGAAAAGATATTCGCTCGCGATCAACTCGGTCGCTTTCAAGTCCAGCCAGCCTTCTTCCACCAGCGGGACGAACAACGGACACGCTTTGCTAAACACATTTGTAGAGTGATTCAATCGTTTCAACTCATTTTTGTATGCATTGCTGTTCACTGTGCCAATCGTTCCGATTACGCCGATCCGTTTATTCTTCGTCGATGCCATCGCAGCCAATGCGCCGGGAATAATCACGCCCGTCACCGGCAGGTTTGCCCGTTTTAGCACCACATCCAATGCAACCGCAGAGACGGTATTACATGCTACGACGATCATCTTCACATCTTTAGAGAGAAGGAAATCGGTATCATCCTGGGTGTATTCCCGTACAACCTGCGCGGACTTGGACCCGTATGGCACACGAGCCGTATCGCCGAAATAGACGATATTCTCATACGGCAGTTTCTCCAATAGTGCGCGAACAACCGTCAGCCCGCCGATGCCGGAATCGAACACGCCGATCGCTTTACTATTTATGGCATTTTTAGACATTCAAATCGAAGGGAAAGCAATTTTGTAATTTGCAACCTAGTAATTGCATTGGATTTAATCGTTTATATTTTTTGTTTTTAGATTTCAAGTTGAACAGCCATTAATTGATTGATCGTATGAAGAATTTCCCCCCGAAGATACTGCTTCTCAGCTTCAGATGAAATCGGCTTTCCGTTTTTGGTCACATAGAATGCATCCACAATTCCGTCTCCTCGCGTGGCGAGTTTTGCCAGATCTATCTGTAATCCATTCCGGGAGAAGATCTCGGTGATCTTGTAGAGGAATCCCGTCATATCTGGCGCATAAACGTCGATGATGGTATGCTTACCGCTTTCATGAAATACCGTATCGATGCGCACATTAGGATGGAACAATGGTTTTGCCCTCCGCCTCCAGCGTCGGTGATAGCGGGCAAAGAGGGATTCCAGTGTGATGCTCTTCAAGAGAACATTCTTCAGATCCTCTGCGATGGATATTTCCTGATCTTTCGTTAGGGGTAGTTTCGTCGCTGCATCGACCAATCTGAATGTATCGATAACGATCCCGTCCGGACGGGTATAGATCTGTGCATCAAAGATGTTCGCATCATTCGCTGCCAGCACGCCGCAGACGGTAGAGAGAAGAAATTCGGCATCGCGTGTAATCACTGTGACGATACTGTGGGCATCCTCGTGTTTGTAAAGAACGGAGACAGTGTCCAGTGTCGCAACGTCCGTTTCAAATTTTGAATATTCTTCAGATGTATATGGCGAAGAGGTCGCCGCAATGGTACCCTCCTCCGTCGCGGTAAGGAATCTCCGGGTGCGCATATACAGGTCCTGCAGCAACATCTCTTTCCATTGGGACCAGACATTTTTGTTGACAGCCGAAAGATCGCTATAGGTCAGCACAAATAACAAATCCAGTTGTTCCGGCCTGGCGAACATTGACGCAAACTCTTTGATCGTTGCCGGGTCGTCAATATTGCGTCGGAATGCGACCTGTTCCATAGCCAGATGATTGCGGATAAGGAAGGCCACATCGTCATCTTCATCCGGAAAACCGAATCGCAGCTGAACGAGCTTCCATATATCAACCCCGGTAATTTCGTGTCCTTGCACGCCGATCGGTTTTGCAATATCATGGAAAATAATGGCCAGATATAATATCTCACGATGGCTCAATGAACGGAATGCACGTCCGAGGATATTGTCGCTCTGCTGCAATTGTTCCGCATGTTCAAGCGCGATCAGTGTGTGAGCATCGGTCGTGTAATAGTGATAGACACTGTGCTGAAAGAATGCGACGAGATTTCCCCATTCAGGGATGAGTGATCCGAGAATATCATTCTCGTTCATCATCTGCAGTGTAACTGCAACATTAGACGGAAGTCGAAGGATATCCAGAAATGCTTTTGCTGTGGCGTTGTCATCCGTACGGAAGAATGTTTGATCTCTGCTCAGCGATTGAAACTGCGCATGTAGTACCGGATTCAATTCGATGGAATGGAATCCGCACCAGAAGAATCCTTTTGCCACATCTGCTGGGGATTTCAATGGTGCTCGGGCATCACGGAGAGCGAGCTGACGTTCTTTGATTTTGTACAGATCATCTAAGACCTCTTCACGGCGCAGGGACCAAAATGTCGACGTACTGTTTGAGCGGAACAGATTGATTAGTCGTTTGTTCAGCCTATACAATGTTCTGGCATGAAGAAAATATTCTCGCATGCATTGTTCGACGGATTCCACTGGACTTGGTCGTTTATATCCAAGTGCTTGCGCGATCTCCAGCTGCTTGGAGAATTCCATGATATCGTTCTGTGTGCCGGAAAAATAATGTAGTTCGTTGCGAAGACGGAGAATTCCGTCGAATGCCCTTACGCATTCTTCGTGTTCTTCTACAGAGATCGACCAGTTGTTCAATAATTGACGAAACAATGCAATGCACCCCGAACCGTTATGATGGAATGGGGTGTTTGTGAAGAATGATGCATCGGTTGAACGATAGATCCAGACGAGCGAATGCAGATCACGAATGCCACCTGCGCTGTTCTTCAGGTTTGGTTCCAATAGTTTTACCGAGTGTTCATATTTTTTATGCCGATCATCCACACCTGCGATCACGGCTGAAACAAATTTACGGTCATCCTTTTTTTTCACCGCATCGATGAAGGCGTCTGTGTAGTCATTCATCACAGTGGAACTGCCGCAGACGTACCGGCTTTCGAGCACTGAAGCCCACACATCCACATCGGTTTGATACAGATTCAGGCAGTCATTGATCGTCCGGACGGAGTGTCCAACATCGAATCCGAGATTCCAAAGAGAATGCAGAAATTTTTGTGCTGTTTCCGCGTTGGCAACCTTTGCCTGTTCATTTTCGAATAATACCATCACATCCACGTCGCTATGCGGAGCCATCTCGCAGCGGCCGTATCCGCCGAGAGCAACAACAGCAAATGCTTCGCGTGACGGTTCCGGAAGCTCATTCCATAGTTTTGATAACGTTGCATCGACCAGTTGAGTCAGTTCGGAGGCGACATCCAATCCTCCCGCACCGCTCCGGTGGAAACGGAAGATATTATCATATTCCTGGGTAAAAAATTCTTTTATGTCCATACTCTATAGATAACATAAAAGAGGAGAAGTGCAAGAATACGGTGATAGAAGGGGAAAAAAATGCTGCCTCATGGATGAGATGAGGCAGCAGGTGGTTCGTAAGCGTTTCCGGAGCCAGTGATCACCGACAGGTACCCGAACTTCAATACGGAATTGAAACTGATGAATATGGGTGAACAGGAGCGATCTGAATTACGGACAGAATTCTTCACCTCCCCTGACGCGACAGACTCCGACCGTCATTACATCCTGTTCATTGGAAAAAAACCGTATGTTTGAAGAACAGATACTGCCAGATTGTTCAACAGCTCCGGAACGCAGTGCAGTACATTATGGTGATGTAATCTTGCAAAACAGTACGTGGATATCCATTTAGAAAACACTAATGAGAGAAATCTAATCTTGCCGAATTATGTGATAAACGAGGGTGTTAGTGCAGTTTTCTGGCTACAACGGCGACATCTTTCATGGTTTTGGCCGTACCGCCGAAATGATCCAACGCTTCAAGGAAGATGATATACATGCCGATGCGAACACGGTTGCCATCGTCATCCAGTCCATTCCAAATCACTGACCCGGAAGATGCGGATGGTTCGTTCTGAACGAGCCGTCGGAGAAGTCGTCCGGCAACGTCAAAAATCCTCACGCGGATTGTAGAGCTACCGGCGGGAAGTGAGTAGTTGATGGAGAGAAAATCTTCAAAACCGTCTTGATCGGGGGAAAATGGATTCGGATGAAGCGATATGGCCGCCGATAAAGCGACGGATCTGAGAAAGATACTGTTCTGCTGCAGCGGCGTCGCTCCGTTTTTTGCAACCGAGGAACTCCAATTTCGTTGATCGTTCGATTTCACGTGTGGATCGATCCGTTCCAGCGAACGATTTCCGGCGCCCAAATGCTTCATATGCCACAACGGTGAATATCGCAAACTGTCGATCGGTGCACCGGTCAGGTCGGTAAGAACAAGGTCTTCACCATTATTGTTTAGACTGAGCGATGGATGGACGATAATAAATGTACCTATTAATGATGAAACTTGTGTGAAGATCGATGAATCGGACGCGATCAGGAGATATCCGCCGGGAGGTACTGCCTTCGAACCAAGGGAAAGTGGAATCACCACTCTGTTCCCCGCAGTACCGGGTTGGTCCATCAATGTCCAATCGGCAATGTCAATGGTATCGGCGCTTCTGTTAAGCAACTCAACAAATTCGGAGTGACCGCTCAGCGGTTCATACATTATTTCGTTGATCACGACTGTCTGCCATTGGAAGCTTTTATTGACGGATGTGATTGCGAAATTATTTTTTATTTGCTGGTCTTCCGGATGTTCGGCGAGCACGAGAATTTGTTCTCTGCCATGCAGTGCCATTGTCCAATCATACGATACAGAAACAGAATCAAGCGGAAGCACGCTTGGTACCGGTAATGATGTAAGCAGTTCATCCTGGTGTGGAATACTGTCCAAATTTTTATCGTAAAACAGTCGCACAATTACACCGTTCAGTGTAATACGTCCGCTATTGAATAATGCTATTGTTATTCGTATTCCATTTGAGTGATTCAGAGATTCTATTATTCTAATTTCTACATCAACATCCTTTCTGGAAATTTCATTTTCGCCCCCGGCCGTCGACGCAACCGAATGCCAATTTGCTGAATCATTCGATGATGCGAAAAGATCGTACCGCTGCAACGAAAATCCATTACCACCGCCCCAGTGCGGTTGATAGCGCACACTATCCATAACAATGCCTCTGCTATCACGAAAGACCACAGCATCCGGTGTCGTATTGTTGAGTGAAGAAAATGCCGACTGAAAAACCGGCACTGTGCCTGAATACCGGGAAGTAAATTGAATCGAATCGACAGTGATAATACCGTACGATCGTGCGGCAATAAAGGCGGAGGAATTTACAAGCGGTGCTTTTGTCGAACCATTATCGGAAATCGTCCACCCACTGATATCAATAGTATTTGCTTCTGTATTAAATACTTCAATCCATTCCGGTATTTCTTCGACAGGAGCATACATGATTTCGGAGATTACGATGCTTGAAGGAGGTACTCCGATATATAATGATACGCGAAGTAGATTATTCGTGGAATCCTCTTCTTGGGCTGATGCAACGGCAACGGAAAAATGATGTGTTCCCTGCGTTAATTGTTCTGGGAAAAATAGCACCGTCGTTGAATCGCCTGGCGGTAATTGTGTTACAGTTTGTTCATTCCGCACTTCATCGGGGGTAAAAACGGAGTCGTCGTTGACATCAATGGATATGATGATTCGCAGGGAGGGAAGTATCTGCCTGCCGGTGTTAATAATCGTAGAAGAAATAGCGATAACAGATCTTGTGTCGGGAAATTGCGGTGTAATGGAAATGTGTGATACAGCAGCATCAAATTGTTTTTTGGTAACGGAATTGATCACTCCGGGTGTTGCTCCATCGGTGTGTCGGGATGAAGACCACGACGTTGATCCGAATAATGTGAAAGATGTATCGATTCGCTCCAGCGAATTTCCAACACCGCCGCCCCACGAAGAACGAAACGTCACACTATCAACAACAAAGCCGAATTGATCATATAGTATGACAGCATCACCACCATTGTTCAGCGCCGAAAAGGCCGCTTCATACAACAGCGCTGCATTTTCATAGAACGATTTGAACGCGTTTGAATCTGTTGTGATAACGGCATAGGTGTACGGCAGGAATGTCCTTGTCCCGCCGATAAGTGCTTTTGTTGCACCTGCATCCGAAATTTTCCATCCCGTGAGTAAGACCGTATCCATGCTGTTATTTACCAGCTCAACCCATTCCGGCATTCCGCTGAGCGGGGAGTACATCACTTCGTTGATTAACACGGACCGTTGCCGGACGCCGACATTGAAATGAAATGGACGAATGTTGTTTGTGGTATCTTCGTCGCCGTCAACTCTCAGAAGCAGTGTCAGTGGATGCCTTCCCGCCGTAACATGTGTGTAAACCAATACGGCCGATAAAAATTCGTTTGGAGAAAAGAAATGAGAAAAGTTTTTAGAAGCGACAAGTGTTAACGAATCATAAAGTTCGATTGTTCCCGAAAGATTTCCTAAGAGTGCGCGATTTGTCATGTCGAGGGAAACAGTAACATCCTCTCCGCTCCGGGGAAATTGCGGCAAAATAGTAATTGACGTTATGGCGAGGTCCGTTTGCTTTTTTACAGTGATCGTTATGTCTTCCAGACGCAACACGGCAGTTCCACCGCTTCCGGGGCGACCGGAAACCCGCCAGCGCAGCCGTACATTTTCTTGCCCGCTCAGAGTGTCGGGCAAAGAGATTACCCTCCGTTGATAAATACCATTGTTCGACGGCGATAAGGTGAGAGTATCTGAAAGCTTAATGGAAAAAAGCGAATCACCGTTGAGTGATGCTTCCAACAAAAGACCTGCCGTAAATGTTCCGGTTCTCCGTTCGTAAAATTCAAGTGAATCGACAACCGTACCTTCAAAAGAGAAAGAAGGAGAAATCACAAATTGATTCGTCCGAGCATCCGTTGTGCTTAAACAATTTGGTAGCGAACCAGACCGGGGTGATGAACTTGAAGTGACAAAATCTCCAGTGGGATTTTTGACGGTACTTGTGCTCCAACCAGCGGGAAGTTTTGGTGCAACGGAGGTGTCGAACCGTTCCGCGTAAGGGAAAACGGATATTTGTGCGGATACGACAACGGTGTTAAAGAGAGCAACGAAATTAAATATTTTGCGAATCATAACTGGGAGCGGATGTTTTTCGAAGAATGCAGAGGGATAACTTTAGATGCAAGAAAATAGCCTTGTCATAACAGGAGAGTTATCCGGAAAAGGAGGAGAGGTTTTTTTGAAGCGTTTGGGCGTTGTTTGTTCGATAGATGAACACACCAGCTCAAAAATAAAAAAGGCCGTGCGAATTTTGCACAGCCTTTTAAGTAAATATTTTTTATGAAATCTTGCTAATTCCGGATTTTTAACATTGACGGTTTGAGCGGAACGATGGCATCGGTAAATCCGAAGTTTGCCGAACCGTTCGCATCCACAATTCCAATAGTTGCGACATTAGAATTGGTTGGATTGTATACACCCGTCACCACAGCGATAAGGGAGTATGTTGCTGGTGATAATCCTGTGAACGAATAATTTCCGTTCATGTCTGTAAGGACGGATGTTGTGGCATTTAATGTTACTGTAATTCCGGGAATACCGATTTCACCAACATCAAGTAAACCGTTGCCATTGATATCTAGAAATACATTCCCTGAAATGGTATATGTTGGCGGCGGCGGGGGAATCGCGGCATAGCCGAAGTTTACAGAACCGTCGGACGACAAAATAGTAACCGTAGCTGACGACGATGTTGTCTGCGTATAACCGGTAACACCGCTGACTGTTACGGTGTACGATCCGGCAAGAAGTCCGCCGAAAGAATACGCACCGTTTGCATCCGATGTTGCCATTGCGCCGTTGCTCAGTGATACGGTAACGTTGGCCAATCCCGTTTCACTCGGATCCTGTGCTCCGTTGGAGTTTGCATCAACAAACGTTACACCGTGGATCAGGTATGTCGGCGGCGGCGGCGGAGTATTGTCTAACGAATGGCAGAACGTGGCATACCACGATCCGCTGTGAGGAATAACAACTGTTCCGCCATATGCTGTTTGTGTGGATCCGCACGTAGTACCTGAATATTTACCGACCACGGCATGAGTGAGAAAGTATAATTTTGTTCCGGCAGTCCAGGTTTTTGGAATAGTATAGATGTAGGAGGTTACACCGTTGCTGTTCGATGACTGAAAATTATATTGTCCAGGAGCGCCACGTTGTGTGTACTGTGAAGTGGAGATATCCAAATGTGTTTCTTTAATTTTCCATAATCCTGTTGTTGCGTACATTACATAGAGATAATTCGCATCCTCAGAAATGGTGACCGTTCCGACGCTGGTGCTTTTCCCCGCCCACAACGTTACAATTCCGTCAGCATCACATGTTGATCCGCCGCCGTTATTGTTGTCGTCGTCGTCACCATCATGATCTCCATCTCCGTTATGGTCATCGTCGTCGTGATCGTCATCGCCGTCGTGATCGTCATCGCCATCGTGATCATCATCGCAGTCATTATCATCATCATGTCGGTCGTTATTTCGTTTCTTCCCATCGCTCCCTTTAGATAACGAAGTGGACGAAATGGTCCCCGTCTTTTCGTTCTTTTCGCTAATTGGTTCCATTGGGCTATCGCACCCAGCGAATACCATGACAATAATGAATAACAACAGTGTAAATACGTTTTTCATTGCTTAATACCCCCCTTAATTTTTTTGACGGTGAAAAATACCACAGACAATGGGATTAGTCAACTTTTTAAATTCTAGTACGCTTAAACATGGGTAACATACTCGCGAAAATAGGACAAAACAGGCAGTAATTGAATATTAGACTTTTTTAAGAATTTGATATAGGAGGCAGGCGAATAAAGGAAAAAATGACAGGAGCGAAAAAACAGTACCCGCTCCTGTTTATGGTGAATTTACACTTCGTCTGGATTGACAAACTTGTATATAATTGCTGCGGTAGCTCCGCCAGCAAAATTTCCGACGAGATAAATCCAAATATTATTCCATGTGGAAAGCCCCATCATCGTAATGCCAGTTGCGACCGCGGGATTATACGCACCGCCAGAAATTGAACCTCCTGCAAACGCGCCGATCACTACGGTAAATCCAATTGCCAAACCGAAGTAGGAATTGCCTGCTGTTTTTTTCGATGTTGCAGTATTCAACACGACATACACAAGAGCAAACGTAAAAAGAAATTCATTCAACAGCGCTTTTGTCATATCAGGTGCCATCGGGGTGAGTACCGGATTTCCTTTCTGAAAGCCGATCACCAGCGTGGCAAGTGCGGCGCCAAGCACTTGCATCACCATGTATGGCAACACCTCTTTGGTTTCGCATTTTCCCCGCAACCACACGCCGAGTGTTACAGCGGGATTGTAATGTCCTCCCGATATCGCTCCTCCGGCATACACCATAATCATTAATGTGGAACCGATTGCCAGCGGTGCAAACATTCCCGCACCCGGTTCGATGACGGTGAGTCCGACAACAAGCACCAGAAAAAATGTGCCGATAAATTCAACGATATATTTATTCATACCTGCTCCTTATGTTGGTGAGGTGATGCGAATATGCATGAAAAGAAATGAAGAGCAAAGTGAATAATTAGTTGGAATATTCTCCACACCCACCTCTCCAGTTAAGCGAGTAGTTGTGGAGAAAGAGAGAGAATGATAAACAGGTAACGGAGGTTACTTCCCCGTCCGTGCCCCTAGCTGCCGGTCGAACATCATCAGACTGACAGGAGAATCTCCGACCTTCTTTAACAGGTCGACAATTTCGTTTGCATTTTTTTCTTCTTCCACCTGTTCGGTAATGAACCATTGAAGCATAATCTGCGAGGGGTAATCATTCCCCTTCATCGCAGTTTCGTAGAGTGAGGTAATGGAAGCGCTCACTTTCTGTTCGTGTTCCAACACTTGATTGAAGAGCGACGCGAGGTTTTTGAACTCTGCTTTCGGTTTTTCGATCGCTTCCAGTTCCACGCGGCTGCCCCGCTCATGAATAAAATGTAAAATTTTTATGGCGTGTTCGTTTTCTTCCGTGCTTTGTACACCCAACCATTTCGCACAGCCGGGATATCCTTCCGATTCGCACCAGGCGGACATGGAAAGATAGAGATAAGATGAAAAGAGCTCTTTGTTGATCTGCTCGTTCATCGCTTTTTGGACTTTTTGTTCGAGTTTCATAGGGGCATCCTTTTTAATGAGTAACTGATGTTACGCAAAAAGGTAAACATGGCTCGACGCGGCGCAGAAACAGCGGTCATCCTGAGCAAATCCTTTGCTGTTTGTTCCGAAGGAATCCCTGCGGGAAAGGATGCGTCGAAGGATGACTTAACTATCTTAGCCTGCGCCTTGCTCACCATGACCGTTTTTCTTGTTATGCGTAACGTGAGTGAGTAATTATTCGTTGAATTCTATAACAAGGTATTGCAGGAAGTTGTTTCCGTTATTCTTTCTGAAGTTGGTAAAAGTCCGCACCACTTGCAAGAGCTCATATCCGGTAGATTGCAGACAATTCTTAACAATTGCTCAAAATTTATGCCGTTTTCCGGTACGATGAACGTAACGCACAGCAACAGTGAACATTCTTTTCTATATTTCGTCTAACAAAAAGATATTTTATTTCAGGATGAGGATATGAAAAAACAAACGGTTATTATTTCCATTGTGCTGGTTAGTTTTGCCGCGCTCGGATTTAACGCGTACGACAATGTATATCTGAAAATCAATCAGAACATCGATATCTTCGGCCGGGTATATAAGGAAATTGTTAACAATTACGTCGACGAGGTTGATCCGGAAAAATTTATGCGGTCCGGTATCGAAGGCATGCTCGAAACGCTCGATCCATATACCGTCTTTATGGCAGGCAGGGAAGAAGATGATATCGATCTGCTTACGCACGGACAATACGGCGGTGTCGGCATTTCAATTGGAGTACGTGATGGAGTAATCACGGTACTTGCGCCGACTGAAGGATATTCCGCATTTAAACAAGGAGTAAAAGCCGGGGATAAAATTATTGAGGTTGACGGAGTAGCAATCACAACGATGAACCCGGATAGCGTGCGGTTTAAAGTGCGGGGGGAACCGGGCACAACCGTACGGATGATTATTGAACGTGAAGGAGAAAAAAAACCGATTGAGTTCACTCTGGTGCGTGAAGAGATTCAGGTGAACAATGTATCATATTCCGGATTTATCACCAACAATGTCGGATATATTCGTTTAGATCGATTCTCCCGTCGTGCCGGCGAAGAAGTCCGTCAGGCGATTAAAGAACTGAAAGCAAAAGGAGATTTGAAAGGCATCGTGCTCGATTTGCGTGACAATCCGGGTGGATTGTTGGAAGCGGCAGTGGAGATCGTCAGTAAATTCGCTCCGAAAGGGAGCACGATCGTGACTACACGTGGACGCAAAGGAGTGGAAGAGCGGACGTACAAAGTAGAAGAAGAACCGATCGCAGCCGATCTGCCGCTAGCAATTGTGATGAACAAGAATAGCGCTAGTGCCAGCGAGATTGTGGCCGGTGCGGTGCAGGATCTCGATCGCGGCATTATCGTTGGTACACGGTCGTTCGGCAAAGGACTTGTACAGACGGTGATACCGCTTAATTACAGCGCCTCCATGAAGATTACCACTGCACGATATTATATACCGAGCGGACGAAGTATTCAGGAGATTGATTATCTTCACAAGAATAAGGACGGTGTTTTTGCCATTACGCCGGACAGCTTAAAAAGGGAATTTCGCACCTTGCGTGGCCGCATCGTAAAAGAACTCGGCGGTCTTTCACCGGATTCAACGGTAGAGGATGTGCGCCGAAGTGATTATTATGTTGAGTTGATGCGTAAAGCAATGTTCTTTAAATTCGCGACGACATTTGTCTCAAAACATCCGGACTATGGAGGTGACGTAACAGTGACAGCGGATGTGATGAAAGAGTTTGAACAGTACTTGAATGATCAAAAGTTTGAGTTTGTGGAGCCGGCGGAAAAGAAACTCACTGATCTGAGAGATCAGATGAAGAAAGAAAAATACAGTTCCACTTCTGTGTCCGGTATTGAAACACTCATTACGCAGATTCATAGTGAGAAGAAAAATGCCTTCTTCCGTTACAACGATGAAATCAAGTACGAACTGTCCGAAGAACTGAACTCCCGCTACAATGGAGAAAAAGGACGAGCCCGTATTGCACTTACGTACGATGTTCAGGCACAGACCGCCGCTTCATTGTTGTTGGATAAAATGGCTTATGAAGGAATGTTGAAACTGAAAAAATAGTTGCCGATCGTATTGCGGCATTCTTAAATTTGCGTAGTGTCTAAAAGACAAATCCCAAACCGAATGTTTGGGATTTGTCTTTTTAAATAAGAACCGTCGGATTACTTTATGCAGTCCGATTGCTGATGTACTACGGTTCAAACAATTGCAGTTGCGGCAAAGCATTTTTTACTTCGCTGACGACATACTCAAAATCGGCAGGACGGTGGACGAAATCGAGCGGATCACTTTCAATGATCAGCAGCGGTCCTGATTTATAAAAACCGATCCATTCTTCGTAATGACTGTTTAATTGTTCCAGATATTCCCGAGGAATTCCCTGTTCGTATTCCCTTCCCCGCAATTTAATCTGCGAAACAAGCGTATCAACAGTGGAACGGAGATAGATCAGCAGATCGGGCGGTTTCAGATATTCCATCATTACATGGAACAGAGAGGCATAATTGTCGTAATCGCGCTTATCCATCTTGCCGATCATGTGCAGATTTTTCGCAAAGATTTCCGCATCCTCGTAGATCGACCGGTCCTGAATGACCGACTTGTGCGATTCTACGATCTCCTTATGACTTTTAAACCGGTTCGCCAAGAAGTACATTTGCAAATGGAACGACCACCGGTTCATATCTCCGTAGAAATCGGACAGGTACGGATTATCTTCCACAGATTCAAAATATGGTTTCCAGTTAAACCGCTCGCCAAGCATTCTGGTAAGCGACGATTTTCCCGCGCCGATATTTCCGGCGACAGCGATAAAATATTTGTTGGAATGATTCATAAGTTTTTTTGTATGGAGAGAAAGTAACAAAGATTTTATCGAAAACAAATTCCCAAAATTAGTATATTTATTGAAGAATTGTTAAGTGCTAATTACACGAGTGGACACGAATAGTGACACAAAAATGAGTTACAATGATTCGTGGAGGAATATCCTTATGGCAACATCAAAGAAATTCGAAACCAACGCCATCCGCACCCAGGTGCCGCGTAGTCCTATGCGTGAACATTCCGTTCCACTTTATATGACTTCCAGTTTCGTATTTGACAATGCGGAGCAGGCTCGGGCATTGTTTGCTGACGAAATTCCGGGAAACATCTACACCCGTTTTTCCAATCCCAACAATACAGAATTCATAGAAAAAATGTGCCTGCTGGAAGGGGCCGAAGACGGCATTGCTACGGCATCCGGCATGTCCGCCGTTTTTACCAGTCTGGCAGCGTTGTTGCAGTCCGGCGATCACCTGCTTGTCTCCCGCTCCGTGTTTGGATCGACGCATCAAATCCTAACAATGATTCTGCCGAAATGGGGAATCACACACACCTACGCCGATATCGACAAACCGGAAACATGGGAAGCATTGATCCAGAAAAACACAAAAATGATTTTTGTTGAAACCCCCTCCAATCCTGCGCTCGATCTGATCGATCTTGCATGGCTGGGAGGATTGGCACAGAAGCACAATATTCTGTTGAATGTGGACAATTGTTTTTGCACTCCGTACCTGCAGCAGCCGATTTCATTCGGTGCGGATATCGTCATCCACTCCGGCACAAAATTTCTGGATGGACAAGGACGAACGATCGGAGGAATTATCGTTGGACGAAAAGACTTGATCAAGGATGTCCGATTTTTTTCACGGCATAGTGGTCCTTCGCTCTCGCCGTTCAACGCCTGGATCTTGTCGAAAAGCTTAGAAACACTTGCCGTCAGAATGGAGCGTCATTGCGAATCGGCATTGAAACTTGCGCAATATCTTGAACAACATGCCGAGATTGAAACTGTGAAGTATCCGTTTCTTCCTTCGCATCCTCAACATTACCTTGCGTCACAACAGATGAAACTTGGCGGTGGTCTCGTCACCTTTATTGTGAAAGGAGGGGTGGACCGCGGAAGAAAATTTTTGAACTCACTGCAAATGCTTTCACATACCGCGAATTTAGGTGACTCACGTACCATCGCCACTCATCCGGCATCCACAACACATTCAAAACTGAGCGATGCTGAACGTGCTGCAGTCGGTATCCTTCCCGGATTACTTCGCGTCTCCGTTGGTCTTGAACACATCGATGATATCATCGCGGACGTTGAATATGCACTCCAAACAAGTAAACAGTAACCGGAAACGGGATATTCTATAACCATTAAATTGTGACTCATTTATTTATCAATAAAAATACCTGCGGGAATTTCTTTCTAAATTGTATGCCTCTAACGGCAACGTTTTTTAAAAGAGAAGTTGCTTTTTAAGACCTGGAGTGTTCTGAATCATGATATTTCCCTCCGTTGCTCAAAAAGTCGCTTAAAATAGTAGAAATAGCCGTTTTTTTGATAGTAGGTTAGAGAGCTCTAACAAGTTTATACTTGCTTCAATAAAGGGGAATTCATAGATTACATACAGATACTAAACCGCATAGTGGATTATGGGATCATCAAAAATTATAATGCTGTCGGGAGTGTACCTGATTCTCGGGTTCTATACGGTTAGCTTTTATCAAGCTGAACGGACGAACAGCTATACAGTGGAAGCGGTTTCAAACTCTGTGCAAGCTGAGCATCTTGCTCGCACTGGGATTTCGATGGCATTGGTGAAGATGGGAAATGATAGCGGCATTCCTAATTTTACAGAAGATGCTTCATTATCCGGTGGAACAATTCAATACTCAGCCGTTGTCTCTGGCTTACAATCTACGATTACCTCTTCAGCACTTTTTAACGGACGTCAAATTGATATGACCGCACTCTTTACGTTCGACCGTGGACGATGGAGAATCACCCGTATCTACGTAACACCCACCCCCGAAGTGATCAGCTAGTTTCTCGCTTACCGGAAGACTTTTTAAAGCAATTTCTTCGTTACTCTGATAAAACATCAAACAATTGTTTTTTATTGCCATAGGTGACAAGAAATGCTTGTTTGAAGCATAGCAGGTATCGTTATTGAAAAATCGACTGCATCAAATTTCACTTCTAAGAAACAGTGTTCACTATTTCATTTCAAAAACCAGAATTTCTTTCGGCATAGACTTTGCACAATGTTTAGGAACAATATTTTTATTGATCTTTGGAAAGTCTTTTTATGAAACGATCGTACCATCTTTGGCTTCTTGCATTTTTTATCACCGCTGGCTCCGCAGTATTCCAACGCATGACCGGTCCGAGTTATCCTAAACAGTATGTTACACTACTGGACGGCAAAGCGATTGAAGTGGTGTTGGAGCGGGCACACGGAGGGGCGAGCGATCATCCGGTTTCCGTTGTAACGAACAACGCTGCCATTTCCGGAAGAGTGGAATGGAAACGGTACAACACCGATGACCCGGTTATGTCTGTTCCGATGACAATAAACAGCGGTACGCTCACGGCGCTGCTTCCGCAGCAGCCTCCAGCCGGGAAGTTGCACTATACGGTGTTTCTTACAGACGGAAAGCAAACATTTTCTGCGTCCACCGTTATTCGGTTCCGCGGCGATGTGCCGGCGGCGGTGCTGATCGTACATATTGCCGCAATGTTTTTCGGTATGTTGTTTTCTGCCCGGACAGGGTTGGAAGTATTTGCACAAAATCCTTCATTGAAACGTCTTACGTATATGACATTCGCTGTCATTACATTCGGCGGGATGATTATGGGTCCGCTTGTACTGAAGTATGCGTTTAATGAGTGGTGGACAGGATTTCCGTTTGGCAACGACATTACGGATAATAAAACATTGATTGCATTTTTGGGATGGCTGACGGCTGTGGTTGCCTTACTGCGATCGAAAGATTCGAAGCGATGGATTCTGGCTGCGGCTGTTATTACACTGATTGTTTTCCTCATTCCGCATAGTCTCTGGGGAACGGAATTGGATTATACAACGATGCAGACGAAATAATGTAAAGAGTGTTATGTATCGGGGAACGAGCAGGTGAACGTCCCCGTTTCATTCATGAAAGTTGTATGCACGTCCTGTCGTTCCAGCTACTGCTCTATTTTCCCTCATGTTCGGATGTAGCCATTCAATATTATCTGCGCAGATTTCTCGAAGCGTTATTCTATACTATGATCGAAAGAACTTCGATCGTTTGTAATTGAATATTATTCAGCGGCAACGGGCGGGGAGGACATTAGAGCGGAGTGAGCACATACCGGGGAACGACTCTACTGTGCGATACGTGTATACTCAATTCAAACAACTTCCCAGACAGACATTAGTTGTGCCGGACATATTCTGTTTGTCATGAAATAAAAAAACCGCGAATTACTCGCGGCTGTTGTCTTACTGGTTCCTTCTTTAAATTATGCTATGGTCATCGCCGGTTCATGTAATTCCTGTCTAATTTGATCCAGTTCTTGCAGAACATCGTTCTTCAATACTGCAACCTTTTCTTCAAAGTCTGCATATAATTGTTTATAATACGCAATCCCTTCATCCAAGTTCTGCTGGAAGAGCTGATAATATTTCATCTGCTTGTCCGTGAACGGTTTCGGCGTTTCGTCGATCATGTTTTTTAGATAATCCACATACAACTGCAGCTCTTTTATGAACAGGTTTGGTCGTATTGTTTCATTGACAATCGATGTTCTGCCATAAATATGATCGATCATGGTCCGTAGCGAAACCACTCTGTCAAAGTAGGCAATATTGGGACCGGGACAAACAGAAACACCGGGACCTTCGACGCGTGTATTCAAATTATTGACAATTAGCGCAGAAGTGCCGAGTCCAACGCAGATACAGGATTTATCGACGATCGCATCGAATTCTTTTTGCCGTTCTTCTTCCGATAATCCTTTTTCATCCAGCAAATTAATTCGCAGGTTTTGATATTGCCGTGATGCGCGGCAGATAGCCCGTTCGCCGAATTCCGTATTAAGTTGAATGTATTTTTTTGGGCAGGCGCTCCCGGGACGCCCTTTGTCGATATATCCCTGTTTTTCGATATCCTTTGTATTGCCACGCAGACTGTTAAATGGTACGCCGAGCGGGGAAATATTGCTCAAGTATAGATCTTCTTCTTTTGCTTTGCATAACAGGCCGAGTGTGTGGCTGTCTACATTTGTCACTTCAGGACACAGCAAGAACGGCGAACCCCAGCCGATAGAGTCGAGACCGTAATATTTCAGTAAGAAATTATGTTCTGCCGCTGTGCCTACGCCACCCTGTGCCGTAATTTTAATTGGTAACGGTGCAGTGGGAACAAATCGATTTTTCGCTTGTAACGCATCTGTGACAATGCCATGAATCGTGGTGATCAGTTCCTGCCGATTTTTCTTGAACTCTTCCAGAATCGGTCCCATAAGATATCCGTCCGTTGCGAAGGCATGACCGCCGCAGTTCAAACCGGATTCGATTCGGTATTCGGAAACCCACAATCCTTTTTTTGCCAAGAATTTTCCCTGGATGATGGCAGAACGGTAATCGCTTACCTTTAAAATAATTTTCTTTTTGATATCGCCGTTAGCGTCGGGATAAAAATCGTCGAATTTTTCGATATACCCGTAGAGACGGGGATTCATGCCAGCAGAAAAGACGATGCAGGAACGGAGCGTGCTCTTAGCGAATCCACGGAGCGCTGCGTGCGCGTCGTTAAATTCATTCGGAAGTTTTTCGTCGCCGCGGTAATTCTCTTTGTCCAGCTTCGTCATAATGTTCACGTCGATACTACCGGGATATAAATGCTTGTCGATCCATGCCGCGATATCTTCCTTTACAGTATTCTTTGCGATCAATTCTTGAAACTGTTTCTTTACGGCCGAAAGATCGGGGAGCATGTCGACGTACTTCTGCACTTCTTCGCCGGTGTCGTGGATGGATCGTTTAACACTTTCAAATTTGTCGTGAACGATTTTATCCACCATGTTCAAATAGGCGGTGATCCGTTCCGCGCGATGATCGCTGCTGTTCTTTTCGGTGATCGGAGCGAACGGAAGATTCAGTTTTTGACTATAGAACTCCCGCATTTTTTCGACCAGGATGTCGTCCACCAAAGACATAACGGAGGAAATACCGTAATGTGCCACCTTAATTGGTGTGTCAACGGTGAATCCGATCCCCATGACCGGAACATGAAATGAGTGTAAAGACTGCTGCGTATTCATCTTTCCTCTTGTTGTTATACTGATATAAAGTACGCTTTTTATTGCAGGTACACAAAATATTGTTTATCCGGATAATTTTGTCCTGATAGATCTCTTCAAGAAATACCTCTAACCGCATACATAATAATGCACTATCCGTAAATAGGAAAAGGACCGAAAAAGCTACTTTCGGTCCTTTTTTTAATGGGAAAACTGATTTATTGGAAAGTGTCTTTTGAATCGACGATGGTTACATTTTTTATATTGAGTTTATACGTTGCAACAATATCGTCTTCCGTTAAAACATCCTTCGGCAATCCCGCTTTCACTGCATCGGAATATGCCATCGGTGAAGCGGTGTTCTCCTTTAGGCTCTTTGCCAATGCGTCCGCTTCACTCTTGTCCGTAATAATTGCGACGAACATATTGTTCGTGCGCCAGTACTTCTTTACTGCGGCATTGACATCTTTTACCGTGAGTGTTGCCAGTTCTTTATCTACTTCGGTGATGAAATCCTTCCGTCCGTAAAAACGGGAGTCCATCAGATATCCGAGTTGTTCGTTCGGAGTCTGCACATATAGTTTGGTATAACTTCGCAGGAATGTGCGCGTTGCTTCGAATGCTTCTTTCGTCAACCCTTTCTTGACGATTAGATCCACTTCACGGATAGCCATACGAAGTGCGAAGTGTGCATGGCCGACGGTGATGCCGGAAAGTTCTGCATACTGATTTTTCAACTGCTTTGCGATCTGTACGGGACGGATCCACAGGGAGAAATAATTGGAACTGCGCGGTACACCAGAAGGGGGTAGCATATTTCCGCCGCCGTTGTTATACCATTCAATGTAGGAATAGTCGCCGTAGTTCATGGAACGGGTTTCGCGCAGTTTTTGATACAATTGACCGTATGATTTCCGGTGTTCACCGAGATACGAGTTTGCTACCATCAACGCTGCAAACTCTTTACTGGAACGGGTGATTGCGAGTGGAGTGCCGGTGAAAACGGCGGAACCGAACGCATTATCCTTTGCAATGATCTCTACCTGTACGCCGTCCGGTGTATTTGCTTTTCCTGCTTTTGAGGAAACAAATTTTTTGCCCGACAATTGTGCAAGATCAGATGTTATCTGTTTTAGGAACGTTTCGGAATAATTTCCGGCGATGCCGATGGTGACATTATTTTTAGTGAAGGCATTGGTGAAATGCTGTTTGATATCTTCCAGTGTAATGGATGTAACGCTTTCGGATGTTCCCTGCACCTTATGCTGATAGTTTGTTCCTCGAAACAGCAAATCTTCCAGCGCTTTTTTGCTGTACTCTTCATCCGATGATGCGCGGATCACTTGATCCACATAATTCTGTTGATTTTTCATTACGCGTTGGAAATCGGCCTCGGCGAACGAAGGAGAGAGGAGTAATCCTTTCACGATGGGATAGAACTGATCCAAGAAATCGACATGCACCATAAACGTGAATGTCGTCACTTCTTTATCGACCAATACATTATATCCAGCAGCCCAGGGATAAATTTTATCCTGGATTTCACTGTAGGTCATTTCTTTCGTGCCCCCCTGTGTGATCAACTGCGCAGCAGCATACGTTAATCCTTCTTTTCCCTTCGGATCGGCAATGGAGCCGTTCGCGAAACGGATCTTCATGACAATTTTGTTCGATTTCGGCTGTTTCAGCTCGATCACAGGCTGTGCGAACACCGCGGCAGAGAACAGTATAGTAAGAATAAGAGTCTTCATTATTTTACACCTCCTTGCGCGTCGGCGGAGATCGTAGCAACGGTCAATCCGGACGGAACATAATATTTTGTTGCGGCTGCTTTCAGATCATCCACTGTTACCTTTTCATACAATGCATACATCCGGTTAAGCGATTCCGGATCGCCGATCAGCGTAATAAATGTGCTAAGGGAATTGGCGATGGTGGAAGGATTATCGATAGACATGGCGTAGCTGTATTTCATGCGGGACTTTGTCTCTATGAGATTTTTATCCGTCGTGCCGTTCTTTTTAAAGTCTTCAATCGCTTTCAAAATTTCATCTTTCACATACTGCAAATCTTCTTTTTTCACCAGCGATACTTCAATAGAGGAAAGATATGGATCGCGGGTGAAGAGCATATCACCGCTGAGATTGCGCACTTTCTGTTCTTCCAATACCAGCTTTTTATAGAGAAAAGAGGTTTCGGAAAACAGTATCGCGTTCAACACATCGATTGCCGGAACATTGATGTCCTGATCGCTGTATGCCGGAGTTTTGAAGTTCAAACCGAGGTACGGAGGAATAGATCCGTTTTCCAGGTGCGTATACCGTACGGTATCCTGCGGCGGTTCCGGCGGGACGGCAGAGAGATGCGTTCCATGCTGCCACATGCCGAAATATTTTTCCGCCAGCGCATTTACCTGTTCCGCGTTGGCGTCTCCAACCACAACGATGGTGGAATATTCGGGACGATAATACCGGTTAAAGAACTCCAGCGAATAGGTATATTGGTTCGGCATATCGATGACATCTTTCAAAAAGCCCATTGTGGTATGCTTGTAGGTGTGTTTGTCGAACGCGGTGTTCAGCAAGTTTTCTTCCAACTGCGCGTACGGGCTTGCATTGTTCTTTGTATATTCCCCTTTTACTGCGCCAGCTTCAGTTTTAAAATCGTGTTCGGTGTATTTCAAATTCATAAAGCGATCAGCCTCGATCTCGAACATTGTTTCAAGTTTGGTTGCATCGCCGGTCATATGATAAATGGTGCGATCGAACCAGGTGTTGGCATTCGCTCCGGCGCCGATCGATTTCAGCACATCGTTATATTTATCGCGGGAATATTTTTCTGTACCGCGGAACATCATGTGTTCAAAAAAATGAGCAAATCCGGTGACGCCCTGTTCCACTTCGTTGCGCGAACCGACGCGGACAACAATATACAATGCGGCAAGTCCGGGACTGTCGAACTGAACGGTGACGACATTCAATCCGTTCGGTAGCTGTTTCTGATTGATCGGATATGGAAGGATCTTTGCCTGTGCAGCAAGCGGTCCGTTCCATACCGAGACGATCATCAGTGCTGCGATGATCAGTAGTAACGTTTTCATTATTGTGCTCCTTGTGTAATTGTAAAAACGGGGTCTTGAGGAATAAAGTTTGGGTAATATTGCTTGAAACGCAAGGAGAAAAACCTTTTTGTAGTGGAGACATTCCAAATCTTTACAATTTGGAATGTTGGTAACACCGTAGAAGAAAGAGGTGATGAATCTTCAGAACAGAATTATTTCAATCGTCCGGTGACGGAGAGAAACCATTTGATGCAGCGGTGGCCAAAATCGGCATTGTTTACGAACATCATCGGACAAGCGCCGGGGATTAGTGTGATGCCGTGATCGCGACATTGTTGTCTGGTCTGCTCTGAAATGCCGGAAGCCGATGCGGTGTTTATGCCTGCCATATTGTGGATCCAGACGCGGGGAATCTTTAGCGTAATACATTCCTCCACGATCCGATCAACATTTACTGGTCGCGCTACTACGAACACACCCTGTACTGGAGAAGGGAGCGAGGCAAGATCGGGATAACAGGAATCGTTTTGAAACGACGTACTGTTTCGTCCGACGGCATACACTGTTCGTCTGCCATTCCGTAATTTTTGGCAGATATCGTTGGCGATGGTCTGTTTGCTTGAAGAAATGCCGACGACAGCGATGAAAGGTTGTTGGAGAAATTCAGTGATGAGAGAGGTATATGATTCCATATATACGAAAGGTTGTAGGTGAACGGAAAAAAATGTTGCAGAATATTGCCAGAAGAGCAAGAGGAATAATTATCCGCACTTTTCAGTGCCGGCAATGAGGACGGAAAGGTATGATTCGAATGCGGAAGAATTTCCTAATGGATGATCTTATGGAACTTCTTCTCCGTGGAAATGCCGAGCATTTCCCAGACGGGACTGTAGCGGGTTAACGCGGTGACAAAACAGTAGATGGCAATAAGTCCCATGATTGTGCCGACGAATCCCGTCAATGTTTCGGTAACATAGAGAAATGCGCAAATAATAAGTCCCGCGATGCGGATCATTTGATCGATTGTTCCAATGTTCGTTTCCATAGTGTAGTCCTTTTCAGTATCTCCGGAAGTGTAGGAAGAATTAATCAGCACGATCCGGAGTGGTTACGCCGGGGGCATTATTCATTTGTGGTTCGGATGAAACAGGATACCATATTCTGTTTCTCCACTCTTCTGTGGAATTGACGCCCTTGTTAACCGGTGAAACAAGCACGAGAGGAGCGCTTCCACGATGTTGTTTCTTTTGATATTCCCTGTTTGTCATGTTTTCATTCTTCCCAGCAGCACGCGATGATTGTCCGCCTGTTTTCGTGCAAAGATGAGTGCATTGTTTTTGTCATAAAAAAAGAATGTGGAACGATTCAGGCGGAACCAGAGAATCTTCTTTGAGCGCTGGATAATCCAAAGCGAGGGATCGCATGCATTATGCTGCAGTTCAATGCAGCATCCGTCTTTGTTTGAGAGAATGGTGTTGATGTTGGTATTTTGTACGATGCTCACAATCTGTTGCTCCTTAATAATACCGGTATAGCAGCATAGTCAATTCAGGAAATTCCGGAAGACAAGTCAGCAGCAACTGAGAAAGAAATGGATCTGTGGAAAAGAACGCTGATGGCGGTGATCGGGAACATCCCACAGTATACATGCAACCGTTTTCTTCGTCTATCGAATGACAGCTGCAGGAAAAGCTTTGTGTACACCTTCAATGTCACCCTTCCATTCGGCAATAGCAAGAAGCATTGTTACCATCTGTTTTTTCTTTCGGGACAGCGAAGTCTTATCGATAATACTCAGGAAAAAGTGATGAAAAATTTATAATCCATCTGATCACTTTAAGAAATCGAATGGATCATGTGATATTAATGTTGAATGAGATGCTGCGCGAGATTGACAATCTCCTTTTTCATGGAGGCATTCACCGACACATAGTGTTCGATCATTTCCACCAGTGAGAGGGCTGATTCGGGCACACGGTCATATCCTAAAACAATTCGTGGGAGCCATTGTGCCATTCCGGGAAAACGTTGTTCATATCGGCGCTCGTTCTGATATTGGTCTTTAAAATCCGGACGCTCCTGTTCGAAACGCAAAGAGCAGGCAACGATCATATCCACTGCGTAACTTTGAATGAAGCGGGTGCCGGAAAGTTTTTCGCCCCGTGCGTACCGGCAGAGACCGACGTAAATGCAGGTGATTGCTTCACCGACGGCCCAGTCCAGATTGTCAGGTACAAACGGTGATGAGGGAATTTGCGGTACACAGAGCGATTCGTTGAACGTCTCTTCTTTCCAAATAATTCTGCCGGCGGAGAATGCGGCGTTTTTCATCTCTGCTTCTTCAAAAACGGCAAACTCACAATAGATGCCGTCCTGAAACAGCACTTTGTGCCCATCGTTGGTATTCTTAAAATGAAACGCGATTGGTGCCACGTTGCGAAGCCAAAAAAGATCGTCAATGAGCAGCTGTTTTTCTCCCAGTTTAGCAATAACAAAAAAATCGAGATCGGAATATTCATCCAGCCTTCCCAACTCTGTTCCAACGGAACCGAGACCGAGCAGCGCCTGTGCTTTACCGGATGAGCGGAGAGAAGATGCAATAGCATTTAATCGTTGAAGCAGCAGTGTTGGGGAGGTCATTCAAAATCCTGTTGTTAATTTTTGTTGTTTGTGAGCGCCGCACACCGGACAATTGGGGCGATGAACAGAAAGAGTATTACCGCATTGGGGACAGCGCCAACGTTCTGTTTCTTTACTCAGAAACGCCCGGATGCCGTTCCGTTCAATCTCTAATAAATTTCCAATCAGACTGATGGAATACGAAGTGCGGTACCGTTTATCCAGCTTGCGAAGGCGTTGGCAGGGGAATATGTCGCATGTGTGACAATACCGATCTCCCGAGGCACTCATCACGCGGCAATTCCGGATGGTGCAGACCAAACAATAATGGTGCGCGTCATCGCCTGCTGTTCTGCAACCGGGGCATTGATTTTTCGTGCGAAGATGGGCGATACAGACTCCGCAATTCATACCGCATGAAGCAATCATCTTTTGCTGAAATAGATGTTCTCGTTTAACCGGATGCATGAGCGATACTCAATAAATTTTTCTCGTGCCGGGAGGTGAGATCTCCGCATATACTTGATTCGTTTTCTCGTCCACAATTTTCGTCCAAAGGGTATAACCGTTGACTCTATTATAGATGTGAATCTGTTCAAGCAGACTCTCCTTAAAAAAGGGGGAGCGTTTATTCCACATCGCACCGGAGACGGCGATGATGGTTTCAATTTCGGTTCGTGTATACTGTTTGATCAGACCGAGAATCTTTAATTGCGGAAGAGTCGTATCCGAAAACTGTTTTGCCATCCTCTGCTCGTCCGCAGTAAAACGAATGACGGCGGAGTCGTACGTTATGTCGAAAGGCCGCATCGTTCTTGTCACTCGATTGTCCCGTTGGACAGTGAAAAAGAGTATGGCACTAATTACTGCGAGAGCAATGATGCCAACGATAATATCTTTTACCAATAGCTTCTTCATGGGGGAAAGTACGTGATATTCTTTTTGGAACAAAGGGTGAGAAGAAGAAGTGGTAGGACACCTCAAAGGTGTCCTACAATGTTCTTGAACGCGATATTACATATCCCACGATTCGCGGGCGATGGAGTATCGTTTCGGGAATGAGAGTTTTCCCACCTTTGGCTCTACCAGCTGTACGAAGTCCCGGTAGGTCATACGGACGAGTTCTTTATGTGTGCCGGCGTTGAAAGCAATCATTTCATCTTCTGCCAGACTTTCGGCGACGATTACTTCCAAGTTGAAAAGATTGCCGAACGGCGGCATGGCGCCGACTTCGCATTCGGGGAAAAGATTTTTAAACTGTTGTTCACTTGTCAATTCCATATGTTGCGCGTTGGTTATGGAACGAAGCGATGTGAAGTCTACCATGTGCGAAGCGGGGAGAACTACCATGATTTTTTTATCATCCGCATTGATTATCACTGTCTTGGCGATTTCTTTGCCGGGAATGCGCGCCAGGGCGGCAATCTCCAGGGCGGTATATGCGGGGGAATGAGAGATAACGACATACTTCACGTTATGGCTGTCCAGAAATACTTTCAATCGCTGCAATATCATATCGGTCTCCTTTCACAACAAATGAATGGATTAATCAAGACCGGGGAAGCCGTTTAAAACGCAGAAACCTCGTTCGTTCCACCGAGTGGAACTTCCGAGGTCAGGAGAGGAACCGTGAAAGCGCCTTCATGAGCTTTCTCCGATCATTGTGTGTTTCGATTACAGTACAAACGTAGGGAGGTTTTTTGGAATAAGCAAGAGGGGATCATTTCAACGATCCCCTCATTGTCATTTCTCGGAATCGGACGTTCTACGAGCTCAGTATTTATCAGATAATTAACGGGTACCATTCGCAAACGCTTGAAATGGCTCCAACGACCTATACGTTCTGGCAATGGGTTTGTACGTCTGTTTTGTTACGACGGTACCGGTTTCCATGTAGTATTTTAGTCCGATAAGCATATCGGTCAGTTTTCCCCGCATCATCCCTTTGACGAGTCCTCCTATAAATCCCGGAGAGGTGTTGTACTTTCCTGTTATCGCAACGGATGTCCGGGAAGCAGAGAGTTTCTGCAGTTCGATGTCGATAATCATGGTTTTGACCATTGGCATGTTTCCGCCGATAATTTCCACGGTAAAGGATTTTAGTTCCTCGGCGCGAGTGATTCGTTCCACAAGCCTGGTGTTGGCATCGAGGTCGCATTGCCGTTCGCAGCCTACCGCACCGTTTCCCCCTTTAATGAAGTGCGATCCATCCAGGCTGGGATTGTAGAGATGCACATCTCCGAAGCGTGTATAGAGGGTCTCCCAAACCTGTTCAGTCGAGGCATGAATGGTGACATCGGTGTATAGTGTTCTCAGCGGTTTCATTTTTGTATTCCTTTATTCGGTGATTGAAAAAAGTGACGATACAAAAATACTGCTGAGAGGGAAATATTCTTTTTCTGATTAGCTCATTGTTTTGATCTTTTGGTTCAATTTGAACCGGAAAGGGGGAACGCCGTACTGATTATGAAAACACCGGGAGAAATGGGAAACATCTCTGAAACCGCATTGAAAGGCGATATCACCAATCCGTTCATCTGTTGCGGAAAGCAGCGCGGCAGCCCGCTCAAGCCTTTTGTGTCTAAAATATCGGGCGGGACTGTCGTGAAAGACTCTGAAAAATTCCCGTTTAAATGATGAAATACTTTGGTGTGTTAACAGGGCAAGTTTTTCGATGGAATGACCGGTATAGAGATGTGCTTCGATAATGTCGCGAAAGGAATGTTCCTTCTGAGAGAACAAACCGGCAATCAGCTGTGCGATGGAGCGAGCATTTTCCGTCTTTGTCAGCAAAATAATCAATTCCTTAATTTTCAAAGTAATCAGATTATCGTTGACCAGGGAAGGATTGTCGAAATAGATTTTTAGACTGTCGATATAAATCTTAAAGAGTTCGTCATTCACATATTTGTTCACCGTGCTTCGTTTGCTGCTTTCCTGAAGCGAGGAGACGACATTCGACAATTCATTTTCAAATATTTTCTTCAGCACTTCGGGATAAAGGTGAACAATCATCACCTGGCATGTTTCGGATGCGGCGGTTTTGACAAACTCCGTAAAATAACTTCCGCACCGCATCAGTACCGCATCTTTTGCATGCATGGAAACATGCTCTTCCGGTGCGTTGATGGTGTACGCTCCTTCTTCAAGGTATAGAAAGCATGCCTCGTTCGGCATGTGATTGGCCACGGTGAACGGAGGAGTAAGGGTGATCTGTTCGAAAATTGATTTTCCGTACAAATCGAAATGGGAATGAGAAAGAATCATGAGCGAAATTGGAACCTTACGGGAAAATGGTTACAGATGAAAACAGCACGAGGGGTCTTATCGTTCCAAAAAATGTTCGCGAAAGGGATTATTTTAACCCGTATTTCTTTAAACGTTTGTACGCTATGTACATTGCGCCGGCTGTACTGGCTGCGGAAATGCTTATCTGAAAGAATTTTTCTGGGTTGCTCATGTACAGCTGCAGTTTTAACGGCGCGGTGAGATCTGTTTTCTGCGTTTGCTCCCACGCAAATGATTGCGGTGTACCGGTAAAGGATAGATATAAAGGAAGTTGATGGTTTTCGGAAACAGGAGCGACGGCGAACGATAATGGTAGAGTGAACGCCGGTTTATCAAGCAATATGCCTGGATCGGGTAGTCGGAGAATAGTCAGATTTGTATCGATCAGTTCCTGTTGCTGAGCAGCAATTGGCAGGGAGAGGAATGCCAACAAAAAAATTGTTCGTCTATGGTTTGCTACGATCATTGTTGTAATGAAAAGACATCATACTTGTCCAAAATATATCATACAAGAGAAAAACTTATTTCTTCTTTTCTTGACGGGGTTCCGAAGGAATGCCGACAATATATAAAGATTTGGTCGGCACAAGAAAAGAAGCAAAAGAACCCCTCGCGAAATTTAACGTGTGCGATGAATCCCGTTCGCACTTGCGCGTAGATGGCAAAAAACGCCATCAAAAAATCTCTTCATGATTTCAGCCCCCCTTCTGTATCTCCCCCTTGGTAGGGGGAGAAAAAGCTCGCTCAATCCTCCTACATTTCGCTCCCTCCCACATCTCATTCAACACTGTAAGAAATGTAGGGGAGGGCTTTTCTCAACATAACATATTTTCCATAAATCCACTTATTTCGATAAATTTTTGTCAATAAGGGTTTTATTTTGAACAGCTATGAAAAGACATAGCAAATCATCGAGATTTGCAAAATCCATATCTTTATTCGTGCAGTTGACACAAATTTCAGCAGGGCGTTAAAATACTGCAGCGCGAATTCTTCGAAGGGGGCTTTTGCTTTCGATTCTTTCACTGCGTCACACAGAGATTCATCTGCGGTAATATGCTCCGTACTGTCGTCCCGGCATTCGGAGATGTATAGTTCAGGATTAGGGGCGCCAAGTATTTTCACATCCGCGTTAAACATCAGACGACAAGTAGCGCCGTCAGACATTGTTCTGTTCTATTGCCCCAGAGGAGATTTGGCCTGAAACCGCAGCACCCGCGAATTGGAATAACACGAAACATACAATTTCCCGGTTGAACTCTGCACGGCAATGCCATACGGCTGACCGATATTTTCCACCGACGCTCCGGTCACACTGGAACTGGCAAAATCTTTTTTCCCGATTACCACATCGGCGGAGTCGCCGTTCTTTTTTGAAGGGGCATTATAAAAGATCAGCACTCGGTTAAATCCGCCGTCCGCCACGTAGAGATTTTTTTTTCCGTCCACAGCAAGTCCGTAAGGAAAATATACATTGGCGGCAGTAGCCGCTCCCGGCGTTGCACCACTGCCGAAATCCGATTTACCGAGAACGATGTCCGCTGCGGCACCGTTTATTTTCGTTGCGACATTAAAAAAGACAAGTATGCGGCTGTTGCCCCGTTCACCCACATATAAATTTCCCGCATCATCCACCGCCAGCGAGGTGGGATTAGATATTTTGTTTGCACTGGTGCCGTTCGAACTGGTGGTGAAATCAGGTTGACCGAATACTGCGTCTGCCGGTGCGCCGTTTGCTTTGCTTGCGGCATTGTTAAAACGGAGCACGCGGTGATTCGACCCGTCCGCTACATACAGATTACCTGAGGCATCGATGGCGACTCCCTGCGGCGAGAAAAATCCGCTCTGAGTGGTATTGAATTTCTTGGTAACAAAATCGGGTTGGCCGAGCACGCCGTCTGCAACAGCACCGTTGGTTTTGGAAGCGGCGTTATTAAAGCGGAGAACCCGCTGGTTTGCCTGATCGAGCACGAACAGATTGCCGGAAGGGTCGACGGCGACGGATGTGGGAGTTTCAAAACCATTCGCGGAGGGAGTGCTTCCGCCCGCGCCGTAATTCCACACGCGGCCGGCAAAATCTTGCTGGCCGAAGACGGCATCAGCATTTGCTCCGCTTGCTTTCGTTGCTGCATTGTTATAGCGGAGCACCCGGTGTCCTCTCTGATCCACGACAAACAGCGCGCCGCTACCGCTCACAGCAAGTCCCCACGGACCGGGAATGGTATTCTGTCCGACCGAATCGGTGCTGCCGGCGGTAAAAGTTGTTTGTCCGAACACCGCTTCAGCGCTTTGGCCGGAGGTCCATGGTGGAACAACCGGCTGCTGCTGCGTCGGCACATTTTCATCCTGTGTACAGCCGGCAAGAATAATAATGACGGTGAGAATTGTTAAACTGTTTTTCATACGCTCCTATGGTTTCTCCCCCCCGAGTCAATGTATTTTAATTCCGGACAGGGTGCAAGGAGAGTTCATGCATTCTTGATGGACAGCACAGTGCCTATTGACCGTGAATTTTAAAAACGGTAATTCATTTAACTAACAGCAGTTTTTTTGTCTCAGTATGCGTATTGGTCCGCAGCCGGTAGAAATAAGTGCCCGTAGGAAATTCTTCCGCATTCCAGCGGCGTTCATAGGTTCCCGACGGTAGCGCTTCGGAAATCAGATGATCCACCTCCCGCCCGATGCCGTCAAATATTGTCAGCGTTACCATGGAAGCCGAGGGGAGAGAGAAGGAAATTGTTGTTGATGGGTTGAAGGGATTCGGGTAATTCTGTGACAGCTGAAACGACTGGAACGACAGTTGTGATCCTGGTGAAACGGCGGTGACCGGTGCCGATGATTTGAAAATACCCGCACCGTACGTGCCGATATACACATATCCTTGAGCATCGACTGCCGCTGCCCAAGTATAGCGTGATGTTAATCCGATTTGTTTGCTTACCCAAGATTTGCCGGTATCAATTGATGAATACAGTCCTTTCTTGGTCGTTGCCAGCACAGTTCCATTCGGTAATACAAGAAGATCGGTTACCCGGTTCATGGCAGCGCTGCCCGCAGAAAGGTTCCACGTTTTCCCGTCATCGATGGAAATAAAAATACCATCCGATTCCGTTCCGCAATAAATTCTTCCTGTGCTGTCCCTTGCCAGCGCTTCCTTGACTCCGATATTGAACAGCGGAAATCCTGTCACGGGTGTCCACACCGAATCGCCGTACGGCAACCGATAAATGCCGCTGTACGCCACTGAAGCAAGTATTGTATTGTCTGCTGTAGAGAGAAGCTCGTGAACACTTCCCGCAGGCAAATTTTTACCGCTCTCGTTCCAGGAGGCACCAGCATCCGTGGTGCAAAAGACGCCGCCGGATTCGTCTGAAAAATATTCGTTGCCCGTTCCGGCAAAAAGAGCTCCGGAGTCATTTTCCGCAAGAGCAAAACTGGAATATCCTCCGGCAATGGGAGTGGGGATAGCCTTCCAGGTGTAAAACATTCCCTGATGGAGAGTTTTGTACACCCTGCTCCCATAATTTGCGGCATACAGTGGACCTTTTTTGCTAAACAATATATCATGCATCGACAGTGTGCCGATTGATTGCGGACTCCAATCGGTATTAGCGATCGAAAGTGAATATGCACTTGACTCTGAACCAATCATCAGAGTAGAATCATGAACAGCCATGCAAAGTACCGAAAGATTGGATATCTGCATCATGCGCCAAAACGATTCACCGTGCCGCATCATTACCGGCAGACTACCGGCAGGGAAGGTAAACAGATCGCCGTTACGTGCGCAGACGATGGAGCGGATAGTGACATTATAGAGGCCGAGCGAATCCCAATCCTTCCCCCGGTTGTGCGAACGGTAAATTCCTCCTACGGCATCGTTGCAAATAATAGTGCTGTCCGAATACGTGCCGACATTGAAAAAGAAATTCGATCGTGTGGAAAAAATTTTCTTCCACGTTGTTCCGTTATCCTCCGAACTGTAGACGCCGCCAAACGTATTAGCGACAATAATGGCGCCGTCCGGCAGTGAGGCGATATCGGAAATTCTGGATGTGGCGCTAAAGAACGGCACTCTCGACCATGTGCTGCAACCGTCGGAGGAACGGAATAATCCGCTGTCCAGCGTCCCCATAAAGATATCCCCGGAGGGAACCTGAAGTAGCGAACCCGGTGCTGTTGTGAATGACGAGATTGCGGGGAGCATATTCCACGTATCGCCGTGATTAGAGGATGAAAAAAGATATGCAGGATAGGTGCCGATAAGCAGAGTGTTACCGTTTATACTGCCAAAGGCGTAAATACTTGCACCTCCCGGCAGACCGCTGTTTTTAACCTCCCACGTCATTCCACCGTCCGATGTGCGGACGACACTGTTACTTTTTACACCGGCGTATGTATATCCGTCCGCATCCGAAAAAAGTTCTGAAGTAATTCCTTCTTCAAAATACGAATGACCCCAGTGAGCGCCGCGGTCGGTGCTTCGAAAAACGCCGCCATATTCCATGGCAACATACACCACTCCAGCTGAATCGATCGTCGATCCTTGATACGGTGCGCTGGTGGTAAATGGATATCCGAGCGGTTTCCATGAATACAATTGGGCGGTGCCGATACTGTAAAGGGAGAGGATGAGTGTGAAGGGAAGCGAAAGTCGTGTCAGTGTTGCTTTCATTATTCTTTGTCTCTGTAATATTTTTAAATCCGGTCCATGTGTGCCCGGACGGTTTGAAACTGACCGATTCCTGTGCTATGTTCGTACAGTGCCCGGTTAACGGAATACATGATGTTAACTGGTAAAATCAAACGTCGTCACCTCGGTAGTATCAATGAGTATTCTTATCTGATCGTGCGTGATCGTTTTTCCATTGGCGTTCGATGACCGTGTTCGAGTACCGAAGAATTGTATTTTTTTCCCTTTATACATATTGGCTGTTTCAAACCGCATTGCTAAGAATGCGTATGATTGTTCGATAACGGTAACACCGTCAATTTTTAAGACAAATGTGTTGGAAGATTTTTCTACTTCCACTTTCCAGCCGTGCGTTTCGTTTCCCTGTATGTACATGGTAACTTGCGACGTTGAACAGGAAAGGAATAATAATGCGGGAAACAATAGATAGTATTTCATACCATACTTGTCCAAAATAAATCATAAAAGAGAAAAACTTATTGCTTCTTTTCTTGACGGGGTTCCGAAGGAATGCCGACAATGTATAAAGATTTGGTCGGCACAAGAAAAGAAGCAAAAGAACCCCTTGCGAAATGTAACGCGCGCGATGAATACCGTTCACACTTGCCCGTAGATGGCAAAAAACGCCATCAAAAGTCCCTTCATGATTTCAGACCCCCCCTCTGTATCTCCCCTTTTACAGGGGGAGAAATAACTCACCCAATCCTCACTAAATTTCGCTCCCTCCCACATCTCATCCAACACTGTAAGAAATGTAGGGGAGGACTTATTTTTCTCAACATAACATATCTTCCATAAATCCACTTGTTCCGATAAATTTTTGTCAATAAGGGTTTTATTTTGGATAGCTATGTTGTTGCATATCAATTTTTATTTTACGTGATCTCAGAAAGAAATACAAACCTATTGTGACAACAATAATTCCAATTTCTGTCAACGACGTCCTCTTTTGCGTTACACTATATTTGATGATGGCAATGCTTAAAAAAAAGAGAGCAAAAAATATTGCAACAAGAATATCGGTGAATATAAAAAGGTTCGATACGGCGGTTCTTTTGAAATACAGAAAACTGGAAATACACCATAGTGCAGTAACAATGAGTGCTCCGGGAAACCAGAATTCCTGATCATAGAGCATGAAAGTGCAGGATCGAAACACCACCGTAATTCCACAAATATACCCGATCCCTCGAATGATTACATTAATCATCTCACTAAATCCAATTGACTCATTTTTTTTATTCATAGCAAATACATGCTGGCAAACTGACTACGCCTCACCCGCCAAACTATAAGCAGGCAAGAATGTTTTGCAGAATCCGTTCCGATCGTTCCTCAAAAAGAAATCCTTCGGGAAGCAACTGGTTTGACGGCAACCTTATAGAGTATTCGGAAAATATTACTTTTTCTCCGGCATAAACTTAAATGAACCGCATTGACTGAACCGCTGCTGTGTGCTGATGGGGAATGTATATGCTTTGGCAAATAATTCGATTGCTTTTGTAAATTTCAATTCGCGGTTCGGATCAGTTAAGTTCCTCGCAGCATACAACACCCGTTCAATCTTGCCGGATGGGGAGCAGCACAAATCAATCCAGACGCTTGTTGTTGTGTCCCATTCGATATTCGCATTTTTTACATGCTCTAAAAATGCCGGGCGAAAGTTTTGATACCATGCAGTTCCAATGGAAACTGAATCCGGCAGTTTGATGCTACCGAGCGGCGTATATATGGAGTCATATGCTGCAACTAATTTTTCAGGTTGTTTGTCTTTGTGTATAGAAACGCAAAAAGTGGTGTCTTGCGCCAATACACTTATGGAAGAGAGGATATAAAGAATGACACAAAGAGCTGGTTTCATGGCACACCTTTCTGAGTGTTGTTTGATGGACTGAATAATTACCTGTGTTACAACTCCCCGTCCTGCTGGTTTTGAGCTGAGTGTGGCTGCTCAGACTCAGCAAAAAGCATCATGGTTTCACTTCATCTCATTGTTTCGGAGTTTCGCAGACTTTTGACTTTCCCCGCGGAATAGTCAGGGTCTGCCAATTCGAGCCGGCAAAGTGTTTTGCTAAAAACACTATTTGGCCGACATGCGCCGCGTAGTGTGTTAACTGACGGTTGATCGCCTGGAATACGGAATGCGCTTCTCCCAGTACCGTCACCGTTTTGTCTAGATCGTTCGGCGTAAGTGTGGAGACGGCATTCAGTGTGCACGCCCAGCCCTCTTCCCACGCGGCACGTACTGCACTTTTCGAATCTGAAGCAGAGATTTCAAACTCATTATCCCTGTCTCGATTGGGCTTCTCGCCATCCGAGATGAGAAAATCTGTCCATCGTGATTTCATATTCCCGGCAACATGTTTCATGAGAATCGCAATGCTGTTGGACTCGGGATCAAGTACGGCAAAGAAATGTTCGTCTGTTATTTGAGCGATGGATCGATCTGCCTGGGTTTTTAACTTCTTAAACTGCATAAGGCAATCGTTTAAATATGCTTGTTCGTTCATCAGTATCCTTTAAGGGCTGGGTGTGGTTGGTTATGGATAATATATCTTCTTTTTGCTTATGTAAAAACTACTTCAGACTTGTCCAAAATACACCTATAAAAACAACACGTCTCCTCACTCTCTTCTTTTCTTGACCCGTCAAGAAAAAAAGGAATAAGTTTTTCTCTTTTATGATTTATTTTGGAAAAGTATGATCCTCTGTTTAATAAAACCATACATCAATTTCTCTTACACCATCCTCTCAAATTCCTTCAACTCTTGTATCCTGTCTCTGACGAACAGCTTTGCATCCTTTTTCAACCTCATTGTGACGTTGTTATACCGTATCGCGCATCTGTTGCCATCTTTTGTGCGGCTGGCAATACTCTTTGTGAAGCTTTTACACCGTTTTAATTCTGTGAGTGTAAGCTTATACACTCCAAACAGCAATACTGCTGTGGCGGTATTTTTGTTGAAAGGTGTGGTTGCTAAAGATATCAAACATCTGCAAACTGGCCACGCGAAATGTCGGACATTGTTCCTGTGGTGAAGAGAATTAAAAAAACCTCCACATCTTCCGTCTGATGGGGGAAATCGACGGAGCAGCAGATATGGAGGGGGAGGTGAAGCTGTACAAAAAATGATCGTATTCAGTAAGGCAATAGGTGTTGACGAAAGTGTAAGTAATTAAATGAAGGGAAAGGACTCAAAAACTCCCAAAAGCTTGTTCTGGGTACTTATATCCGTTGGGAAGTAGGAAGTGGAGCCGGTTTTTAAAATAAAAAAACTATCCGAATGCCTTAGGCTATCAGATAGTTTCTATATTTAATGAACCGATCGTTTCGAGTAACCGGTTGATGTTGACTTATTATTTTACCGTTACCGGTATTGTAATAGAAGGATGTGTTTTCGGTGCAGTAACGGCGCTGAGCACTTTGAACTTCAGTTGCAGTTCGGGAAGATTCTGCATCACTTTTACTTCAATCGTTGTTACGCTATTTGCTTTCAATGTAATGATGTTTGTATTGTCGTAAAAAAGATATTCGCTGTTGTTTTCCAGAATGTATTCCGTGCTGCTAGAGTTCCGCATTTTTACCGTCAGGATGGACGTTTTGCCGTAATATTTCGTCCCTTCCAAGGTAAGAGAACTGTTAATGAGCGGTACAAGAAATTCTTCCCGGCCAATCAGCGTATTGTTGAACCAGACGACGGTTCGTTTGTTCAAGAGCGCTTCTTTCAAACTTGCTTCGGTCTTCTCTTTTGCGAACACCAGCGTAATCGGACGGTGGCCTCCTTCGGGCACATCGTAATTCCAGTCGATCAATCCGTGAATGTCCGACGATCCGATGAGCGTAAGATTATTGTCGAGCCCGATCTGCAGCGCTTCATCCGAGTAAGAGAGGTCGTTCACCACTTCGATGCCATCTAATAATTTTTCCTTCAACAAAAATTTATGCATGTCGGTCAGTTGCGCGCTGCCGTCCATTCTTTGTCCGGACCAGTGCGGATGGTTCCAGAAGGTGAACGCGCCCTGGCGTTTTGCTTCGCGGAACACTTCGATGGAATCGGGGATGAGCATTTTGGTGGCATCGGTCAAGAAGATGGCGTTGCTGTGTCCCGGCGGCATCTTGCGAGTAATCTCCGATCCGTTGATGACAATCAGCGGTTTATTTTTAGCGGAGTTCGTTGCGAGAACAAATGTGCGGTTTCTGTCCGGATGGGGGATGTCCCCTTTATGCGGCTGGTATTCCAGATGTTCGGTCAGCGAGATGGCGTCGAGTCCGTCCTTCAGCGCCTCTTCCACACGGATGTTCGGCCAGACATCGCCATCCGAAAAAACGGTATGCTGATGCAGATCCACCTTCAGCGTTGTATATCCCGGAATATCCGGGAAGGAGATCGTCCGTTGGTGTTTGTAATGGTCATGAGCGTCCGAACGAAATGAGACTAGAAGGATGAAGGATGAGACGATGATAAATTTTTTCATACAGCAGCAACTCCCTTGGTGAATGAATGACCATCTGCAATGTATTACAAATTTTGCAAGGAGGGTAGTGAAGTTTTTATAAACACCAATAGGTGCACACAATGCGAAGAGGTTGCACTGTGCGGCAATAGTTACGACTGCCGCACGGTGTGGGAATACCCGGCAGTATCATGAATGGTGAAATGTAATTACTCAGCGTAAATTTTATTTAGGTTGAAAGTATCGGTCATTCTGCGCGCCCGCCTGACCGACATTGGCAGGCAGCGAAGAATCTGTAGTACACATCATCGAATCTGTTACTCTTCATATCGGATTCTTCACTTCGTCCTGCCATGCAACAGTAAAACTCGTTCAGAATGACGACACTATAATATTGAGACTTACTATCGCTGAGTAGTTACGGTGAAATAATTTATTCTTTTGTCTTTCCGAATGAGAACCAATCGACTCTGCGGGTCAGATACATTACTGCGGCAAGACTTCCGAGCAATCCAACGCTGCCGATCAATAGTGCATAATCTTCCAGTTGCAGAACAACATATAGGAAAACATAGAGCGTAACAACAACGCTTCCGGTGATAACGACGGTTCGTTTGTGTGTAACAATCGCACGGGTATATAATGTTATCATTGTCAGGATCGCAAGTGATGAAACAATATATGCAACATCGAATCCAAATTGCTCGGACAATGAAAGGACAAGCACATAGAACAGGATCAGGCTCAATCCGACGAGTGTATAATGGATCGGATGAAGAAGTTCTTTGGTCAGCACCTCACATAAAAAGAATGCAAGGAATGTGAGCGTTACGATCAGGATGGCGTATTTTGCCGTTCGGTATGTTTGTTGATATTCATCGACTGTCTGCAACAAGTGAACTCCAAATGACGATTTGTTAATTTCATCATTTTTCCCAATCCAGTTTTGCGGGAAATTCCTGTTGAGCTCCAGAATCTTCCATTGTGCAGAGAATCCGTTTTCCGTAACCGTTTTTTGTCCCGGCAAAAAATCTCCGGTAAAACTCGGACTGTTCCATTGAGAAGAGAGGTTAACTTCAGTATGTTTTCCCAGCGGAATGAATCGGAGTTCGGAACTTCCGTTCAGATCCAAAGCGAATGAAAACGGATAGAGCTTTTGCTCACCGGTGATCTTTGGAAGAAATGTTATTCCCGATGAAACAACATCATCAGTACGAACTCCCGATGCTGCAGACAGTTGTGATGAATTCAGGGTGAGTACAACATTCTCTTTGATCCCCCGAAGATCGGAGATCCCGACGGTGAAAAATGCATCGCTCCATTGAGGAACGGCATTACCTTGGTTCAACTGAGGGATGGTGCCGGTATTGATCGATCCCGAAAAAGAAATTTTTGTATTGTATAGTACTACCTGAAAAATTCCGCGATAGCGGAGTTCGGTTGATATACTTCCGGTTGCAGCAAGCGAATCAGGAAGGATGTGGAGCAACGTGGTAAATGTTGAGATTTTTCCGTCATTCTCTTTTACCGTATGTTTCAGCGGGATGGAAAGGATCGGTCCGGCAATTGTCTGCGTGTTCCCCCATTTGCCGCTGACTTCATTAACAACGGAAGTTTTCCGTTCCTTCCGCTCAATAATAAGCGATTCAACAATAAATGCAGGAATGAGAAGGATAATTGTGAGTGTCCCGACCAGAACCATTCGCAGCAGCAGTGAAGAACGAAGTTTGCTTTCATCCATAGAGTCCTCCGTGTTAGATGGTAAAGAATACATGATACATCAGAAGGTATCAATCAAATGAGGCGCCAACGATCCTTTGTGCTATGAGAATTGTCTGAAGAGAGATTTCCATATTAGACGCAATCAACCGGAACAATGTTTCTGCGTTTGGTGAATTATTTATTTTATTTACGATATCTTCTGTTTTGGTACGGACGTGCGTTCCAACATAATTTTTGTGACTCTATGTGAACACATTAACCTTAATGTACGAACAGGTGTTCGTCCGTCTCTGCGTATTTTTTTTACTATAGTAAAAATCGCCACAGCAGATTTTACATCGTATCATCTCAACGACTCATTTTTTACTTCACATACGAATCAATCACTTTTTCAATTGCTGCGGAGCAGACCGGATCGAATCCCACCAGACTGAGCGAGAACATGCGGCAGTCCACTGCAGGACGATAAATGCCTTTGGAGACATATCCGCCTCCTTCAAATGTTCCCACGTTCCCTTTGTATTCTGCGTTCTTTACAATGGACTGGCATGCCTGGTAGAGCGGTTCGCGTTTTGAATAATAATCGGGAGCAAGGCGGTCCAGTTTTCCGCGGAGCGCTTCAAGGGAATCGTACGCTGTTTTATTCCACGGTGTGGGAATCGGCGTTGATACATCCACAAACGATTTCCATTTTAATTGTTCTTTGTTTGTTGCGGCTGTCAGATTCGGCTCCCACGGTTCAACGCTGGCTTGATAAAAATCTGTATATGAAACGGACGACGTGTAATATTCGTCCCCGAGTCCGCCGAAGGAATGCCCCAGCTCGTGCACAAACACATAATCCATCTGCCATTCCATTCCTTTATAATCGGTTTGTGTAAAACAGGTGGAGTACAAATTATAGATTCCGCCTCCGCCGTAACGATTGTCGTTTACTAGAATGGCAATTGCATCGTACGGCACGTGTCCGGCAATGTCCCGCAGGATACGGTTTTCTTCTGTCAAAATGTAACGTGCACTGCCGAACGTATCATACATGCTGCCGAGCGCGTTCTCTTTCCATTCATTCTTTCCCGGTTTGTCAATGCCACTCTCTTTGGATTCCACTTCTATCGTCCAGACATTAAAATCTTTTTTCCGCTCTTTAAACGGCGAAGTTCCGAGCAGTACGTCGGAATAATGTTTTGCATCGTCGCGGAACTTCTGCATATCCGCTGTGGCGTATCCGTCGCCGATAATTAATAGATCGACTTTCTTTTCCGGCGCACCATTGTCCACAAGTTTTACGGATTTGAATTGCGGCGCTCGTTTCTGAATGTTTACGACTGAATGGTCGTTCGGATCGATGACCGTGGAGAACAGTTCATGGAAGATCATTTTTTTGTCCCGGCGGCTGATGGTCAACTGCACGGTCGCTTTTGGGAAGGGAATACGAACAGTTTCGTGAAACGTCTTTAAAATACCGGCGTTGGATTCATCCGTGGAATGCCATTCATTGAACATGGTGGAAAATCCACGGGAGTATATCACTATTCCGCTGGCTACATTGAACACGCGAAGCATATATTCGCCGTAATTCAGATTGTCCACCAATTGTGTTTTGCTGCCGGACCAGATACCTTCATCATAGATTTTATCCAGCGCGAAGATCTCCGTCCCCTTGGTTCCGGTGTGGTAATAATCCACGCGAAGCGTTTTGTCCAGAAAATATTGTTGAAATGTCTGTGCCGAAAGTGATGCGGCACAGCAGAAGATGATGAGTAAGTGTTTCATGGTCGCTCCCAATTGACGATAGGGTGAGGATTGAATTGACGTTAATATAGAGAAGGGAAGAATGAAATGGTAGGGTGAATGCATCCTGCGATAATTAGTTCAAATCCACCCAGTTGTTTATCATGCCGGATGTACCGAATGTTTCTCCGGTGCAGCGAAGAGGATCAGCATCTCTCGCCTCCTTGGTGATAATGAGAACACCGCGAGATGGAACGCCCCGTTCCTGATACCGCAGGAAAAGAGAATCACTCATCACATCGAAGTATGAAACAAGCGTCCAAATGTTTTTCGGAGAAAATCCGATGGCGATATCGGACATCGTCTGCGGTCCAATGTGTGTGCCGAGCTGCCTTCCTGCTGTTACCGTATCGTTCACGGCAAGCGGCATTAACAATGCAATGTGAAAAATGATGAATGTATAACCAGGGTGGGAAAACGGACGGATCCAGAGTTGTGTGCCGGCCCATTCTTCATCCCGGCGGATAATGGTGCCGCTGACCGGAGAGAAAATTGTCACAGTGGACCAGTCTATATTTCCTTTGGGCTGATAATAGTGTTTCATGCTCCGGCATGATTCTGCTGCATCGCTATAGTTGTGGCCAATACCGGAACGGAAGGTGGAAATCCGTTCAATCTTTGACAGGTCAATGTAATCGATCGTGACGAATTTTTCCGGTGCTGATGAGGTTTCTGTTTGCAGATGTGCGGTGGGGATGGATTCGGTGTCGCATCCAGTGAGCAGCATCGCACTGATTAACAGTCGGAAAATGTTCATTCATCAGATTCCGTTTCGTTATCCATATCCTTAGCATTCGCACCGCCGAACGTTAATTGCAATCCGTTTACAAATCGGTGTTTTTCTGCTACGGTGAAGTTTGTTGCCGGATGAAGCAGCAGATACGGACCGATCGGCATGGAGCCCCGTTGCACTTCCTCTGCGGCATCTTCTCCGCCACGCTGCGAACGGTCCCACTCGGAAACATTAAAATGTCTACGGCCATTCCGGATATCCTTTTCAATTAGCCACGAGCCGGGTGCGATCCGGCTGTACCAGGGAAACCGGGTTTCGTTGCTGTGGCAGTCGGCGCAGGCGATCATAAACGTCGCTTTTGTTTCCGGTGAATTCCAGTTCGGCGCTCCGGTCACCGGAGGATTCGTCCGGTCGAACGAAGAGGGGATACATTGAAGACCGATGAAAAATATAACAACGCCGATGGCTGTATATTTGAAGATTATTTTATACCGCGATGAGATCATAATAAAAAGAGTAAGAAGTTTTGAAGGAAATATCAATCGTTTTTTGCATCTTCCCTCGTGCTTTACCGTAAGATTGAACAAGTTCCCGTTACGAATAATTGAACAGGTGAGTATGGCACGATTGCCGCATGAAATCTGGAAAACAATGAATAAACAAGATCTCCGTCAATTTGCGATGGCGGTCTTTTTTTTGTTTGCCGCTATCGGTCCGTTAACATTGTTGATGGACGAACCAATCATTCCGGCTTCCTGGCTTCAACTGATACTGATGACAGTGTTGTGCGGATTGTTTTCGTGGACGCTGGTGATGTCGTTCAATCGTCCATTCCGTTTGTTCTTCACCATCTCTGCATATGTTATCATCATCTTTTCATTGGCGATCCTGAAGCCGGAATTTCTCCGGTCGGATGTGCCGGAAATTTCTGTCAGAGCAGATATTCCCTTCAGTCTTTCATCCGAACAACTGTCCGATATCGTAATAAAACGGATCTCATTCGGAATGATGGCAGTGCTCTGTATTTCTACGGGGTACGCACTGTTCGTCAGATCGTTTGGCAAAGAGAGCCGCCGCCGGGCGGAGATCGAAGCGGATGTAAAACTGGCGCAAACCATTCACGAATCGCTGCTTCCGAAAAGTGGATTGACGCTTCCGTGGTGTGACGCGGCAGGATTGAGTATTCCCGCCGCGCAAATCGGCGGAGATTTTTACGATCTTCTATCGGTGCAGGACGATAAAATTCTTGCTGTTGTTGCCGACGCCTCCGGTCATGGCACCGGAGCGGGGATTCTTTCCGCCATGACGAAGAGCGGCATCATTCAGGAACTTCGGCACACACAATCACCTTCCGATGTGTTACGGAATGTCAATGCCACGATCCACGGAGTGACGAAGAAAAATATGTTCGTCACCTGCGCACTGGGGCTGTTCAATCGCACGACCATGACGGCAACGCTGGTCACAGCTGGTCATCCACCAATTTTGAGGTTCGATCCGGTCTCCGGTACGGTGGAAGAATTCCGTAATCACAATCTGGCACTGGGAATCAGTCCCGCTTCAACCTTTGCCTCAACCACGATTCCGATCCGTTCCGGAGAGTGTTTCTGCTTGATTACGGACGGGCTGACCGAAACATCCAACACAGCGCAGGAACAGTTCGGTATGGAGCGCATCAAGGCGATGCTCCACCGTCTTCCGGGGAAATCGGCGGAGGAATCCGGCATCGCACTCATGGGCGCAGTAATGCAATTTGCCGGCGGAATGGAACTGAACGACGATATTACGGCGCTGATCATCCGGATCGTTTAATCCCTTTTCCTTAATATTATAATATTCTTAGAGAATGGTTCTTGGATGAAATTCTCAGTACATTGACGTGAAGAATTATCAACAACGGTAACGGTAAAAGGCATTTATCATGGCATACAGTAAGGGGACACTGGCGGGAGATTTTATCGACGGTGTCCTGTCCGAATTAAGCGGAGCGATCGCCGTCGGTGTTGTAGAGATCATCGATGAACTTTCAATGGACACCTTCAGTGTCCGGGATGGTTTTGATCCGGACGTTGCGTGTGCCCACATGCTTGAAGTGGTGAAAGCGCAGCAGCAGACGATTAAAGCGCTTCGGTTAAATGAATCGATTAAAGATATGTGCATTACGATGGATACCCAGGTGCATCTTCTGACCTTGTCCAAATCCGGAAAGGCGCTGTTCTACGTAGCTGCAGAATCTGCCGGTGCGAATGTGAGCATCATGCGGTCAGTCATCCGAAAATACGCCAAAGGAATCTGATCGACCCCACTCTTTCTATTACGATGTCATGTACTGCCAAAACTGGCAGGAAGCGTGAAACAATCATGAGCGAAGATTTTTTTTCTCCATACAAACCTTCTGGTGAGCGAACGAAGAAGAAGGACAGCCAGTCTCAATCCGGTGATACGTCCTCCATTCCGCTGGTGCTTGTCGCCGACGATAATGAACCATTTTTGCGCTACGTTAAACGCGTTGTCGAATCAAACGGATACGAATGTGTTACCACCGATTCGCCGGGCACGGCGGTACGTATCGCACTGGAGAAACATCCGGCGGTCGTGTTGTGCGACATCAATTTCGGCATCGGCAGAACCAGCGGCACGGATGTGTTTGCCGAAATTCGCCGTGTGGATGCTCATGTGCCGTTCGTGATCGTGTCGGCATTTATTCAGCAAGAAGCGAAAGACCGGGCTGCAAAACTCGGCATTACCCATTATGTCACCAAACCTGTAGAACCGGAACAATTAATTGCGGAGATCCGAAATGTTATCGGATCACAACGCATCACACCATAACATTTCCGGCAGATTAATATTACCGGGAGACACCGGAGGACATAAAATCCGGCAGAGAAACATTCCTTCGAAAATTATATGCGCGACGAACTGATATCATTACTCCATGAAGCATTTGAAACCGGGATCATCACCAGTACGATGCAGTCCCAAATCGATGCAGTGAAAAAAAGCCTGAAACTTTCCGAGGCAGAGTATCAACAGATCGAAGACGAAATCCGTATCGACACATACATCCGCAAAGTGAAAGAACGGGAGAGAAAAGGGGTCACCTTTATGGGTGATCTACGGAAACAGTACAAAATCACGGAAGATGACAAGCTCATCATTCAAGAAAAATTTAATGCGGAACCGAAAAAACCCGCTCCCAATTCGCCGGAGATTCCAAAACAATTCGTGCCGCCGGTAAAAAAAGCGGAAGCACCAAAACCGCCGGAACCGCCGAAACAATCCGGAGTAATGAACCGATCCGACAAGCTGAAACAACACGTGCCGGGATTACCGAAGGAAGAGGAGCCGTTGCCCGCTCCGGCAAAAAAGGCGGAAGCTCCGAAACGGCCAGTGCCGGTAGAAAAACCGTCGCCTGTGTATGATGATCCGACCGGTCCGCTCATTCTTGTTGCAGACGATAATGAGACGCAACTGTTTCTGACAAGGAAAACGCTAGAGGAAAATAATTATCAATGTGTTACGGCTGATTCTCCTGAAATTGCCGTGCGTATTATTGCCGAAAAACAGCCGGCGCTTGTATTATGCGACATAAATTTCGGCATTGGCAGACCGACTGGAATGGATGTTTTTACCAATACCCGGGCGAAAAAATTTACCATGCCGTTTATTCTCGTTTCTGCATTCATCCAAAAAGAGTTCATGGATCATGCAAAACGGATCGGCGTTACGGAGTATATCACCAAACCGACTGAACCGGAAGAACTGATTGCTGTGGTGAAGAAGTATCTTCATTAAAAGGAAGATGTTGAGTTGTTGGATAGTTGAGTAGATGAGTATATGCTATCTCAAAAACGATCGTGCTGTCATTTAGAACGAAATCCCCTAATTCGTAAAGTCGGATGAAGTGAAGAATCTGGTTCGAATAGTGTACTTCCAGGCAGATTCTTCGTCCCGCGATGATACATAGTATATGCGGCACTCAGAATGACGATGAACAAAAGTATTCTTGAGGTAGCCTCTCGTTAAGGAATCTAAATCTACGTAAAGATAGCTGTATGTATTTTTAAACTGAAAAGAATCGTGGTTTGAAGAGGTCGTAAAAGATCCCACCGAATGCAGTGGATAATACGATCGTCGAGAGAACACTGAATTGAAAAGAGATGCTGTTAGTATTTACTATCACGAATCCTGTAATTCCGAAGGCGATGAAAAGAACAGGATGCAGCATATCTGAAGCAATCATCAATACCTGTTTGCCCGGTGTTGGCTGTTCAAGTGCATACAGACTGGCGCGCAATGTTTCGGGCACTTGTTCTATCGGCAGTTGTTTTAGTACTTTAGTAAGTACGATATGAGCACGTAGTTTTTGTTCGTCGGATTGGGGCAACATCCCGGAAGAGAGTAGCGCCTGTAATTCTTCCAGCGAGCCGGCATTTGCTTGGAATGGTTTTAGAAACTGTTGTTCCGTCATAAAAACTCCTTGAATGACTTTGATAATTGCTTCCGCAGGTTTTCTCTACCCCGGTATAACAGCGTTGCAATAGTCCCTTCCGGAAGGTTGAACGTCTCCGCGAGTTCCTTGTACGATTTTCCTTCAATGTGAAAAAGCAATATAATTGATGCTTGCTGCGGAGGGAGCCGTGTCAGCATTGTTTCGATGATTTCCTTCTGTTCATGTCTGTTAAACTCTGCTGAGAAAGAATGCCCGTCCGAAATATCGTATGTCATCTCCTCTAACGAATCGGTGCGAATCCTTTTTTTTGCGAGACGGGTAAAACAGACATTGGCGGTGATCCTCCAGATCCAGGTGGAAAGTTTTGCATCACCCCGGAATAGGTCAATCGCCTTATGAATCTTCAGAAAAACATCCTGCGTCGCTTCTTCTGCTTCTTCGTTATTCTTCAGGAGCGATACCGCGTGGTTATACACCTGCGAAGAATAAGTATCGACAATTTCCCGGAATGTCATCATATATGTTGTAAGACTCGGTTTGCAGGAAAAATCTTTCAGGGTGAAAGAAATATCCGCGCGGGGAAGTCTAATAAAAAAAAAGGAGAGAATCATATATGATCACTGTATTATTGGCGTTCACACTCGGATACGAGTATTATCGAAGAGAAAAGCGGCACGCGCTGCTTATTGCAAACTTGAAAGAAAATACACTACCGGATGTTGCCATTCAACGGGAATCTCCCTCCGGGATAGTACTTACGATTGTGTTTACGGTGCTGTATCTCGGATTTATTCTCTTCCTGTTATATTTTTTTTTCATTATCGGTAAATTAAAATTGCCGGTATATGCTCCACCGTTCATTTTATTTTTCCCGATCGGCATCGGTGTGATGCTGGTGCTGATCGTTCGGCGTAATATGTTGGCGACGCGGGAAAAGAAAATACCTGCCGCCGGAGGTATTCAATGAATCTCACCCCTTATGATTATCTGCCGTTGATCATTCTTATTGGTGTCGGGGCGTATGTGTTTAAACGTCAGGAACGTCGGCACCACTTTGAGGTTTCTCTCTTTTACACGTTTGAACAACTGCAGCAGCGTATTCTGATACCCAAGCGGGATATATTGGATTCGCTGCTCATTATTTTTATCGCCGCTACATTGCTGGAATTGGGAGGACTTGGATTATGGACAGTACTTTCGATGATGTCCGAAGTTCAAACGATCAATCATGAAACAACACGGCGGATCATTGAAGAAAGTATTCCCCGACAGCAGTTGTTTACTGCAACATTACTCGGAGGAGGTATAGCGTTGTTGATTCTCGGAATCCGTTCAGCCGTTGCGAATAAACGATATCTGCAGCACCACAAAAGATTACACACAACACTGCACGACGAAGTGGCATAAAAATCAATATACTATCGTCTTCATTCTGAACGAGTTCTACAGTTGTATGGCAGAACGAAGTGAAGAATCCGATACGAAGAGTAACACATTCGATGATGTGCACTACAGATTCATCGCTGTCTGCACGACAGTGTCGGTCAGGCGGGCGCTCAGCATGACCAATATTTTTAGCCTAAATAATAATTACGGTGAGTTGTTACAAATATACAAAAGAAGAGATGGCTCTGCGGCAGTTCAACTGCGGCTGAGAATTCTGCCCGGACTTCCGTATAGCGGCATTCAACTTCCGGACAATTCGGTGGACTGAAACAAGAAAGTGATTGAATGATTACTCGGATGGTGATGTCGTCCGGGCCGGAGGATTGAAACACCAAGATTCCCATCGACTGTATCCTCGCTTTTCTCTCATCCTGCTTCTATATTTCTGCTAATTCACTTCGGTTACACACATCAACGACATTTTTTTCCATCACGCATGCGGATTGTACACAGGAAATATTTCCTCCTCTTTATTATTCCTCCCCCTTGTGTTCTTCTCTTGTTCTTTCTTTCGCTGCTGATTGTTCCAATGCCCCGGCTAAACCATATTCACCGCCAGTTGCAAATTTTGCAAAGCAATTGAAGCATCTCGTCGGTTATCCGCACGGCTGCCTGGAACAAACAACATCCAAAGCGTTCCCGCAAATCTACCTACGGGATATTGCCTCCGTTCTGGATCCGACAATTCTCAACACCGGCAGTCCGACTTATTTTGTAACCGAAGCGATCTCCAAGATCACTTCCATGCAGCAGCCGAACGGATACTTCAGTTACTGGCCGGGAGAGTACAGCAAGAATCAATGGGCGATGGTTTATGCAATCCATTTTCTCTTCGAGGTAAAGAAAGCGGGATATGTTGTATCCGAACCAGTTCTGATGAGAATGTCGCCACATTGCGGTGTGACGGACGAAAAGGCAAAATTGCACTGAGCAGTTTCGCCTTTTTTGTTATATATTTGTTTAATAAAACTTTGGAGTTGTTGTCATGTCTCAATCCCGCATTATCCGCGCTCCGCGAGGAACTTCCATCTCTGCGAAAGGGTGGATTCAGGAAGCCGCCATTCGGATGCTGATGAATAATCTCGATCCCGATGTTGCAGAACGTCCGCAGGAATTAATCGTCTATGGCGGCACCGGCAAAGCGGCCCGCAACTGGAAATGTTTTGATTCCATTGTTGACGCTTTGACAACATTGGAAAATAACGAAACGCTGCTGGTGCAGTCCGGCAAACCGGTCGGTATTTTCCGCACATACGCCGACGCACCGCGCGTATTAATCTCCAACTCCATGCTTGTCCCCAAATGGGCTACGTGGGATGAGTTCCGCCGGCTGGAAGCGCTCGGACTGACAATGTATGGTCAAATGACCGCCGAAGTTGGATCTACATCGGAACACAGGGAATCCTGCAGGGAACGTATGAAACGTTCGCCGAAGCGGCGCGTCAGCATTTCGGTGGAACGTTAGCGGGAAAATTTTTACTGACTGCTGGATTAGGGGGCATGGGGGGCGCACAGCCGCTCGCCGCAACCATGAACGGAGCAGCGTGTCTTGCAATTGAAGTTGATCGTACCCGTATTGAAAAACGCCTTGCCACTAAATATCTTGATGTGATGACGGAAGATTATAACGAGGCATTGGCAATAATCATGAAAGCGAAAAAGGAAAAGCAGCCGCTTTCCGTTGGACTGCTCGGAAATGCGGCGGAGATCGTGCCAAAAATTGCCCGCGGGAAATTCCTTCCCGACATTGTTACCGATCAGACTTCTGCGCACGATCCGTTGAATGGATACGTTCCCGCCGGAATGACATTTGAACAGGCGCTCGTACTGAGAAAAAAGAATCCGAAAAAATATGTCGAGCTCTCCCGAGCGTCGATCGTAACGCACGTAAAAGGATTACTGTCGCTGAAGAAAAAAGGAACGATCGTATTCGATTACGGCAACAATATCCGTGGTGAAGCGCAGGTAGGCGGCGTGAAAAATGCATTCGATATTCCAGGATTTGTTCCCGAATATATTCGTCCGTTGTTTTGCGACGGGAAAGGTCCGTTCCGCTGGGTAGCGCTCTCCGGCGATCCGGAAGATATCTACAGAACCGACCGCGCAATTTTGGAAACATTTCCGGATAACACATTATTGAAGAATTGGATTGAAAAAGCGCAGAAGCAGGTGGCATTCCAGGGGCTTCCTGCGCGTATCTGCTGGCTTGGCTACGGCGAGCGGGCGAAGATGGGAAAAATTTTTAACGACCTGGTTCGTCGAGGCGAAGTAAAAGCGCCGATTGTTGTCGGCCGAGATCATCTGGACTGCGGCAGTGTGGCATCGCCGAACCGCGAAACGGAAAAAATGATGGACGGCAGCGATGCTATTGCCGACTGGCCAATCCTTGGTGCAATGCTGAACTCCATCGGTGGCGCAAGCTGGGTCAGTGTACATCATGGTGGCGGTGTCGGCATCGGTAACTCCATCCACAACGGCATGGTGATTGTGTGCGACGGATCGGAGGAAGCTGACGCTCGTTTGGAACGAGTGTTAACATACGATCCAGGCATGGGTATTATTCGTCATGCAGATGCGGGTTACCGCCGTGCAAAAGAAAATGCTGCACGCTTCAACGTTCAAATCCCCATGAAGTAAACAATGGAGCCAATAGTGACGTCACTCGCAGGATCACAACATCCGAAAAAGTCGAAGTTCTCGCGGAGGCTGATGATCGCATTTGTTGCTTCGCTGGTAACGTTGTTCGTGGCTGGGACGTTTGCTTTCCGGACAGTAGTAAAACTCTCCGAAGATTACGGCACGGTGTCACAAGCGTATGAAATAATTCGGAAATTGAATGAAGTGATCGTTGCACTGTCATTTGGTCAAACCGAACTTCGTACATTTTTTCTCACATCGGATTCCTCCTATCTCACCTCATACCATAGAAAAATCGATACCGTCCGGTATTATATGAACAGCGTACGTTCGTTGATCTCCGTCGATTCACAACAAACGCGTACGTTCAAATCGCTGGAGCGCGTTATTAAAGTTCGGGAAGAATTTAATAATGAAAAAATTGATGCACTAATCCGAAGCGATCAACAAAATGCGGACAAACGGTATTCGGTGAAGACAAGCCAGGATATTTCCCGTCGGATCGACAGTCTGGTATATACGATTGAAGCGCTTGAGTTGAAATATCTTTCTGGACAAAAATTACAAACCACGAATCAGACGAATCGTACGTTGCTGATGATTTCCTTTGGCGGATTTGTCAGCGTCGTGTTGATGATCATCGTCTTTATTTTTCTCACCCGGGAAGTGCGCCAGCGCACGAAAGCGGAAAAGGAAGTCCGGAACAGTGAAAAACGTTTTATCAGTTTTCTGGAAGCAGTCCCTGCAGGAATTTTTATTTTGACTGCCGATGGAAAACCATTTTATGCCAATGAAGCGGCGAAAAAAATTCTGGGAGAAGGAATAGTCACAAATGTCACTGCGGACAAATTGACGGAAGTGTATCACGCATATATGCAAGGAACGGATATGGTCTATCCTTCCAAACTACTTCCTATTGTGCGGGCGCTGAAAGGAGAACGGTCTACCGTTTCCGATGTCGAACTCTGGAAGCCGGATGCCGTGGTACCACTGTATGTTACTGGCGCACCGATCTATGATAGTGACGGCGAACTGCAATATGCTATGGCGGCGTTCATCGATATCTCCGAGCAGAAACATGCGCAGCAAAAACTTGCTGAGAGCGAAGAACGGTACCGCCAAATCATTGAAAATGCATCGGATGTCATCTATCGAGCGGATGAACATGGAAATTTCACCTATGTCAATCCGGTGGGTCTCACCATGTTCGGATATTCCTTGAACGACGTGTTGGGAAAACATTTCACAATGTTCGTGAAAGAAGACGAACAACGGAGGGTTGCCCGGTTGTATTACCGTCAGATGCTGAGTAAAACAAAATCCAGCTATCACGAAATTCCCGCTGTGAAAGAAAACGGCGATCATATTATTCTCGGACAAAGCGTCGAGTTGTTGTTTGAAAAAAATAAGGTGGTAGGGTTTCTGACCATCGCACGGAACATTACGGAACAGAAAATAGTGGAGGAAGAGATCGTCCGCAGTCAACGGCAATTAGATACGGTGATTACTACGGTTGACGAAGGAATTACGCTGAGCGATAAGCGCGGTAGGTTTGAGATCTTCAACGCCAAGATGGAAGAGCTGACAGGATTTACGAAAGAAGAAGCAAACAACGGCGAATTTACCAAACTGCTCTATCCCGATCCGGCTGAACAACAAAAAGGATTGGATCGTCTGGGTGATGTGGTGGAAAAAGGCTTCATTCAGGATGTAGAATCGACGATTCTCACGAAGGCCGGTTCGAAAAGAACTTTGTTGATCTCTACTCGCATTGTACATGTTAAAGATGAGGTAATGTTTCTCAGTGCATATCGCGATATCACCCTGCGGAAACAGTTTGAAGAGGAATTGAAGAATGCCAAGGAAGCGGCGGAATCCGCCACGGTAGCAAAATCGCTCTTTCTTGCTACCATGAGTCATGAAATCCGCACTCCGATGAACGGTGTCATCGGTATGACCGATCTGTTGATGCAAACCTCGTTGACCGAAGAACAACAGGAATACACCGAAATTATCCGTACCAGCGGTGAAACACTGCTGACGCTCATCAATGACATCCTCGATTTCTCAAAAATTGAATCCGGTAAGCTGGACATGGAGAAGCGCCCTATAGAATTGCAGGGACTGATTGAAGAAACATTCGACCTTGTGGCGCGACGCGCAGTGGAGAAACGGATTGATCTTGTGTATCTCGTTGATCCCTCCACGCCGCAGTATATCATCGGTGATCCGATCCGCCTTCGTCAAATTTTGCTGAATCTGACGAATAACGCGATTAAGTTTACCGAAAAAGGAGAGGTGTTGGTAACGGTGAAGGAACTGCAACGCGAGGAGGATATGACAACCTTGCAATTTTCGGTGAAGGATAGTGGAATTGGGATCTCCGATGAACAAGCAACAAAACTGTTTCAGGCATTTTCACAGGTGGATGCCTCCACGACCAGAAAATACGGCGGCACCGGTCTTGGTCTTGCAATCATCAAGCGTCTAGTGGAAATGCTGAATGGAAAGGTGTGGCTGGAGAGTGAAGAGGGAAAAGGTTCTACCTTCCATTTTACCATCCGTGTGCCCACATCCGCGAATGGAGATTCACAGCCGAAGAAATATGTCCGCGGTAAAATTCCTGAGTTACAAGGGAAACGAGTGTTGCTGGTGGATGACAACCAAACAAACCTGAACATCCTTAGCATTCAATGCACCAATTGGGGAATGCATCCGCGCGCCACAACTTCGCAGGAAGAAGCGTTGCAGTGGTTAAAAGGTAACGATCCGTTCGACATCGCAATTATCGATTACCACATGCCGGTGATGAACGGCGTGGAACTTGCACGGGCAATCAGAACAGAGCGCGGTGAACATCTGCTGCCGATTGTACTCTTTTCTTCCTCCGGCAGAAGTGAATTTTCGGAAACGGAGAATGCGTTGTTTGCCGCCGTTATCCTTAAACCAATGAAACATGTGCACCTCTATTCCACAATGATTGATGTGCTCAGCAATAATGTTATATCGGTCAGTGTGATAAAAGGAAACGTATCGGCAAAAATCGAACCGCTCTCCTCCTTGCTCCCGCTGAAGATTCTTATTGCAGAAGATAATGTAATCAATCAAAAATTGGCGCTGCGCCTGCTGCAGCAGCTTGGGTATTCCGCAGATATAGTTGCGAACGGTAAAGAAGTCCTTTCCATTATCAACGAAAATCGGTATGACATCATTCTGATGGATTTACACATGCCAGTGATGGATGGACTGGAAACAACCCGTGCGATTCTTCAGATTATTGATCCGTCTGTCCGTCCGAAGATTATCGCCATGACCGCAGATGCAATGAGCGGTGACAGAGATAAATGTATCGATGCCGGTATGGACGATTACCTCAGTAAACCGGTCCGGCTGGAAGGGTTACGGGATATTTTACAGCATTATGGAGAAATTATTCTTGAAGCAAAACGAACGAACGATCACGCTTCTCCAAGAAAGTTGATGTATTTCCGCTTGAAAGAACTCTTAGATCAGACCGATGTAGAATTTATGACCGAATTTGTTCAGTCCTATCCGTCGCAGTCGGACCAAATTATTCGTCAGCTTTCAGCAGTGTGGAAGGAACGAGAAATTACCGGAATTGTGTTTGCGGTGCACAAGCTTCGCGGACTCGCATTGAGTTTCGGTGTTGAAGATCTTGCGGATCAATGCAAGAATGTTGAACTTAATGCCGAAAAAAACCCTGCCATCATTACCAATGAGAACCTAGAGGAAATCACTCAATCCTTAAACCGTTCCTACGATCTGCTCGGGGTAGTGCTCTCGGATCTCGGAATTGCATGACGAACCGGCAGGAAAACAAGATCGGTTTGTGCAAGGATTGCCGCTTTCATTCGCTCGTGCGCAGCAATAAAGGGAGTGATTTTCATTTGTGTGAATATTCGAAGATTGACCGTGCGTTTGTAAAATATCCAAAACTTCCAGTATTTCAATGCATAGAATATTCTTCCGCAGAGAACACAACGGATCGCGAATAGTATGATTGACCTGGTCTATAAAGAAGAGGTTTTTCGGATCTTCGAAGCGGCATTCGAAGTGCATATTGAACTTAGCAATGGTTTTTAGAAGCAGTTCATCAGGAAGCATTTGAAATTGAGCTGCGTGAAAAAAAATCCATTTGAATCGCAGATCATTAATTATTTAATGGCAACGGGGTGCCTGGTTTGTCTCTATTTCGGTCAGCTTCGGTAAAAAATAAATTTTGCTTTTCTTTGAATCAGATATGTTATTCGTGGATAGTGTATGAACTTATGTATTGAAAATATTGGACAATTAGTTACTGTGGCAGCGCAGGGGAAACGTGTGAAGATCGGTACGGAAATGCGTGAATTGCATATACATACCAACGCGTCGCTGCTTATCGAAAACGGTATTATCACCGGTATTGGCGGTATGGAACTAAAAGCGCCGGATGGAATGGATGTGATTGATGCAGAAGGAAAAGTAGTGCTTCCGGGGTTCGTCGATTCACATACGCATTTGGTCTTTGCCGGAAGTAGGGAAAATGAATTTGCCCTTCGCGCCGAAGGGAAATCGTATCAACAAATTGCTGAGACGGGCGGTGGAATTCTTTCCACAATGCAGGCAACACGCGATGCAACTAAACGGGATCTCTATAAATCAGGTGAACGGCGTCTGAATGAAATGCTCAGGAATGGTACGACTACAGTAGAGATTAAAAGCGGATACGGTCTTTCTCCCGAAGCGGAGATGAAGATACTGGAGGTGATCTCCGATCTGAAGCGCGACCACTATGTGACAATCGTTGCTACGTTTTTGGGTGCGCATGCATTCCCGCCTGAATATGCGGAAAACAAGCAGTCATATGTAGAACGGATCTGCGATTATATGTTGCCGTATGTGGCCGAGAAAAAATTGGCAATGTTCGTAGACGTGTTCTGTGAAAAAGGATATTTCGATCTGAAGATGACGGAACAGATTATCTTGGAAGCAAAGCGTCTCGGAGTAATTCCGAAACTTCATGCCGATCAATTAAGTGCGATGGGAGCGACTGAACTAGGAGCGAAACATCATGCCATTTCGGTTGATCATTTAGAACAGACAAACGAACAGGGAATCGCCGCGTTGAAAAATTCCGATACGATTGCCACGGTATTGCCCGGCTGTTCTCTCTTTCTAAATCATTCGTATGCTCCGGCCCGCGCACTGATCGATGCGGGTATCCCACTTGCCGTTGCGACAGATTTTAATCCCGGATCGCAGATGTGTTCTTCTATGCAGATGATGTTGACTCTCGCCTGCACACAGATGCGCATGACACCGGAAGAGGCAATCACTGCGGCGACACTGAACGGCGCAGCCGCGTTGGGAATGTCCGGATCCGTCGGCAGTATCGAAATCGGCAAACAAGCGGATGTCGTGTTGTATGACGCAGTCGATTTTCGCACCATCCCGTATCATTACGGCATCAATCACGCCCGGAAGATTGTAAAGAACGGCGTGCTGTTAGATTTTTAGTATCAATTTCCACGATACGAAAAATCTTCACAATCGTCGGGACGGTCGGTGTACCGGTCGAATTATCTGGCGGGCAAGTTCGTTTCGAAAAAATATCCTATTGTATTCAGTTTTCATCCGAAGAAAAATACCATGACCCAACAAAACAAAACATGTCTCGTCTGCAATCAATCGCAGCAACAAATCCCGCTCATCAATCTTGCATACCAGAATGGGGATCTGTGGATTTGCCCGCAGCATCTTCCGGTATTGATTCACAATCCGCAAATGTTAACCGGAAAACTTCCCGGCGCAGAAGGAATGAAACCCGCTGACCACAACGATTAGTGTTGTTACCGAAAGACAACAAACAAATTTATTCGTTCTATAATCATCGCTACCCTTATTGTTTTTCGCAAAAAATAACTAAACGAGTAGGCGTAGTTTTGAATGCCAAAATATTCAACATCTAATAATACTTCGATTCGTTGTGACTCCTCACACATCGCTCCTGACTGCAATTGGTTATACTAAAATGTTACCAATATTTATTAAAGGAGAGAATTCTATGAAACCAAATATACTTAGTGTAGGAGTAGTGTTTTTTGGAATACTGTTGTGGGGATGCGATTCGACTACCGAATCAAAATCAACCAACGGATCATTATCAATGTCGGCAAAATACACTACGGCAACGTTGGTAAAAATCGGTGGCATCAATGCAAATGATACAATAGTAATCACTAGGGCACGGTTTATTTTGCGGGATATTAAATTTAAATCTCCGAAGGGAGACAGTTCCAATTTTCGCACAAACCCGATAATTTTGGAATTAAACCTTTCCGGCGCGGTACAGAACGTCGGATCGATTACCGTTCCGTTTGGATCGTACAATAAGATTGAATATGATGTAAAAAAAGTAGAACAATCTGAGATTTCCTCGCTTACAGAAGCGGAACGTTCACAATTTACAGAATTCCTCAGCGGCGAACGGTATAGCATCATCATTAATGGCATTTTTACTGCCGCCGGCGCACCGCCTGATACGTTCATGTATCGTTCAAAAGTGGATGCGAAACAAACAGTGGAATTTTCGCCTGCACTTGAAGTGACGGAAGTTTCTCCATCCATCAATGCCTCCGTGGTCATCAGCTCCGCGCAGTGGTTTAAAAATAAGGCCGGAGCGCTGGTGAATCCAAAGGTAACAGAAAACGAAGGTGTTATCGATGAGAATTTGAAAGCTTCCATTAAAGTCTACAAGGATAATAATAAAGACGGTTCAAAAGACTAACCGTTCGCTTGTTTTCCGTACGTAATAGGGTTATATTGATACCGCAATTCGTTCTTTTAAGATGACAATCATTCGTTAGGGGTGTTCCGCTATAACGGGACTGAGATACACACCCTTGATTCGCACCGGGAGACTGGGCGATGAACCACCTGATCTGGATAATACCAGCGTAGGGAAACGACAATAAAAATCATTGTACCTCTTTTTATTCGCCGTTTCTGACGCTGCATGTTCAGAACGGCGATTTTATTTTTAAACCACTTTTAAAGAGGCAGAAAGTACCATGAAGAACAGCAAACAAAAACTATCTGGTATAATAATGGCGATCGCTTTGATTTCACTACTGTACTCACCATTGTTCGCACAGCAAGAGGCGGACACAATAAAATATGAATTCGATCCTGTGCTTGTTACGGGAACGATGGCAAAAGAACGGGAAACGCCCGTCACCTTCACCAACCTTCACAAAGAGACGATTGAACAGCGGTATTCCATGCAGGATGTTCCGGTGATGCTGGCAGAACTGCCTTCGATGATCTCCTATTCGGACGGTGGCAATGGTATCGGCTATAATTACATGTTCCTGCGCGGTTTTGATCAGCGGCGTCTTTCGATTATGGTGAATGGTATTCCGCAAAACGATCCCGAAGATCATAATGTATACTGGATCGATTTTCCGGACCTGCTTGCAAGTTCATCCAGCGTGCAGGTACAGCGTGGTGCAGGTAGCGCCCTTTACGGACCTCCGGCCATCGGCGGGTCAGTGAACATCATCACCAATCCCTTCACCTCAACGCCATCTCTGAAAATTGAAACAATGGCGGGATTTCAGGAATTCGGCGACAGCAGTTCATCCCTTCCGCTCACCATGCAAAAATACTCCCTTTCGTTCAACTCCGGATTGATTGACAATTCTTTGATGATTTACGGGAGATATGGAAAAATACTTTCGGATGGTTATCGCAACCATTCATGGATCAAAATGGACTCCTATTTTTTCGGAGCGATGTATGTCGCCAACAAATCAACGACGCGGTTTCATATGTTCGGCGGACCTTTGCAGGACGCACTGGTCTATCTCGGGTTACCGAAATCAGTGAATCCAAATTATACGTTGCGGAGAATGAACTTCAATGAAAGCGGAAACATCCGCCGCACCGAGGAGAAAGAAAAATTCTATCAGCCGCACTATGAGATCCTAAATGAATGGAAGATCTCCGCAACGGAAAAATTGGACAATACAGTATTTTTCTATGACAGCCATGGCCAATTTGACATCGACGGTTCCTGGGGGGATGCGGCAACATTGCGCGTGGACAGTCTTCACGGGTTTGTTCCCACGCCGACAATTTCCAATGCGATCATCCGGGCAGGTGTCGACCTTCTGCAATGGGGATGGTTGCCGCGGTACGAATGGCAGCATGATCGCGGCGAATTGACTGTCGGTGGTGAATATCGGTATCATCTCGGAAAACATTGGGGAAAGATCCAGTATGCCGAAGGCTTGCCGTCTCACTACGATCCGGAATACCGTTTTTATCAATATGACGGGATCAAGCACATGGCGTCCGTGTATATGACAGAGAATTTCAAACTGCAGGATGAGATGACACTGATGGCGAACCTGCAGCTGGCATATAATGAATATCAGATCCGGAATGAAAAATTTCTGGATCATTCGTTCAGCGTACCGTATCTATTCGTTAATCCCCGTCTGGGATTGAATTACAACGTGACGGAGGAATGGAATGCGTATGTTTCATTTGGTTACACAACACGTGAACCGCGAATGCGGAATCTCTATGCGGCCGAAGATGCGTATTGGGATCCCAACGCCGTTCCCCAATTCTCTGTGGACACATCAGGCGGATCTCCAAAATATGATTTTGATAAACCGCTGGTGAAGCCCGAACAATTGCTGAATATTGAACTTGGCGCCGGATATCATGCGGATGGCATTGAAGTGAACAGCAACGTGTATTTAATGGAGTTCACGGATGAATTGGTCAAGTCCGGACAGGTTGATATTTTCGGAAATCCTGTGTATGGTAATGCACCACGCACCCGTCACCTGGGTGCGGAGTTCGATGCAGCCGTGCAGTTGATGGATTATTTCGTTGTCAGCGGCAATGCATCAATTTCAACCAATAACATTGTTTCTTTTGCGGTTGTGGATAGCTTTTCCGGCGGCACGGTCTACCGCACTTCGCTGAACAACAATCCTATTGCAGGGTTTCCCGGCGTTACGGCAAACCTCCGGCTTACCTATCAGCGCGATGGTTCGTCCATCTCGCTCGTGGCAAAACATGTCGGTGCATTTTACACGGACAACTTTAAGAATTCGTTGAACCGGAACGATGCATACACGGTGCTGAATGTTGAATCGGTGCTGGCGCTGACGGCAATAGGAGATGCAGAGATCGGTGTGCGGGGCGAAGTGAGGAATCTGCTGAACACACTCTATCTGCAGAACGGCGAAGGAAACGCATTTTTTCCGGCAGCCGAGCGGAATTATATGTTTGGCATGTCGGTGCAGTGGTAACACAACAAACAGCCGGATCGGTGTTACGATCCGGCAAAGGAAAACGGTTGATGAATACACCGAAACAAAAACATGCGCTCGTTATCTGCAACGGCGAAATGCCGTCGTTGAAATTGATTGCTCCGTTATTAAAAACCAAACCGTTTATTATTTGTGCAGACGGAGGGGCGAATAAGGCCCGTCCGTTCGGCATTACTCCACACGTAATCATCGGCGATCTGGATTCCATTACGCAAAAGACCCGTCATTATTTTTCTTCCGTGCCCATTGTACACAATCCCAACCAATACAACACCGATCTTGAAAAAGCGTTGGACCATCTGCTGGAAAACGGCATTACCTCCGCGACAGTTATCGGAGCGACAGGGGACCGGCCGGACCATACCATTTCCAACTTTAGCATCCTGCTAAAGTACCACCGGAAACTGACGCTGCGCTTTTTCGATGAGCGCTGCACTGTGGAAGTGGTGCGGAAATCGATCCGGTTTCGTACTGTACTTGGACAGCAGATTTCACTGGTGCCGATGGGGAAGAGCAGCGGTATTACCACATCCGGTTTGAAATATCCGTTGAAAAAAGAATCGTTGGAGCTCGGCGTGCGCGAAGGGTTGAGTAATGAGGCGACCGGTTCATCGGTGTCGGTGAATGTTTTACGGGGAGCACTGCTGTTGTTCATCATCCATCCGCATATCACTCATTGACCATGGCGATTCCCGACAATGCTCCCGAGATCGTTGCAGTCATCCTGGGGTTGATCTCCGTCTACCTTGTCACTCGTCAGAATGTCTGGTGTTATCCCCTCGGTATTATTTCGGTGTTCGCTTATATTTTCATTTTTTTTGATGTAAAATTATATGCCGACATGGGATTGCAGGTATTCTTTATCGTGCTGCAGGTATACGGTTGGTATAAATGGCTGTACGGCGGGAACGGTCATTCCACACTACATGTCTCTTGGGCTTCACGCCATGTGTATACTCTTACGGCGTTCTTTACCGTTTCCGCAACAACGCTGCTGGGATTTGTTCTGCATCAATTGACTGACGCATCACTGCCGTATGTGGATTCGTTTCTGGCAGTGTTGAGTATGGCGGCGCAGTGGATGATGGCGAAGAAGTACATCGAGAACTGGATTCTCTGGACGATCGTGAATATCGGTTCGATCGGAATGTATGGAGTAAAAGGATTGTACTTCACGATGTTTTTGTATACGGTGTATTTCGGTCTTGCACTGCTCGGATATGCGGAATGGAAACGATCACTGCCGCGTCAGACGGCATAAAGTGATTCCGAAACGCGGTGCACGGTTTCCAGCACGCCTTCGGAAGTGAACGGCTTCAACAACACATCACGCGCTCCCATTTCAAATAATTCATTTTTCGAGTCTTTATCCAGATACCCTGTAATGAAAATAAAACGAACGGTCGCGTTTCTGGCCAGCAGCTCCCTCATCAGTTCGCGCCCGTCCATATTCGGCATGCCGAGGTCGGAAATAATGATTCCGAGATTTTCTTTCTCTCGTTCGTATAGTTCGATTGCCTGAACACCGTCTCCGGC
>Ga0172379_10001014_pt1 | contig 60754 bp, 45 predicted proteins | sample GrowelOW334metaG_FD_119756 | JGI IMG/M metagenome (GOLD analysis project Ga0172379, IMG submission 119756) | Groundwater microbial communities from an aquifer near a municipal landfill in Southern Ontario, Canada - Groundwater well OW334 metaG | ecosystem: Environmental > Aquatic > Deep... | reverse complement strand
TGTCGATCTTCGTCGGCGAACAACTCTGGCGGTACAACTTCCGCCACCTGTCCCATGAGGAACGCATACAAAGACTGCTCGATCTCCTCACGAGAATTGGTGGCAGAAGTTAAATATTCCCCCGAGTAGCCAGTAGCGAGTAGGTCGACTTCGGACCGGCCTACTGGCGACTGGCTACTCGCTACTGGCTAATACGATCGATATGCGCATCCTTCTCGTGAACAAATTCTACTGGCGGAAAGCCGGGGCCGAGGTATACCTGCTCGACCTCGAAGTCCGGCTTAAGGTTGCCGGTCACGAAGTCGCGGTGTTCGCGACCGACCACCCGGACACCGAGCCGACGCCGTGGCGCAAGTATTTCCCGAAGTATCGGGATTTCAGCCGACGTCAGGGTCTTGCGGACGATGCGGCCAAGCTCGCGACCATGGTTTGGTCGCGCGAAGCGAAAAAGAAGATCGCCTGGCTGCTCCGCGATTTCCGGCCGGACATCGTGCACCTCCAGAACGTCTACCATCACCTTTCGCCGTCGGTCATCGCCGCCTGCCGCGACGCCGGCGTTCCGGTCGTGCAGACGCTCCACGACTACAAGTTCATCTGTCCGAACTACACGCTATTCACGGACGGCGCGGCTTGCGAGCGGTGTCACGTCTATCGCTACTGGAACGCCGTGGCTTACAAGTGCCTCAAGGGTTCGCGCTCGAGTTCGGCCGCGGCCGCTCTCGAGATGTGGGTGCATCGAGCGTTGCGGATTTACGAGGATGGCGTCTCGCGGTTCATCACTCCGAGCGCGGCGATGCGCGACATATTCGTCCGTTGGGGCAAGGACCCAGAGAAGATCGTGCATCTTCCGAATCTCGTGGACCTGTCCAGGTTGCCGCCACGTTCGCCGGATTCCGGTTCGGGTTTCCTGTTCGTTGGACGTCTTGAGGAGTGGAAAGGCGCGCACCTGGTCGTCGACGCCGCCGCGGCCGCGCCGGATCTGAATTTCGAGGTCCTCGGTTCCGGTCCGCTCGAGACGGTGTTGCGCGAGCGGGCCGCGACGCTCGGACTGTCCAACCTCAAGTTCCGCGGTTTCCTTCCGCGCGAAGAGGTCTACGCCGCGATGCGACGGTGTCGCACGGTGCTCGTCCCGTCGATCGGTCACGATCCGTTCCCGACGGTCGCGCTCGAAGCCGGCGCGCTCGGCAAACCGGTCATCGCGAGCGCGATTGGCGGCATCCCCGAGATCGTGAAAGACGGCGAGACCGGCCTGCTCGTCCCGGCCGGCGATCTGACCAAGTTTCTCGACGCCGCCCGCAGTCTCGATTACGATCCGTCGCTCGCGTTACGGTTGGGCGCGGCGGCCGAGATCGCGGTGAAGACGCTCGTCGATCCGGCGAGACATATCGAAAGACTGCTCGAGATCTATGGGAGGGCGAAAAGCCAGTCGCGAGTAGCCAGTGGCCAGTAGGTCGACGCGTCGGTTCCTCTCCCCGCGGTGGGAGAGGTTAGGTGAGGGGGCAGTCGGATATCGGCGAATTCCTACTCACCGTCGACTCGTCGTGGTAACGTCGTCCTATCGGTATCCGTGACCGGTATGTGCGAGCGGTTTTACGCCGAAAAAACCTTGTTCAAGGCCGTGATTTTGGGGGCGATGCTTGTCGCGCCCGTTTTCGTATCGGCCGCACCCGCGGCGCCGGAGCACGCGTCGCCGAAGAAAGCGAACTTCTATCTCAAGTGGACCGTTTCCGATGCCGAAGCCAGGGAACTCGCCAGGTGGGATATCGTGATCCTGGACATGGAAGTCCAGGGTGCGAACCCCGGCGCGTTAAAGCTCATGCGCCAGATCAATCCGCAGATCAAGATCCTGGCTTACGTCACGGCGAGCGAGATCCGGAGCGACGCGGACAATCTCGGCAACGCCGCGCCGCTCCGGCGGGAACTTTTCTCCTCGATACCGTCTTCTTGGTACGTGACGGACGCGGCGGGGGCGAAACGGTCGTTCTGGTCGCGCACCTGGATCGTGAACGTCACGGATCGCGCGCCGATCGCGAACGGCGAGCGTTGGAACTATTTCTTGCCGCGGTTCGTGCGCGACCGCATCTGGTCGACCGGTTTGTGGGACGGCGTCATGTACGACAACGGCTGGGAAAACATCTCGTACTTCGCCGGCGGTCCGGTGGACCTGAACCGCGACGGCAAGGCCGAGACGACGGCCGACGCCGACGCGGCGTGGCGAGACGGTTTGCGCCAAGTCTTCAGGAACACGAGAGCGCTCCTGCCGGACGCGCTGGTCCTCGAGAACGACGGTCCGTACTACGCTCCGGACGTGAACGGACTGCAACTCGAGAATTTCCCTAACGGCGGTTGGGCTTCGACGATGGGCAAAGCGGCCAAGACCGTCGTCCAGGCGATCCCGCCGCGCGTCCTGATCGTCAATTCGAACACGGCGAATTCCGGCGAGCGCGACGATTACGGCAAGTTCCGGTTCGGTCTCGCGAGCACGTTGCTCGTCGACGGCTATTACGGATTCGACTACGGCGACCAAAATCACGGCCAGACCTGGTGGTACGACGAATACGGCGCTTCGCTCGGGGTGCCGAGCGGGGAGGCGAGACGCCTGGACGGCGCGGTCGCGAGCTGGCGGACCGGGATCTGGCGGCGCGATTTCTCGCGTGGCGCGGCGCTCGTGAACAGCGGGACGACGGCGAAGACCGTCAAACTCGGTTCGGAGTTCGAGCGGTTGCATGGAAGCCAGGACGCGAACGTGAACGACGGCGTCGTGATGTCGTCGGTCACGCTCGAGCCAGGCGACGGGATCGTCCTCTTGAAACCGCTCGGCGACATCCGCGGCGCGGCGGTGCCGAACGGTTCCTACGCCCGCATCTTCGCGGCCGACGGCCAGGTGAAACGCACCGGCTTCTTCGTCTCGTCCGAACGGTTCGCGGGTGACGCGGTGATGGCGACGCGCGTCGCCCTTGGCCGGAACCGGGAAATCGCGGCGGCGGAAGCGGGGAGAGTGCGCGTATTCGATTCCGGTTATCGCTTACTCGCCGATTTCCGTCCGTTCGGGCCAGGCTCGAGCGGACAGCTTTCGATCGTTTTCGTCGAACGCGGAAACGGCACCGATCCGGCGCTCGCCGTCGCGGGCGCCGATTCGGGCGGCGGTGTCGTCAAGACGTATTCCTTGAGCGGCGTCTTCGTCCGAGAATTCCGATCGTTCGGAAAGGGTTATGTCGGCGGGATCGACCTGGCGGCCGGCGACGTTGACGGCGACGGCAAGACGGAAATCGTCGTCGGCGCCGGAGTCGGCGGCGGTCCGCACGTCAGGATCTTCGATTCCGACGGCCAGCTCGAATCCTCCGGGTTCTTCGCTTACGCCGCGAAATTCCGCGGCGGAGTCCGGGTCGCGGTCGGCGATCTTGACGGCGACGGCAAAGCCGAGATCGTGACCGGTGCCGGCAAGACCGGCGGGCCGCACGTGCGCGTCTTCGACGGAAAGGGTAAATTGAAATCGGAGTTCTTCGCTTTCGATCGCGGCCTGACCGCCGGCATCTGGGTCGGCGTCTCGGACGTAGACGCGGACGGCCGGACGGAGATCGTGGCGTTCACGAAAGATTTGGGAGGATTGGGACAGTGAGGTGGGAAGTTAGGAAGTAGGAAGTAAGAAGTAGGAAGTAAGAAGTTAGGAATGATAATTCCACTCCTTACTTCCCACTTCCTACTTCCTAACTTCTCACTCTTCCACACCATATGCGCGAAACGAGAGATCGGAGAAAACGTCTGTCTCGATTCGTCACGTCGATCCGTGACTTTTTCGGAGACTTGTTCCGCAAGCGCCGGCGCGTGGCGGTCGGTTCGTTGCGCCTGCTCACCGTCTCGGCCAAGACGATTTCCGCTCCGCTCGCGCGGCGTTTCGATCGGAAGTATCGCGATCGCTATCGTTTCGCCAAAGCGCTGTTCTATTTCGACCTGACCTTGCTCGCGGTGGCGCTCGTCGCGCTCGCGATCTCCGTCTCATATTTTTTGATGCCGATCCGAGCGGTGGCGCCGTTGCGCGTCGTCGTTTATTCGGTTCCGTCCGAATCGAAAAACGGTGACGCGGCCGTCGTCTATGCGCTCGTCACGAACAAGAGTAAGCGTCCGGTCAAAGACGCCGCCTTGCGTATCAAGCTTCCTGACGGTTTCGTCCGCACCGACCTGGACGCGGACGGGACGGATCCGGACGTGAAGTTGGGCGATCTCCCTTCCGGCGCCGTCCGGGTGATCGGTTGGAACGTCCTGGTCATGAAAACGGCGTCTTCGACCGTCGGTTCGGACTCGGTTTTCGCGACGATCGGCGGCACGGTCGACGGCGCCGTCGTCACTCACGAGACTTCATACGACTTCAAGATTTCCGGTTCGGCCGTCTCGCTCGAACCCGTCTTGCCGATATCGATCCGTCCCGGTTCGACGGTCGAAGTACCGGTCGCGATCCGGAACTCCGGTCCCATCGCTTACGGCCCAGTCGCTCTTTCGGTCTGCGCCGGCCAGGGCGGGCGCGGCGCGGTCTCGCTTTCGGGATCGCCCTCCGGTTGTCGGGTGACGTCGCTCGGAGAATTGAACCCTTTCGCCACCGCGACGACGTCCGTGCGTCTCGTCGGCAAGGATGTCATCGGCCAAGGCGAACTCGAGCTTTCGCTGATCTCGAGTCACGGTGAACGGACTTCACTTCTCGCGACGGGCAAATATCAGGTCGTCGTCAGCGTTCCCGAGCTCGAAGCGACTTTGCGGATGGACGACGAAGGATCGGCCGTGATCGTCAAGACTTGGACTAGCGGCGAAAAACCCCAGGCGCTCGAAGTTTTCCTGGATGTCCCAGGTCGAACCGAGACGCGTCTTGCCGGAGCGTCTGATGTACAATTGAAAGAGTTTTCGGAGACTGGCGCGTTGGAGATGCTTGTGGATAACCTCGCAGGCTTGCCGGACGGCTCGACGTTGAAGGTCGTGAAGACCATGGTTTCGGATGGCCAGACGTCGAGATTCGAGACCGAACCGATTCCCGTCCCGGCATCTTTGGGTCTTTCGGTCAGCTCCTCGGCCAGATATTTCTCGACTGACGGCGAACAACTCGGTCGCGGACCCCTGCCGCCGCAAGTCGGGGAGGCGACGGAGTACTGGGTCTTCTGGAATCTTGGGCCCATAAAGCGTGGTTTGGCGGCTGTGGATATCTCGGCCAATTTGTCGGAGAACGTCCGGTGGATCGGGAAACAGAACGTCGGAGTGCTTGGCACGTCGTCCGTCGTCTACGACCCGACGACGAGAACGGTGAGCCTCGACCTTAAAAACATCCCTCAAACGACGGCGGGACAAGGGATAAACGCGGCGTTCGCCGTGTCGTTCGTACCGACTGAAGCTGATAGGGGAAAAATGGTCGATTTGGTCGGAGAGACCGATTTCGTCGTCAAAGCGGCAGACGGCGGTAGAAACGACACCTCCGCTCCAGCCGTGACGACCGAACTCGCGGGCGACACGAAAGCGGCCCACCAAGGCGTCGTCGAATGAGTCTTCGGATAAAAAATGACGGCCGGAGGCGCTCGTTGCGCTTCCGGCCGTTTGCCTTTCCTACTTCCTACTTCTTACTTCTAACTTCCCACTTCTTCTTCACTCGCAGATCTCGCTCCAGAAGAGCTGTCTGCCGCTCCCGTTGTCGTTCGCGTCCCAGACGATGTTCCAGGACGCTCCGGTCCAGACGATCCGGACCGAACCCGGCGTGTTCGTCGTCGCGACCTTCGTGACCGGCGACAGGGCGGAGGCATCGGCCTTGATCCGCACGATTTTCACCGTCCTGACATTGTTCAGGATCTGGACCCAAGCGACGGCGAAGTCGGTGCCGTTCCAGCCGAGATCCGCGAACTCGTACTTCGCGCCCGGTTCCGCGCTGACCGTCGTGAAGTCCGCGCTCGTCAGGTTCGGGTTCACGCGGGCCAACTGGACCGATCCGTAACTCGTCGGCCGGAAGGTGAAGGCCGGACCGGCTGGCGTCGCGACCGGGCTCGGGTTGTAGCCGTCGCTCCAGCTGGCCGGCAAGACGACGCCGCTCGGCGTCCCGGTCGCGGAAATCGTCCTCATGACGATCTTCGGACCAGGGTCCTGTTGCCAGAACACGAGGAACTGGCTACCCGTCCAGATGACGTTCGGGTTGCGCGAGGGTTGCGCGCCTGCCGTCAGGTTCCCATAGGTCGCGAGCGATCCGCCGGACCAAAGCGCGTAGTAGACGTCGGTCGCGAGCGGTCCGTTCGCGTCGTACACGACGAGCGATCCGGAATTGTCGGTCGAGACGTCCACGTTTCCCGGAGCGCCTCCATTCACGTGGAAGTGCTGGTTCTTCGCGACCGTGCCGTCAGTAGCGGCGGTCGCGAACGCGGCGTGCGGCGAGTCGGGGAGCGAATCGATCGTTCCGAGCACGAAGCCAGCGGCCCCGTCTCGATCGATCGACGCGCCTGGACTGTTTGCGCCGCTCGCATTCGGGACCTTCTTGTCCGCGATGATGCGCGATCCGTCCAACGGATTCGCGGTCCCGAACCAGGCTTGGTCGGTCCGGTTCCAGGTGATTCCGAGGACTCCGCCGGCGAAGGCGACCGAGTGTCCGGAGTTTCCCGGGGCGGTCGTGAGCTGCACTGTCGGAGCGGCTTTGACGTCGTCCGTCACGCCGTCGCAGTCGTCGTCTTTCGTGTTCCAGTCGCAGCGTTCCGCGACCGGCAAGACCTGATCCGCGCAAACGCCCCAGACGCCGCCGGCGCAAGTACGCGTCCCGCCTTTGCATTCGCCGACGCCTTCCGTCCCCGCCGGCCCTTTGTAACACGGCTCCTCGGTACCGTTCTGGCAGGCCGGCGGACTGTCGGCTTCGACGACATCCGCGGGGGAGTCGACGATCGTCGCGTCGGCTTCGACTTCCGCATCCGTTTCGACCGGTGAGTCGACTGCGACATCCGGACCGCTCTCTTCCGCGTCCGGACCGGCGTCAGGTTCGTCGCTTGAATCGGCTTCCGCAGTCGCATCCGTTTTGGCGTCCTGACCGGCATCGTTTTCGTCGGTCGAGTCTGTCGCGGCGTCGTCGCCGATTCCGGCCGAACCGGCAGTGCCACCGATTCCAGCGTTTCCGCCTGAACCGGAGTTCCCGGCCGAGCCGCCGGTTCCGGAGTCCTCGGTCGAGACGTCGGGCGCGGCCTCGCCTCCGAGGTCCGGTTCGTCGTTCGCATCCTGATCTGGTGACCCCGCGGCTCCGCCGTCATCCCCAGCCTCGGGCGCAGTCACGAGTGGCGGGCTCGTCTCGAAAGCGTCACCGCCGCACCCACTCAAGCAGAGACCGACTAGCGTAACCAAAGTTCCGATTGTCAGAGATCTCATCAAACTCCTCCTCCCGACCGGCCGGGGCCGGTCTCGTGACGTGTCCTTTTCCTGAGCCGAATGTCCAGGAAGAGGCCAATCTAGCAGTAAATCCGCGGAACGTCAACGGGTCGATTGGGACGCATTTCGAAGCGAAAGCGATAATTTCGAGCCAAAAAGCTCGTCTTTTGCGCATTGACAAAATGGCCAAAAGATGTTAAGGTGCCGCCTTTCCTGATAGGTCATTTCTTGGCCTTCTGGGAGACATATGCACATCGCGATGATCGGACAAAAAGGGATTCCGGCCCGCATCGGCGGGGTCGAGCGGCACGTCGAGGAACTCGCCGCCCGTTTGTCGTCCCTCGGCATCAAGGTCACGGTCTACACTCGGCCGTGGTACACCCCGGCCGCCAAGAAGCGATATCGCGGCGCGAACCTCGTCTCGCTCCCTTCAATCCGCACCAAATACCTGGACGCCATTTCCCACACTTTTCGGGCGACTTTGCACGCGATCGCCTCCGATGCCGACGTGATCCACTATCACGCCGTCGGCCCGGCCCTGCTCGCGTGGATCCCGAGGATTTTCGCCCCGAGCAAGAAGGTCGTAGTCACGTTCCATTGCATCGACCGTCGTCATGAGAAGTGGGGCGCGCTCGGACGTTTGGCGCTCGCGCTCGGCGAAATCGCCGCCTGCAAGTTCGCCCACGAGACGATCGCCGTCTCGCGCACGCTTCAGCACTATGCCGAGAACCTGTATCGCTCCGAGGTGCGTTACGTGCCGAACGGCGTTTCGATGCGTCACAAACCGAGCGTCGTCGCGTTGCGTAAGATGGGACTTGAACCCGATTCCTACGTTCTCGTGGTCACGAGGTTCGTGCGGCACAAGGGCGTCCACACCGTGCTCGAGGCCTGGGAAAAGCTTCAAGACCAGCCGGCGATGAAGTCCATGAATCTGGTGCTCGTCGGCGGCGCGACTTGGAACGATTCTTATGCTGACGAGATCAAGGAGTTCGCTGGCCGGTTGAAACGCGTCCGTCTCATGGGGGTCAAAGAAGGCGAAGATCTGGCGACGCTTTACTCGAACGCCAAGCTCTACGTCCACGCTTCCGTTTCCGAGGGTCTACCGATCGTGGTCCTCGAAGCCATGTCCTATGGCACTCCGGTGCTCGCCTCGGACATCCCGGAACACATGGAGCTCGTCGCCGAACACGGCTGGTCGTTCACCGCCGGATCCGCCGAGTCGTTGACTCACGAGTTGCGTCAAGTCATGAAGAATCACGAGATTGCTGACGCCAAAGCCGCGCGCGCCAAACGCTGGGTCGCCCACAACTACGATTGGGACGACATCGCGAAGGAGATGGTCGGGATTTACGGAGACGGAGAACTGGAATCGAAGAAGGTCCTGGCCGTATCCTGACGACAAACGAATTCAAAAAAACGGCCCCGTCCGGCGGGGTCGTTTTTTGGTGCGTCTCAACTCTTGTTTTCGAACATTTTCGGGTTCGGGGAGTACAAGGTGTTTTTGATCTTCCAGCTCTCCACGAACTGACCGATGCCGCGGTTAGCCAGCTTGTTTTTGGCCGTGATGGTCCGTTGCGACCACTTCACCAGGCTCTCGAAGGAGATTTTGTAGCGGTTCTGGACCACGACATAGGTTACCTCCTTCTGCTGGAGAGCGCGCCTGATCGTGAGCGTGGATACCCCAAAAAGCCTGGCGGCTTCGGAGACGGATACCCTGATGATGGAATCGGCTGGCATGGGAGAGTGACTTTACGTTTGTGTACACCAGTGTATACAAACGTCGTCAAAATGGCAAGGAATGGTCGTTAGGAAGTAGGAAGTAGGAAGTGGGAAGTAGGGATTTGTGCGGGTTTGGCCATTGCGTTTTCTCAAGAAATACCACATAATCAACGCTGATTTGACGGTCGTCTTTCGGTGTCTTCTGACTCGAAATTTCGAGACTGTAACGGTCGGTGCCCGTTTACCGTCTTATTCCATGCCGAATACTTTGCAAGAAAAATTGCTCTTGTACAGAATCCGCGCAAAGCGGGACCCCGAAGCGTTCGGGAAGCTGTACGACGCATATGTCCAGCGCATCTATCGGTTCGTGTACTTCAAAGTGCACTCGGCCGAGGAAGCCCAAGACATCACCTCCGAAGTATTCCTCAAACTCTGGCAGTACCTGCTCGAAGGCAAGACGGTAGCGCACCTCGGAGCCCTGCTCTACGAGATCTCGAGGAACGCGATTGTCGACAATGCCCGCAAGAAGCATCCGGAGACGAGCGTCGACGAAGCGGAGATGCTCATGGAGCTCCCGGACGTATCGGGTCTCGCGAACATCTATCGCTCGGCCGAACTCTCGCAAGTACTGACTGCGGTCAAATTGCTCAAAGACGAATATCGGGAGGTGGTCACGATGCGGTTCATCGATGGCATCGCGCCGACCGAGATCGCCACGCTGTTAGGCAAGAAGCCCGGACACGTGAGAGTCCTGCTCCACCGCGCGCTTGAAACGGTAAGGGTCCTGCTCACGTCTCCTCAAGACAGGGGGTGAGGCAGGTACACGGTCATGAGAAAGCAAGACATCGTCGACAACCTGAAATTGATGCACGGTCTCCGCATGGGTGGGGAACCGTCGTCCGCCTGGGTCGCCAAGACCCGGGAGTCTTTGCTTGCTCGGGCGGTCAGCGATTCTTCGGAGGTGACATCCAGACTTTCCGGATCGATCCTCGGTAACGCTTTCGGCGCGCTCGGTTTCCGCGGCGTCTTCGGAACGGCGTTCATGTACGGCGGGGCCATGGTCGCGTCCGTCATGTTCATCCTCGGAAGTGGCGCCGTGGGAGCTTCGGCGATGTACGACAGCGTCCCTGGCGATACTCTCTATCCTTTCAAACGGGCGACGGAACAGGCGCAGGTGGCGCTCACGCCGTCTGCTGATGCAAGGGCTAGGCTTCAGGTAGAGCTCATGGGCAAGCGCGTCCAAGAAATCGCCAAGATCACCGACAAGCCGACGGTCGAACAACCGGGACGGATCGCTATGGCCGTCTCGCAACTACGTGATGAGGCCAAGAGCGTCGAGCAGGAAATGACTGCCGTAAGAAAGGATTCGCCGACCGATGCGGTCGAGCTCGCGAAATACATCGACCGACGCACCGATCAGTTTCATGCGTCTCTCTTGGGTTCCGAAAGCGACGTCGGAGCGTCTTTCGTCCCGTCCGGCGATGGCATGGCTGAAGCCAAGAACATCGTGGTCGACGCCTCGGTCAAGGCCGTCGCGGTCATCATCGAGAGTCATGTGAGCGGAGCGGTCTCGATCCCGCAATGGGAAGTGGCTTCCACCGTGGGTGAAAAGATCAAGGCGGTTTCGGACCGCGTCGATTCGATCGAGGAAGGACTTTCCACGTCCACTCCGGCTTCGGTAAAGGAATCCGCCAATCAAGCCAAGGTCGCGCTCGATGCCGCGAAGGTCATGGTCGAAAACAGCGATCTCACTGGCGCTCTCGTCAAAGTGATCGAGGGCAAGGAACTCGTCAAAGCCGCGGAAACGATCGCGACTGCGAGCAACGAAGCGATAATCGCGGCGGCCATCGCGGCGACCGGTACCACTTCGGACGTGTTGTCGCCGATCAAGCCAGGAACGGTCACGACCGGTCTCGCCACTTCGAGCTTGCCGATCATGGTCTCTTCCACTGCGCCGTCCGGCGATAGCGGCACCGTCGGCATCCAGGAGACCTCGACTCCATAAGTCCGTTTTCGGTCCAAAACGGGTCATTGTCATCGAAGTCTCGATGCCAGCGACCCGAGGTGGAACCACCGCCCGGGAAACGTCGGTTAATTCGTACGGTGGCTGCAAAGGTCGAGCCCTGAAAGATCGGGCGCTGTCGTATCTCGAATTATTCGCGCCCGCGGCTTCGGTACTAATACCGAGGTGCGGCGCGGACAATAGAGAGTTGATCCAATTTATGAACGAAGCATTGCGTCTCAGCAAGAAAGCATTTACGTGGGGCGTCGTCGCCACCACGATCGCCTGGTCCGTCGGCGTAGCGGCCCTGCCGCTTTCCGCCGCCGCGGCCTTGCCGAGCACGGGCGCCCTCATCAAGGGTAGCCTTCCGGCCGTGTACTACTACTCGTCGAACGGCAAGCGTTTCGTCTTCCCCGATTTCAAGTCCTACCACTCGTGGTACGTCGACTTCTCGGGCGTGACGACGATCACCGATGCCGATCTCGCTTCGATCTCGATCGGCGGTAACGTGCTCATCCGGCCCGGTACCAACCTCATCAAGATCCAATCCGATCCTAAGACTTACGCCGTGGAGCCGACGGGCGCTCTGCGCTGGGTCACTTCAGAGACCGTCGCCAAGGCTCTCTGGGGCGATGCGTGGGGAACGAGGGTCGTCGACATCTCGGACTCGCTCTTCCCGAACTACAAGTCGGGTTCGGACATCACTTCGAACACCTATCCTGACGGTTCGGTCGTGAAGTCCGGCAGCGATTACTGGTATCTCTCGGGTACGACCAAGAGGAAGATCACGGCTGAAGGCCTCACCGCCAACCGCTATCGCGCGGAATACATTCCGACCGCGACGATCGACCTCTCCGGTTACACCCAGGGTAGCGACATCTCGGTCAACGAGCCGGCTCTCACGGACGTCTCGCAGCTCGCGACGAGCGGCACGAGCGTGACCCCGTCGGGCTCCGGTCTCACGATGGCCGCCGCCTCGGATAACCCGGCCGGCGCGACCATCGTCACCGATAGCGTCACCACCGGTCAGGGCGTCATCGGCGCTTTGAAGGTGCACTTCACGGCTTCGGCCGACGGTGCGGTCAAGGTCACCGGCCTCAAGCTCACGCGCGGCGGCATCTCCGCCGATGCGGACCTCCAGGACGTCTACCTCTATGATGGAGACGGCTTCGGCGGTTACCTGAACAAGGCCGGTTCGATCGCGAGCGGCAAGATCACCTTCTCCGACTCCGCGGGGCTCTTCACTGTCCCGGCCGGCGGTTCGAAGGACATCTACGTCCGCTTCGACGTCACCGCCGCCATCTCTTCCGGTAAGACCATCTCGCTTTCGCTCGCCGCCGCTGACGTCACGACGAGCGGTGCGGGTACGGCGGTCTCCGGTTCGGCGAACGGCAACACCTTCACGACGACCCAGGTCACCGATCTCGGTTACGCAGGTGTCCTCTCGGTCAACCCGAGCGCCGCGACGACTGTCGATCCTCAAGACAACTACGAGATGTGGCGCTTCAAGATCGTGGCTCACGATCAGAAGATGCTCGTCAAGTGGCTGAAGCTCAAGAACGTCGGCTCCGTGAGCGCGAGCGACCTCCAGAACTTCAAGCTCTTCGACGGCAGCACCCAGCTCGGCGCGACGGTCCCGTCGCTCGACAGCAGCAACAACTTGGTGTTCGATCTCTCGAGCATGACTGACGGCGGTCTCCTGATCACTTCGGGCCAGACCAAGCAGCTCTCGCTCCGCGGCGACATCAAGGCCGGCACGAACCGCACCTTCCGCTTCACGATCCGTGAGGCGACGGACGTCCTCGCGTACGACACGAACTACAACGTGTACACGCGCCCGATCAAGGATGCGACCACCGGTTGGGCCCTTATCGAGCCGAACACCTCGGGCACTGGCGTAGACGCGACGATCTCGACGGGCAAGCTGACCATTCAGCGCGCCTCCGACTCGCCGTCCACGAACGTGGTCGATGGCGGTACGGACGTCCTGTTCGCCAAGTTCAACTTCACGGCGGCAGGCGAGGCTGTTAAGATCAACACTCTTCCGATCAACTGCTCTTCGAACGATAGCCTGCTGGTTCTCGCGAACTGGAAGACCATCTTCGACGGTGCCCAGGTCGGTTCCACTGACGCCACGCAGACTTGCGACGGTGCCACGGAAAACACCTTCAGCTTCGGCAACTCGTTCGTCGTCCCGGCCGGCACCACTAAGACCCTCGAGGTCCGTGGCGACCTGACCGACGCGACGGTGGCGACGAACGACACGCTCACGATCAACATCGAGGCCCCGTCCTCGGCTAACGCCGAAGGCCGGACTTCCTTGACCTCCATCACCACCTCTTCTTCGAACGGCAACACGGTTACCGTGAAGACCGGTTCGGTGGTAGTCACTGAAGATGCCTCCTTCACCAACCGCTCGGCCACGATCCCGACCGGTGTCACTGGCGCCACTGGCGTCACGATCGCCCAGTTCGTCATGACTGGCGGCGGTGAGGATTCGGACATCAACCAGATTGTCCTGAACGATGAGGTGCCGGGCGGCACGGACACGCTCGCCGACACCTTCCAGAACCTCAAGCTCTGGTACGCTGACGGCACCGGCTGGACCCAGTTCGGCCAGACCTTCAGCTCGCTCACGGACACCGTGAACACGACCTACACCTTCTCCCCGTCCGCGTCGGTCCGCGTGACCGCCGGCGGCACCAAGGTGTTCAAGGTCACGGCTGACATCAAGACCGGCGGCACGGTGATCACCACCGCAGGCGGCGTCACCTACCCGTCGTCGATCTCGGCGACTGGCGTCACGACCGGCACGGACACTTCCGGCTCGGCCATGTCCGCCGGTCTCCAGGACGTCTACATCGTGTCGAACGGTTCGCTCTCGGTCTATCCTGACTCGGCGACCCCGGTCCGGGCGACCCAGGTTCTCGGCACGACTGGCCAGGAACTCGGACGCTTCGACCTCAAGGCCGACCAGAATGAGGACATCAATGTCACGAGGATCGTCATCTCTGACATCATGACCGGAGGCGGCGCCGCGGCGGCCACCGGTACCTTGAAGAACCTCAAGCTCGTCGACGCGGTGAATGGCACCCAGTACGGTGGCACGATCGCATCGCTCGCGAGCGACGCCAGCAACTCGACTTCGTCCCCGATCGCCATCTTCGACAACATCTCGAACCTTGTTGTCCCGAGGAACGGCGTCAAGCCGCTCAAGGTCATGTCTGACTTGAGCACCTACTCGGAAGGCGGAGTATCGAGCTCGTCGCACCGCATGGCCATCCGCCCGTCCTTCATCGACGGGATCACGGATACCGGCACGACGGCCCTGACCAGCCTGTCCATCACGGCGACTGGTAAGGATTCCGGCTTCTCGATTTCGGGCTCCTCGCTCGACTTCAACGGATCCTCGACGAACTCGAACACCGACACCTTCGTCCTCGCGAACTACATGGACGTGTTCCGCACGAAGATCACCATCGCCAAGGCCTCCGACGCGCCGTCCGGGCTCTCGTCCGGCGGTTCGGCCCAGACCGTGGCCAAGTTCGTGGTGACCAACGCTGCGAACGTCGATAGCCAGGCCGCGACCCTGAACTTCATGAACCTGTCTGTCGGCACGTCGATCTCGAACACGCACACTGCGGCTTCGACGGACGTCGAACTGTACGTCGATTCCACGGCCTCGGGTAACCTGATCGCCTCCTCGAACGGTTGTACGACCGCGAGCACGATCTGCAACTACTCCGACACCCAGTGGACCGATGCGCAGGTCACGAACGAGGACATCGCTGCCGGCGCGTCCCGCACCTTCATCGTGACGATGAACACGTCCGATGCCGGTAGCCAGAAGAACTTGACCGTCGGCTTGGCCAACGGCGATATCCTCTGGTACGACGGCGTGACGTCGAGCATCACGATCGTCGACAGCTTGCCGGTCACTGGCAACACCTTGAGCTACTAATCTAGCTTAGGTAACGGTCCGATTCTCTCGATAAAGGGGAGAATCCGTCCGAGAAGCGCCCCCTCCGACTTCGGTCGGAGGGGGTCTTCGTTTTGAGGAAGATGTGGTGAGTGGAGAGTAGAGAGTGGTTAGTGGGAAATATTGATGTCGATTCTCCATTCTCCAAGGCCTACGCACTACACTCTTATCGTCATTGTCCGCCACTGCCGGCTCGTGCTAGGCTATCCTTCACGATATGGACATGAAAAGACTAGGTCGAATCATCGTTTATCTGGTCGCGACGTCACCGAACTGGGTGCTGGCTTGGAGCATGTTTCCGGCCGGGTGGGGGAGGGTACCACTCGTGTTTTTGGCGATCTGTTTCCTTGTCGTCATCGCCTGGATCGCTTCGTTCAAAGACTCGTCAAAAAGAGAGTCTGCGACTAAAGCTAATCCGTTGCGTTTCGCGATCTTCGTCTATCTGGCGGTTTACGGCTTCGTCTCGTTGGCTGGAGTGGACTGGTGGCACAGTTTTTGGGGCGAACAGTCGCGACAGGACGGTCTGCTCATGCTCTTGAACCTTTCGGTATTCGCGATGCTTCTGCCGAGTTTCCTGAAGACGGAAGGGCATTGGCGGAATTTCGACCGTTTCCTGTTCTGGAGTGCGGTCTTGCCGGCGCTCGGGGCTTTGGCCGAGGCGACGATCCCGTCCGTCCGCGGCTACTTCCACGAAGCTTCACGTTTCTCGGCCTGGCTTTCGAACCCGATATTCCTCGGTGGCTACCTTTCGCTCGCTTCGTTCGTCGGCGCGAGGCTCATCGCCAGGACTCGCGGCGCGGAACGCATCGTGACCGGGATCGGTCTGCTCGCCTGCTTGACTGGCGTCGCACTTTCCGGTTCGCGCGGTCCGGTCCTGTCGCTCGTCGTCGGAGCCATCGTCGCCGGGATCGTCATCCTGGTCGCGAAGAAAGGGAGAACGTTCCGACGCATCGCGGTCGGAACGGTCGGTGCGATATTCGTCGCCACGCTCGCCGCGTTCGTCTTTTCATCGTCCGGATCGTTGTCTGGTCCTGTCGCCAGAGTCTTCGACGTGAACCGGTATTTCACGGACAACGTGCCGCGTCTCATTTCCTGGAACATCGCCTGGAAGGGTTTCCTGGCGCGTCCGATCGTCGGCTGGGGGCCACAGAACTTCGGGACGGTGTTCGATCGCTTCTACGATCCATCGCTCCTCAAGTATTCCTTTTACGAGACGGTCTCCGACAAGCCGCATGACTTGTTCTTGGAACTGCTCGCGACCGGCGGTGTCGTCCTCGCTCTAGCCTTCGTCGGCCTGATTGCCGCGATGTTCCGGCTTCTGTACAGGAAGATGCGAAGCGGAACGGTCGTCGAAGCCGCCGTCGGCATCGGGCTCGTCGTCGCGTATCTGGTCCACACCGCTTTCCTGTTCGACGCGCCATCGACGTCTTTGCTCCTGTTCGCGGTCATCGGAAGTCTCATGGCATCGGACACCGAGCCTGTCGATGGTCGCGTCGATCGTTTCTTAGTCAGGATGTCCGGTCTGAAGACCAAGATCCCGCCGGGTTTCCGTCTCGCGGGGACGAGGATAGCGCTCGTCGCTTTCGTCGTGGCGGATATCTATGCCGCCGGTTTCGGCTTGGTCGCGAGCGCGGCTACGGTGAACGCGACGGACCCGTCCGCGGTACGTGACGAAGTCTCGTGGAAAGCGTCGCTCGATCAGGCGCTCTTCCTGCCGAATCCGTTCCGGGACGAATTGCGGAAGTACGTCGCCTTCGAGTTCATCCGCTGGGAAGGCGCGAACATGGTCTCCGCGGATTTCGTCAAGAGGTACGCGCCGGAAATCACTTCGGCGATCGAAGCGAGTCGCTCGGCGAGACCGGACGATTTCACGACAGCCTTCGTCTTGGGTCAGATGTACTCGATCGAAGGGTCGGTCGACGCATCACCCGAGGAACTGACCAAAGCCGTGGATGCTTTCCGAGCGGCGCTCGTGCTATCGCCGAAACGTCAGATCGTGCCGCTCCAGCTCGCCAAAGTCCTGCTTTTGGGCGACAAGACGGACGAAGCGATCGCGTTGCTCGAACAAGTCGTGGCCGAAGACGACTCCATCAACGAACCGCACTGGTTTTTGGGCCTGGCGCTCGCGGCCGACAAGCGGTTCGACGAGGCTTCGGCCGAGATCCAGCGCGCCATCAGCCTCGGCCGATCGCCGAGGACGAAGAAAGAAGTGCTCTACATCATCGACCTGTTCGCCAAGTCCAAGCGCTACCAAGACATCGTCCCGTTGTACAAGTTACTCATCGATCAGGAGCCGAAAAATCCGGACTGGCACGCGCGTCTCGCCGCGACCTACGCCGAGATGGGCAACTCCGGCGCGGCGATCGGCGAGGCACAGACTGCGGCCGACCTCGACCCGAGTTTCGCGCCTGAAGCCGAATCGTTCATCAGGAGCCTTAAACCGACACCATGAGTCCGCGTCCGACCGCCATCGCCAAAAATATCGTCTTCGGCGCGCTGCTCGCGGGCGCGACGATCCCGCTCGTCGTGGTCAACGGGTTCGGACATCCGTTCGTGACCCCGCGCGAACTCCTCCTGCGTCTCGCCGTGGCCGTGGCCTTGCCCGCGGCGGCGGTCGCTTACGGAATCAAGACGAAGCGGCCGAAGTTCTCCGTCATCGGTTGGAGCGCGGTCGGGATCGCCGCGGCCGCGACCCTTTCGACCGTGTTTTCGGTGGATCCCTGGAACAGTTTTTGGGGATTCCCGGAGCGATTGCTCGGTCTCGTCACCATCGCCTCGATCCTGGTCTTCGGCCTGTCGCTCGCTTCGGAATTCAGGAACCCCAAGCGCAGGGCCGTCTTCCTTTGGGTTTGGGGCGGCGTCTGGGCGATCGTCTCGCTCATCGCTATCTACGAGCGGGTGTTCGTCGGCTTATGGATCCAGTTCCACGGCGCCCACGGTCGCGTCATCTCGACCATCGGTAACCCGATTTTCTTGGCGTCAGGACTGATCGTGGCGTTCGGTACGGCGCTCGTGGCGTCGCTCATGTTGAAGCGGACCGTGCTTCGCGACTGCCTGATCGGCGGCCTGCTCCTGCTCGGCGGGACGACGATCCTGTTCACCGAGACGCGCGGCGCGGAGATAGGGGTCGCGGTCGGAACGGTCGTGGCGCTCGCGCTCATGGCTTTCTGGTCGCGCCGGAAGTCGGCGATCGTGGCGACGGCGGTCTTGCTCGCGCTCATGGCGGCCGGGGTAACCGGTCTGTACTTGGCGAAGGACACTCAATTCGTGAAATCGACGGTTTTCCTGAATCGCGCGGCCCTGACTTTCAGGGGTGGGGACTCGAGTCAGGTCCAACGTTTCCAACTCTGGTCGATCGCGGTGCGAGCCATCGAAGCCAAGCCGGTCTTCGGCTGGGGGCTCGAGAATTTCGACAGCGCGCTCGATCGGCTTTACGATCCGAACTTCACCCGGTACGGGGTCGCCAACTCCTATTCCGATCGGGCGCATGACGCCTATCTGGATGTGGCCGCGGTCGCCGGCGTCGTCGGATTGGCCGCGTTCCTGGCGTTCCTGATCGCGCTCGCGGTCACCGTCATCCGTCTCCGCAGGGCGGGCGCGATGGGCGTGCTTCCTGCGGCGGTGGCGCTCGGGGCGCTCGTCGCGTACGCGATCCAGGACGTTTTCGCGTTCGATACCGTCGTCTCCTACCTCGGTCTCGCCGTGGCCGCCGCCGCCCTTTCCTCGCTGACCGTGGGCGGTCCGACCGAGCGCGCGGGTAGCGGGACTGTCCCTTTGACTTTGGTCTTGCCGTTAATTTCCGCCATCTCGATCGGACTGGTGTTCGGCGGGATCGTTCCGCTCGCCCGGGGATCTTTCGCGGTGCACGATTCGGCCGTCGCCGTGACGACGCTCGAGATGTCCGAGGCCGCCAAAAGGATCACCGGGTTCTTCGATCCTTATCGAGCGGCCGAGGAACACCGCATCGCGAACGACATCTTCAAACGGACCGGTGACGTCGGCGCCGGGGAATGGGAGAGCGCCTATCGCGATCTTTTGGCGCAGGCCGAAGATCTGGTCCGAGACGCCGTCTCGAGCCGGCCGGAGCAATTCGCGTACCGTTTCACGCTCGGCAACCTTAAATTGGTCGCGGCGATGCACGGCACGGGTTCGTATGATGACGCGATCGAGGATTTCGAGACAGCCAGGAAGCTCGCGCCCAAACGGCAGATCGTCGACTACCAGCTCGGAAACATGGGATTGATCAAGAAGGATTATCCGGCCGCTATCGCCATCTTCCGGCGCGCGGTCGACCTGGCGCCGGACGTGCCGGAGTCGCATTGGCATCTCGGTCGCGGTCTCGCGGCGGCCGGAGACAAGACCGGCGCGGCCGCGGAATTAAAACGGTCGATCCTCGGACGTTTCGTGGGCGATGGCACGGCGCAAGAGTACGCGATCGCGATCGACGTGTTCATCGAGACCGGGGACATCGATATGGTAAGATCGGTCTATTACGCCTGGTCGCAGTCGAACGTCGCGACCGCCGATGTCTTCGCCGGGTTGGCGGCGGCGAACGCCGAACTGGGTTATAAGAATAAGGCCTTGGCCGCGGTCAAACGCGGACTCGAACTCGATCCGACGCTCAAGAGCGAAGTCCCGGCTTTCCTCGCCAAGTACGGCTATACCGAACAAGAACTGGTCGAAGTCGACGTTAACGTATTGAATCAAGACTGACATGATCAAATTTTTGCGCGCCGCCGTCATCGTCGGGATCGCGCTCGGGCTCGCGATGCCGTTCATCTACACCTCATCCACGACTTTCCCGTTCGTGTTCGGGAAGGGGATCTATTTCTCCGTCCTGGTCGAGATCATGTTCGCGCTGTATGCGTTGCTCGCCGTGCTTTCGCCAGAGGATCGTCCGAGACGTTCGATCCTGCTTTATTGCGTGCTCGGGTACGCCGCGGCGATAACGGTCTCGACGTTCGCCGGGTTCGACCCCCATCGGAGCTTCTGGGGCAACCACGAGCGGATGAGCGGCATCTTCACGATCCTGCACTTCGTCGCGTACTACGTCGTCGCCCGTTCGGTCTTGTGCACCAAGAAGTCCTGGAACGTCCTGCTCGGCCTGTTCCTCGCGACCTCGGTCGTGATGGGGAGCCTCGGGATTTACGAGCACGCATACGGCGCGTTCGTGAACGCGGCCGGCGGTCGCGTCTGGGCCACGCTCGGGAACTCGATCTATCTCGGGGTGTACATGCTCTTCGCGGTGTTCGTTTCCGCGTACCTTCTGACCGAGACGAAGTCCTGGTGGTACCGCGCGCCGCTCGTCGCGGTCGGCTTGCTCGACCTCTACGTGCTGTTCCTGTCCGAAAGCCGCGCTTCGTTGCTCGCGATCGGATTGTCCGTCCTCGTGATCCCGCTCGTGACTGCCTTGAGGGCGAAGGGCAAAGTCCGCAAGCTGGCCATGGTCGGCGTCGTGTTGCTCGTCCTCGCTGGCGCGGGATTGTTCCTCGGCCGCGATACCGCCTTCGTCAAAGACATCCCCGGCGTGCGTCGTCTCGTCGAGACGTCGCTTACGGGCGGCGGCGATCGGACGCGCATCATCGCCTGGGAAATCGCGCTGGACGCCTGGAAGGACAAGTGGCTTTTCGGCTGGGGACCGGAAAATTTCTACGCGGCCTTCAACGTGTTCTATCGTCCGGAGTCCTTGATGTTCTCCTACTACGAGACCTGGTTCGACCGCGCGCACAACAGCGTGCTCGACATGCTGGCCATGACCGGTCTGGTCGGCACGATTTTCTCGCTCGGCATCTACGTCGTCGCGGCCTACACCGCGCTCCGCCGCATCAAGACCGGCGGGCTCACCGTGGTCCAGGGGTCGCTGTTCGTGCTGTTCCTCGGAGCGTATTTCTTGCAGAACCTGTTCGCCTTCGACGCGCTTTCGGGATTCCTGCTCTTCTATCTTCTGCTCGCTTTCCTGGATGCCGAACCGCAAATTCAAGGTCCCGCTCCCGACGCATCGCGCAAATTGCCGACGGCCGCCGCCGTGCTCGTCGTCGCACCGGTCGCGTTCCTGATGCTCTGGCTCGTATTCCTTAACGTCAGGATGTGGCAAGGGAACGTCTTGAACCTGGCGGCCATCGCCGATATCCGCTACGGACGTCTCGCCGAGGCGGGCGCGCTTCACGCCAAGGCTTTGGCTTTGGGCAGTCCGCACGCGTCGGAGTTCCGGGCCGATTTCGCGAGGGAGGCCAGCCAGCTCATCGGGCGCGTCCAGCCGGGGACCGAGAAGGATGCCATGGCCTTGATCCAGACGTCGGTCGCCGATCTTCGGGCCAATGTCGCCGAGGGCAAGGACGTGTTCGACTCGATCATGCTCGCGCAAGTGCTCATGACCTCGGAGGATCCGGCCTTGCTCGCCGAAGCCGAACGCACGCTCACGAACGCGATCACGTTCTCGCCGCATCGGCAGCAGCTTCTCTACACCCTTTCGCGCGATTACATCTTGGAGAGACGTTACGACGACGCGATCAAGCTGATGAAGCAGGTGATCGCGGAGGAGCCGCGGGTGGGGGAGAGCCATTGGGTGCTGACCCTCGCCTATTATCAGGCGCAACGCGGGGAGGATGCCTGGAAATCCGTTCAAGACGCGATGAAGAACAGGTATGTCTGGCGCGACGCCAGCGAGCGCGACCTGATGCTCGAGTTGGGCATGAAATTCGGGCCGCCGACCGACCCGATCGTACTCGCGACCTACGCCGAGTCCGAAGCCGCGGCCGGCGCGACGTCTTCCGCCTTCGCCGACATGAAAAAAGCGTCGGCAACCGATCCGACGCTCAAGATCAGGGCCGATGCGTTGTTCAAGTCGCTCGAAGGTCAACCCAATCCGTAAAAATCCCAAGTCGAGTCGATCATCTTTTCGCCGCGTTCGATGACCCATCGTCCGCGAGCGAGCGATCTCTCCGCCAATCCGTGGCGGAGATTTCCGTCTCCGAGGACTTTCGCGATCGCCTCGGCCAGCGCCTGCGGATCCTCCGGCGCTACGACGAGACCGGCGTCGCCGACCGTTTCCCTGACCCCGCCGACATCGGTCGCGACGATCGGAACGCCGGCGACCATGGCCTCGAGCAAGACGAACGGCAATCCCTCCTTGCGCGACGGCAAGACCAAGAGATCGAAGGCTGGCATGATCCGCGCGGCTTCGCCGATTCCGGTCACGAGCCGGATCGAATCTTTTTTCGGCGAGACTAGGGTCGCGGCTTCCGTCTTTTCGAGTTCCGGGCCGTCGCCTACGATCGCGAGATGGAAGTCGATCGCGGCTAGAGCGGGGAGCGACAGCGCTTCGATGAGGATGTCCAACCCTTTCGTCTTATAGAGGTTCGCGACGACGCCGACGAGCAGGCCGCGGTGGCCGGTTTCGCCGATCTCCGTGCGGGCTCCGTCGCGCGTCATGAGACGTTCGACGGCTTCCGGTCCTAGCCCGTGCGGGATGAGCTTCAATCCGTCGATCCGGATCCCGAGCTCACGTCTTGCGACCATCCGTTCACGTTCGGAGAGCACGATCGTCCCGTGACGCAGTCTCGCGGCGATCCATTCGAGCGCGAAGTAGGCGGCTTTCTTTATCGGATTCATCGGCTCGAGGAAGACCCAGCCGTGGGCGGTGTAGAAGATTTTCGGTTTCGTCAGGCCGATCGCCGCGAAGCTCGCGATGACTCCGGCTTTGGAACTGTTCGCGTGAACGATGTCCCAGTCGCCGGTGCGGACGAGCCGCCGCAGTTCATGGCCAGTCGCGATGTCGTCGAACGGACTTATCGCGCGCTTAAGACGTTTCAGGACGATCGTCCGGATGCCGAGTTTGGCCGCCTCGCCGGTAAGCCAACCGTCGCCGTCCGAGCCGACCGTGATCGTGACTTCGGCCCGGTCTTTGTAGGCACGGGCCAGCATCAGCACGTAGCGTGCCGCCCCACCGAGGTCGTCTTGGGTCACGATATAGAGTATTTTGGGCTTTTTGGGCATTCGCTGATTGACAAAAACGGCTGATTCATCAATAATAAAGCACAGTTTGAGGGATGACAACAGATTGAGCGAAAGCGAAAGCAAAAGCAAAAGTCCGGTGTCGACCTTACGCTTTCGCTTTTGCTTTTTCTCCGAACTATGTACGAAGAATTGAAAGGCAAGACGGTGCTCGTGACCGGCGGGGCCGGTTTCATCGGTTCGCACCTCTCGGAGCGATTGCTCCGTGAGGGCGCTTCGGTCGTCGGGCTCGACAACCTTTCGACCGGCAAACTCGAGAACGTCGCCCATCTCGAAGGTCAACCCGGGTACGAATTCGTTCGGGCCGACGCGAACAGCCTGGACGAATTGGCCGCGGTCTTCGCCGATCGTCATGTCGATTACGTCTTCCACTACGCGGCGTTCGTCGGCGTGAAGAACGTGATCGAACGGCCGCTCGAAGTGTTCAAGGACATCGACGGCATCAAGCATCTCCTCATGCTCGCTCGCGCGCATGGCGTCCGGAAGGTCGTCTTCTCGTCCTCGTCCGAAGCGTACGGCGAACCGACGCAACTCCCGGAGCGCGAGGACGGACACCTGAACGTGAACGCCAACGACCCGTACGGGCTCACCAAGCTGGTCGGCGAGAACATGGTGCGCAATTATTTCCTGCGCTACGGCTTGCGCGGGACCTCGCTTCGTTTCTTCAATGTCTACGGTCCGCGCCAGAACGCGTCGGCTTACGGATTCGTCGTCGGCATCTTCATGAAGAAGGCGCTCGCGAGGGAGAAGATGACGATTTTCGGGAACGGCACCGCGACCCGCGACTTCGTCTACATCGACGACAACATCGAAGCCGGCATCCGCGCCTTGCTTTCGGAAAAAGCCGACGGTCACGCCATCAATGTCGGTAGCGGACGTCAGACCACGATCGTCGAGCTGGCGGAAAAGGTCTCGAAGCTCGCCGGCATCGAGCGCTTCGAACCCGATTATCAGCCCGAACGTTCGGTCGAGGTGAGGTATCGTTGTCCGGACATAACGAAGATGCGCGAACTCCTCGATTTCGCGCCGACGGTCAACCTGGACGAGGGCCTGAAACGGACGTTCGAGTGGTACAAATCGAAAGAGAGTGGTCAGTAGAGAGTAGTGAGTGGATTTCCGACTTCGATAGCCGTCCACTCGCCACCATCCACTCACCACTCCCCTCGATCCAATGTCTAACGACCGACCGGAAATCATAATATTGAGCGCCTTCTACGAACCGTGGATGAGCGGGGCCGAGAGGTTCGTGAAGGAAGTGGTAGAGCGACTGGGTTCGCGCTACCACTTCTCCGTTTATACGAGCCGCATCTCGCGAAGCGTGCCGAAGCGCGAGACGAGAGACGGTTTCGATATCATCCGCGTCGGTTTCGGGACGAAGTACGACAAATGGTTTTTCTGCGTCCTCGGTCCGCTCGCCGCGCTTCGGGGCGAAGCGAAGATCGCGCACGCCATCATGGAATCGTACGCCGGCATCGCGCTGTGGGTCTTCGGCATCCTCCGACCGAGCGTCAAAAGGATCTTGACCTTGCAGAGCGGCGACTTGGACAGCGACAAGAAACAGCGTCGCATCCCCGGTTGGCTTTGGAAGCGAATCCATGTCTCGCCGCATCTCGTGACCGCGATCAGCGGATTCTTGGCGGCGCGGGCGAGACGTCTCGGGACGGAGGAGCGTGACCTAACGGTCTTGCCGAATGGCGTCGATCTCGCGCACATCAAGCCGCGGACTCCGGAACGGCGGGTCGCGCATCGCGTCGTCTGCGTCGCGCGTCTCTCTTGGGAGAAAGGTCTGCCGTTCCTGCTCGAAGCGATGGTCGAGGTCAAGAAAAAGTTTTCCGATGTGCACCTCGTGCTCGTGGGCGACGGCGTCTTGCGCGGTGAGCTGGAGCGGAAAGCGAAGGACCTCGGCATCGCCGATGCGGTCCTGTTCAAAGGCAATCTTCCGAACGCCGAAGCGCTCGAGGTCGTGAAGACCGCCGACGTTTTCGCCTGTCCGTCGCTCGCCGAAGGGTTGGGGATCGTCTTCATCGAAGCGCAAGCCTGCGGCGTGCCGGTCATCGGAACGGACGTCGGCGGCATCCCTGACGTGATCGAAGACGGCAAGACGGGACTGCTCGTCCCGTCGGAAGATCCGACGGCGCTCGCCGCGTCGATCGTCAGGCTGATGGACGATCGGGCCTTATCGGACGGCTGTGTCGCGGAAGCGCTCGTCCGCTTGCCGCGTTTCGATTGGGTCGGGATCGTCGAAAAGGCCGCGAAGATCTATGGCTCGTTCCTTTTCGCGCCTTCGGTCCTCGTCGCTGCGAGCATCTATCCGCCGGACGTCGGCGGCCCGGCTTCGCAGGCGGCCATGTTCGCCGGCGAGTGGACGAAACAAGGACATCGCGTGACCGTCATCACGCCGGCGAAGACGAGCTCGATCGTCTCGGAAAACGGCGTGAGCGTCCATCGCGTCGGCGACTCGCGTGGTCGTCTCGTCCAGTTCATCGAAATATTGAGACAAGCCCGTCGGTCGGATCTCGTCTTCGCGCAAGATGCCTCGTCCGTCTCGGCCGCGGCGCTTGCCGCCTCGTTCCTCGCGCGCCGGCCGTTCGTCGTCCGTCTCGGCGGCGACTTGCTTTGGGAGCGTACGGCGGAGGCCGGGAAGACCGCGAAGGGTCTCGCGGATTTCTATTCGAGCGGCGATTGGAAGCGATCGTCATTGCCGCACAAGATCGTCCTGGAGTCGATGTTGCGGATCGCGAGACGTGTCATCGAGCCGAACGCCTGGCTCGGGGAGATCTATGCGAAAGCGTTCGGCCTGAAGACCGACAAGTTCGTCGCGATCAGGAATTCCTTGCGGCCGATGTCCAAACCTGAAGGGTCGTCGGTCCAAAAACGCGTCGTCGTCGCTGGACGCCTCGTGCCGCTCAAGAACCTGATTCCGACGCTCAATCTCTTGAAAGAAGTCCGCGCGTCCGGTTTGGTCGGCGATTTTTCCGTCCTGCTCGTCGGCGACGGACCGCTCGCCTCGACGATCGCGAAGTGGAAGGCGGATAACGACGCGTCATGGCTGGATTCGGGTCCGGCGCTGTCTCGAGGAGACCTGCTCGCCGCGATCGCGAAGTCGTCCCTCACGGTCAACCTTTCCTGGTCCGAGGTGAGTCCGAACATCGCTTTGGAGTCGCTCTCGGTCGGGACGCCGGTCCTGCTGACTTCGGAAAACGGCCTGCACGCCGAACTCGACGGTTTCGCCGACATGGTCTCGCCGAAAGACGCGTTGGCGGCGCGCGAGGCGTTGGTGCGCTTGCTGTCGGACGACGGACAACGCGAAGCCCGGGCGCGGATCGTCGGTTTCCGTTGGCCGCAGACGCCGGAGTCGGCGACGGGCGAGTATCTCGAACTTTTCAAGCGGGTATGCGGATCTTGAGCATCGGCACCGACCAGAAAGTCTTCGACCGCGATTCCGAATCCGCGAGACGGATGATCGGATACGGCGAGACGGTCGAGCGTTACGACATCATCGCCAAGGCGAGTCCCGAGAAAGGCGACATCGAGCTCTCGCCGAAGACGCGCGTCTACGCCGCCCGTGGCCGGTTTTTCTTGTTGACCGTCTTGTCCGCCGCTTGGCGCGTCAGAAAAAACGCGAAGTGGGACGTGGTCACGGCCGAGAACCCATTCGACATCGGACTCGCTTCGTGGATCGTCGCTCGTCTTTCCGGCACGGCGTTCCATCTTCAGGTACACGGCGATTTTTACGGTTCGAAGGAGTGGCGGAACGCGAGTTTCGTCAACCGTTGGATGAAATATCCGCTCGCCGTTTTTTTGGTGCGGCGCGCTGACGGAGTGCGGGTCGTATCGGAGCGGATCAAGACGAGTCTGGTCGCTCGAGGCGTCGCAGTGGAATCGATCGCCGTCTCGCCGATCGGCGATGTCGCATGTCAGACGGATCGTCAGCCCGTGGCGAAGTCGGAAAGGCCGACCGTGCTATTCGTCGGTCGTTTCGAGAAGGAGAAGAATCCGTCGCTGCTCATCGAAGCGTTCGCGACCGTCGTCCGTTCCTTGCCCGAAGCCAGGTTGCGTCTCGTGGGCGAAGGCAGTCTTCTTGAGACCATGAAGGGACGGATCGCGACGCTCGGCATCGTCGAGGCGGTGGATGTCGTCGCTTGGTCGGACGCGCTCGCTCCCGAATACGATCGCGCTTCCGTGCTGGCGGTGCCGTCCGATCACGAAGGTTGGGGGAGAGTGGCGGTCGAAGCGGCGTGTCACCGTCTGCCCGTCGTGATGACGGACGTCGGTTGTGCTGGCGAGTTCGTCATGGACGGCGGGTCGGGCTGGGTCGTGCCGGTCGGTGACGCGGAAGCGATGGCGAAGGCGATCGTCGATGCGTTGACCAGAAAAGAGGAGGCGAAGGGAAGGGCCGATAACTTGTGGCAGGCGCTGTCCGACCGGAACCGAACGGGATCCGCTAGGGAAACGCTGGTAAGGTCTTGGGAAGCGGCGCTCGAGACGTTCGGGAAAGTCACTTCGCCCGCGCTCCGCGATCTGAAGCGTCTTCTTGCCGTCGCTCTCGTCGCGCATCTCGCGGTGTACCTGCTCTTCCTCATCCGTTTCGGCACGGGCGGGGAGTGGGGTTGGTATGTCTTGGGCAGCGACGATCTCGGGTATCTGCGTCTCGCTCGAAACGTCTGGCATGGCGTGTTCTCGCAATCGGTCGCGCCCCCGTTCTTGCCTGATTCGGATCGCATGCCGCTCTATCCGCTTTTCTTGTCGCTCTTGCGTTTCGTGCCGGGGTGGTCCGTGATCGCGCTTCAACAATTTTTCTCGATCGGTGGCGTCTTGCTTTGGTACCGGCTGGCCAAGCGTATCGCACCGCCGAAGGTCGCCTTCTGGTCGGCGGCGCTTTTCGCGCTCGAACCGACGATGCGTTTCTGGACCGCGCAGTTCGCGACCGAAGCGCTCTTCGCCGTCTTCTGGTTCGGTGCCTTGCTCGCTTTCTCGAACCTGCTCACCGGCGAACGCAGGCGCATGGCGGCGATCGCGGGAGCGTTGCTAGGACTTTCGATCCTCACGAGACCGATCGCGCTTTTTTATCCGGCCGTCCTCGTCGTCGTCCTGATCGTCAGCCATCGCCGTGACCTATTGGTTGCGGCGCGGCTTTCCGTCGTGATGCTCGCCGCGACGGCCGTGATCCTCGCGCCGTGGGTCACGCGGAACGCGATCGTCTTCGGCCTGCCGGCGGTCAGCCTCAAGGGCAGTAGCATCATGTTCGGCGAGAACGCCCCGACCTACGTGATGTGGAAGTATGGCATCACGCGCGAGGTGGCTTTCGGGAACTTGCTCTCGATGTTGCCGAAACGGGACTACGTCCTGCCTTACGACAACGGCGAGCTCGATCGGGCGGTGTCGTCGCTCGTCAAACGGGATCCGATCGGTTTCTCGTACGTGATGTCGCTTTCGGCCATCCCATTCTTCCTCGGCGACGGTTACGTGTCGAACGTCCGCGTGTTCCTGCCGTCCGTCCCGGCGCCGATCGTCCGTTGGAACGGCAGCGTGTCCGGCTATCTGCACGACCTGTTCGCATCGGCTGCCGGTGCCATGACGGCCGTCTTCGTCTTCGGCAAGATCTTCACGGCCTCGGTCTTCCTGTTCGCGTCAGTCGGCGCGTGCGGCGTCTTTCGGAAGCGCGAGACGCGGATCGTCGCGATCTGGCTCGTCTTGACCGTCCTGTATTTCGCGGCGACGAGCGGGACGATCGCTTATTCGCGCTACCGTTTCCCGATCCAGCCGGTCTTGTTCCTCTTCGCCGGCTACGGCATGATGGCTTTATGGTCCAAGTCGCGTGCGAGACGGAGCACGCAGGCCTGATATGCGGAAACTGACCATCGTCATTCCCGCCTACAACGAGGAGAAGACGATCCTCGAGACGATCCGCCGCGTCGAAGCGGCCGAGCTTGGCGTCCCGAAAGAGATCGTGGTCGTCGATGACGGTTCGAGCGACGGCACGCGTCGGATCCTGGTCGGTCTCGGCGACGATTGCCGAGTCGTGTCTCTTCCGCAGAACCGAGGCAAGGGCGCGGCCCTTCGCGCCGGTTTCGCGGTCGCGTCAGGCGATTACGTCGTCGTCCAGGACGCGGATCTCGAATACGATCCGGCCGAACTCCGGTCGCTCGTCGCGAAAGCCGACGAGGGACACAAGGTCGTCTACGGTTCTCGTCGTCTCGGACGCGGCAAGAATCCGATGGCCGGATTGTCGTACTACGCCGGCGGCGTGCTTCTTTCGTGGCTCTCGAACCTGCTCTACGGCATCCGCATCACGGACGAGCCGACTTGCTACAAGATGTTCGAGCGCGAATTGCTCGTTTCCATACCTTTGAAGTGCGAGGGTTTCGAATTCTGTCCGGAGGTCACGGCCAAGGTGGCGAAGCGCGGCGTGCCGATCGTCGAAGTGCCGATCAGCTATCACCCGCGTTCCCGCGCCGAAGGGAAGAAGATAAATTGGCGGGACGGCGCAGTCGCGATCTGGACTCTCTTCAAATACCGGATTTATGGCTAGGCTCGTCGTGGTGACGCAAAGAGTCGCGAGCGGCGATCCGGCGCTCGGATTTTTCGTGTCCTGGCTCGAACGCCTGGCGACGCGTTTCGAGATGATCGACGTCATCACTCTGGCGAAAGGGGATTCCGTCGGGATCGGTAACGTCGATATCCATGTCTTGCCGCAAAACCGTCTGCGGAGATTTTTCGCTTACCAGATGTCGCTTGTCAGACTTTTGCCAGGCAGTTCCGGGTTGTTTGCGCACATGTGTCCGGAGTACGTCGTCGCCGGCGGCTGGGTCGCGCGACTCATGCGGAAGCCGGTCTTGCTCTGGTACGCGCACCGATCGGTGACTTGGCGATTGCGCGTAGCCGCGCTCTTCGCTAACGCGATCTTCACCGCCTCGCCCGAAGGTTGTCGCTTGAAGTCCAATAAGGTGGAAGTCGTCGGTCACGGCATCGATTCCGATCGGTTCAAGCCGGCGGCCGGCGTACCGGTCGAAGAGGGTTCGATCGTGACCGTGGGCCGGGTCTCGCCGATCAAACGGTTGGAAAATCTCCTGCAAGCGATGCCGGCGGTCATCGGCCTCGTGCCGGACGCCCATCTCATGATCGTCGGCGGAGCGTACCTGCCGGCGGATCGAGAATACGAACGGATCCTGAAAGCGATGGTCCGCGCGCTTGGGATCGACGATCGCGTCCGATGGCGCGCTCCGGTCGACCGATCGACCATGCCGGACGTCTATCGCAAAGCGGCGCTCGTCGTGAATCTCGCGCCGACGGGCGGTCTCGACAAGGTCGTACTCGAGGCGATGGCTTGCGCGCGACCGGTCGCGGCCGCGAACGCCGGTTTCTGGGACATGATGGCCGGCGACGCGGCGCGCGGTCGAGTCACTGACCTGTCGCCGCAAAGTCTCGGCACGCAAATCGTCTCGCTCCTCGCCGACCCGTACCCCGCCGAGAGTTTGAGGCTCGCGGTCATCGAACGTCATTCCTTGGATCGGTTGGCGGACAGGATCTTCGGATTCTTCCGCGCGCGAGACTGAACCCGTTATGCCCGAGACGCCGCAAGTCGCACCCAGTCACTACGGAAGGAAATACGACGCCAAGGATCGCTGGCTCGCTTATTGGTATCAGACGGATCTGGTCTTGAAGACGCGGCCGCGGACCGTCCTCGAGATCGGCGCCGGCAATCGCGTCGTCACGGCGACTTTGAAGCGGGAGGGAATCGCGGTCACGGTGGTCGACATCGATCCGGCGCTCGAACCGGACATCGTCGCCTCGGTCGATAGTCTGCCGCTCCCGGATTCGTCGGTGGACACCGTCCTCTGCGCCGAGGTCCTCGAACACATCCCGTTCGGACGCGTACCGGCGGCGCTCGAGGAATTGCGGCGCGTCGCCAAGAATGATGTCGTCATTTCTCTGCCGCATTGGGGAGTGAGCCTTCGTCTCTGCTTCAAGCTTCCGTTCCTGCGAGAGGTGGATTTTTTCGTCAAGATCCCGTGGCCGCGCCGTCACGAATGGAACGGCGAACATCATTGGGAGATCGGCAAGACCGGCTATCCGCCGTCGCGTATCCGTCGGGCGATCGTCGCGGCCGGATTCGTCGTCCAGAGCGAGACGGTGCATCCGGACGACCCGGCGCATCGCTTTTATCTTTTGAAGAAAACTTGATGGGTATGATCGGGAAACTGACGGGTCGAGCGCTGTCCGCGGCTAAAGCGTCCGGTCGGGATAAGACGCTGGTCACGATTTTCGCGGTCGCCCTGATCGCGCGCATCGCCGTAGCGCTGTGGATGTATGTCTCCCACGGCTTCGACGCGCAAGTCTTCGAGTTCGGCGACTCGACGCGTTATCTGGCCGTGGCCAAGAATTTGCTCGCGGGTCATGGCTACAGCTCCGCGTTCGAGCCGCCCTTCGCGCCCGACAACTATCGTACGCCCGGATATCCTTTTTTCCTGCTTCCGTGGCTGGCGGCTTTCCGGAGCTACCTGCCGGCGGTCGCGACGCAGATCGCGATCGGCGCGCTGGTCCCGGTTTTCGCGTACCTGATCGGTCTGCGGTTGTCGCTCCCGCGTCGCGCGGTCATTTTCGCCGCGTATTGGAACGCCCTATTCCCGGCGACGATCGTCTGGGGCGTGAGCGTCATCACGGAATCGCTTTTCACCGCGCTCTTCCTCGCGGGCTTCCTGGTCTTCCTGCGTTGGCTCGGTTCGCCGCGCTCGCTCCGTCTCGCCGCGGTCTTCGCCGTGGTCTGGGGGGTCGCCGGCTTGGTCCGACCGGTGATGGAACCGTTGCTCGCGGTCGCGCTCGTCACGCTCCTCGTCTCGGCTCGGAAGGAGTGGAAAAAAACGCTTGCGGCGGCGGCGATCGCGGTCGCGGTGTATGTCGCCGTCATGTCGCCTTGGCTCGTTTGGAACCGTCTGCAGTTCGGCAAGTGGGAATCGACGTCGCTCGCCTGGATGAACATCCAGATCACCTACGCTTCCGGCATCAGGGCCATGCGAGACGGGACGCCCTGGGAAACGGCACACGTGAAGGTGGAGGAGGAGATGGCCGCGAAGTACGGGTTGACCGAGGAGGTGCGGATGCAACCTCGGAGCCAGGAACTCCTGAAGCGATTGGCGATCGAAGCGATTTCCGCCGCGCCGCGCGAGGCCGCCACGATCCTTGCGAGCTCGTTCGCGTCCTTCATGACCCATGACAGCACCGCCGACATCCTCCGTCGGATCGACGCGATCCCGCCGATCGAGAGCGGAGTCTCCGGTACGCTCGTCCTGCTCGAGAAGGGACCGGCGGGGATCGTCGACATCTTTTCGAAGCACGGGGTCTGGATAGTCATCCCCGCGGTCATGCGCCTCTTCTGGATCCTGATGTTCCTCGGGACGGTCGTCTCGACGGTCGTAGCCACCTTGCGGCCGGTCCCGGCGCGATACGGACAGATACTGGCCGCGCTCGCGATCTTCGGCATGGGCGCCATGGCGACGACCATCGGGCTTGGCATCGAGGCCCGGCACAGGTATCCTATCGAACCGCTGTATCTCCTGCTCGGAGCCTCCGGAATCGCGGTCTCTTACGGCTGGTGCAAGCAAGCGGCCCTGAAGAATTTCAAGACATGGAAACGTTAGACGTGATCATTCCGGCGTGGAACGAAGCGCCGATCATCGCCGAGACGGTGAAGCGGACGGTCTCCGCTCTTTCGGCGTTGCTTGTCGATTGGACCGTGACCGTGGTCGACAACGCCTCGACGGACGGTACCGCCGCGGCCGTTCCTTCGGGCGACGGTCGGGTCAGGGTCTTGGCCGAGCAGGAGCCGGGGAAGGGGAACGCGGTCAGGTCGGGGATATTGGCTTCCGAAGCCGAGCTAGTCCTGTTCATGGACGCGGACCTGTCGGCCGACCTCAAACACGTCGGCGAGTTCCTGGACGCGATGCACGACGGCGGGCTGGACATGATCGTCGGTTCGCGTCTTCTCGATTTCGGTTCCGTGCGGCGGTCGGGTCTGCGGACGGCGACTTCCAAGCTGTATAATGCGGCAGTGAGACGCGCTCTCGGGATCACGGTCCGGGACAGCCAGTGCGGCTTCAAGATGCTGCGGACCGCCACGGTCGCGCCGATCGTCAAGCGGACGACGGAGGACGGATGGTTTTTCGATACCGAACTGCTCATGTTGGCCGCCCGCGCCGGCCTGAAGATAAAGGAACTGCCGATCGGTTGGGTCGAACAGGCGTTCTCGGGTCGGAAGAGCAAACTCGACGTCTCGCGGGATTCCTTGAAAGCGATCGCGATGATCAAGCGTCTGCGCGACCGGCGCATCTGATATGGATCACGACGTCTACCTGATGACGGAAAAGCTGCAAGACACCCACTGGTGGTTCCTCGGTCGGCGGGCGATCCTCGAAGCGGTGCTCAAGACGGTCGTCCCGGCCAAAGGCGCCGATATCCTGGACGTCGGTTGCGGCACCGGAGCGAACATCGCCTGGCTCGAACGTCATGGACGCGTCGCGGGTCTCGACCCGGCCGACGAGGCCGTCTCGGCTTGCCGCTCGCGAGGTTTCGAAGCCAGGAAAGGCACGTTGCCCGATCCCGCGATCGCGCCTGCCTCCGTGGACGTCGTCACCCTGTTCGACGTGCTCGAGCACGTCGACGACGACGAAGCTCTGCTTCGCGAGATCGCGAAAGCGCTGCGGCCCGGCGGGAAGCTTGTGATGAGCGTGCCGGCCTGGCCGTGGTTGTGGAGCGGCCATGACGTGTCCCATCATCACCGCCGTCGATACGTGGCGAACGGGCTCGAGGCCGAACTCGCCGGCGCCGGCTTCAGGGTGCGTTACGTCTCCTATTTCAACCTGCTGTTGTCGCCGCCGATCCTGCTCGCGCGTCTCGCCGAGCGATTCCTGTCTCGCGGCGTATCGTCGTCGAAGAGCGGTCTCGAACCGGTCTTCCCGCCGCTCAATTACTGTCTCGCCAAGATCTTCGCCGCGGAGTCGACGCTCGTGCCCCGTTTCCGGTTGCCGTTCGGCATCTCGCTCGTCGCCGTCGCCGAAAAGGTCTGATATGGAAAACCGACCTTCGGCGAAAATCCCCGTCTCGGTCGGCATCTTGACGTTGAACAACGCCAAAGAACTGCCGAGGACCTTGGAGAGCGTGCGCGATTTCGCGGACGTCTACGTCTGCGACGGCAACTCGACCGACGGGACCCAGGACGTCGCGCGGAGCTACGGGGCGCGGGTGGTGAAACAGGTCGAGACCGACGAGACGAACGTGCGCATCACCGATTTCGGCGCGACGCGGACGCGGTGCATCGACGCCGGGCGGTACGATTGGCATCTGCGCGTCGACTCGGACGAATCGATCTCGCCGGAGGCGGTCGAAGAGATCCGTGGCATCGTCGCCGATCCGCATCCGAAATTCCTGGTCTACAAAATGCCGCGAAAATACATGTTGCGCGGCCGAGTCGTCGATCTGGCGACGACCTACCCGAATCGGCAGATGCGTTTTTTCAACCGGAAGGGAGTGGAGGGTTATGAGAAAGTCACGCACGAGCGAGTGGTGGTGAGACCTGGAGCGTTGGTCGGGGTCATGAAGAATTGTCAGTACTCTCCGCTACCAGAAGACTACGCCGACTTCTGGAGCAAGTTCGCCCGCGGACTCAAGTTCGACGATCGCCATAACGCCCGGATCTCCCTCTGGAGCTGGTGTTACTCCACGATCCATTCGACCGCCTTGATGTTCCTGTACCTGTCGAGACTCGTCAGGATCAGGTTCGAGCGGGGCACGAAGCTGCCGATACGATACGAGTTGGCGCGCGAGAAGTATCTGTTCCTGTCGTGGCTTAACGCGACCGGGAACCTGTTCAGGCGGAAGCGATGATGACCGAGACTGCGGACAAGATGACGAAGAAGGTCGTCGAGGGCACGGTGCTGTTCACGGTCAATACCGTGGTGCAGAAGGGCGCCGGGTTGGCCTCGGCCCTGCTACTCGCGAACGGCCTCACGGTCTATGCCTTCGGCTTGCTGAAGATCGTGCAATCCGCGGTCTCGTTCGCTTCGGCCTTCTTCCTGTCGGGCATCAATAACGTGGTCATCGCCGAAGCCTCGCGCGCGACCGGCGAGGGACGGAAAGCCAGCAAGGCTTCCTTGCTCAAGGCCTATTGCTTGCTTGAATTCGCGATCGGGGTCGTGCTCACCCTGGTCCTGCTCGTCGTCGCGGCGGCGGTCGCCTCGTTCCGCGGTGCCGGTTGGGGATTGCTTTTCGTGAGCGCGTCGCCGCTCGTCATACTCGGCGCGGTCCGGATGGTGGCCGCGACGCTTCTGCAGACGGAGGCCGATTTCCGCGGCCTGACGATCTTGCGGCTCTCGGAATCGATCTTGAACCTGTCCGTGGCCGCGGCGGCGATAGTCTGGGCGCATGGCCAGGTGGAGATACTCCTGCTCGGTTACTCCTTGGCACAAGCGCTCGCGATAGCGTTCGTCGCCGGTCGTTTCCTGCCGCTCGTCCTCGCGAGCGTCCGGAGCCGCGGGGACTGGTCCGAACTCATCCTGCTCGTGCGCGGGCAGGGGATTTGGGCGATCATGAACGACTATGTCAAGAATTTCGGCGACAATGCCAAGCTCTGGATCCTCGGCGGTCTCGCCGGCCTCGAGGCGGTCGCGATATTTTCGCTCGCCGATGCCTTGATCGGCCATACCGTATCGCTCTTCCCGCTGGCGCAGACGCTGTTGCCGGTGGTCTCGCGGGAGACCGTCGACGAGTCCAGGATGCGGCGGGTGTTCGTGAGGATAATCAAGTATCACCTGGTCGTGTACTTGCCGCTCATCCTCGTCGGACTTTTCGTCTTCCCTCCGTTCTTGCACGTCTTCTTCCCGAAATATGACAGCTCCATCTGGTTGTATCGGGTGATGTTGCTCTCGCTCGTCCCGTCGGCGTTCGGAGTGGCCTTGAACATCTACCTGACCGCCTACCGACAACAGAGATCGCTGTTCGTCCTGTCCGTCTCGCGGCTCGTCATCACCTTGGCGACGGTCGCTTCCCTGGCTCCGGCGTTAGGCGCTTTCGGCGCGGCGATCGAGTATGTCGTCGGTGCGGTTTATTTCGCGGCCGTACGGATGATCATCTTGTTGAAGAAGATGCCGTTCCTGTCGTTCCGAGCTTCGGAGCTCGCCTCGGTCGACGATTACGATCGGGAAATGATCGGTCGGGTTCGGATCAAGGTCGGCAAGGTTCTCGGATATGTGCGGCATTAACGGTCTGATCGGTCGGGATCCGTCGGCGGTCGCGGCCATGAACGAGGCGGTGATCCATCGCGGTCCGGACGAGACGGGCATCGCCGCTTCGGATTCCTGGACGATCGGCATGGACCGGCTTGCCATCATCGACCTTTCGCCGGCCGGACATCAGCCGATGACGACTGCGGACGGGCGCTACACGATCGTCTTCAACGGCGAGATCTACAACTATCGCGAGCTTAAGGCGGAGCTTCGGGCCGAGGGAGCCGTCTTCCGCGGCGACTCGGATACCGAGGTCGTGCTCGAGGGTTACGCCCGCTGGGGCGCCGAGGTCGCGGGGCGCCTTCGGGGCATGTGGGCCTTCGCGATACGAGATGAGGTGACGGGACGGATTTTTCTCTCGCGCGACCCTTTCGGGATCAAGCCGCTCTATCTGTATCGTGATGGCGGATTCCTGGCTTTCTCTTCCGAGATCAAGGGGCTATTGGCGCACCCGCGGGTCCGGCGCGCGCTGTCCTCCGAGGCGATACGCGACGTGCTCATGTTCGGCTACGTGATGGCGCCGCACGCGATCCTCGAGGGCGTCCGGGCGCTCCTGCCTGGCGAAGAGCTCGCGATCGCCGCCGACGGTACGGTCTCCGGCGCCCTGGTCCGACGTCTCGAAGCGCCGCGCCGCGCCGCGCCGACGGACGACGAACTGTTCGTTGCGCTCGAGGATTCGGTTCGTCATCACCTGATCGCCGACGTCCCGGTCGGACTTTTCTTTTCGGGCGGAGTCGACTCGACGGCTCTGGCCGTCCTGCTCAAACGCCTCGGCGTCAGGCTCAAGGCTTATCATGTCATGTTGCGGGGGCGAGACGACACTCGTTACGCCCGCGCCATCGCCGAGCGTCTCGGTCTCGACCTCACGCTCGTACCTTTCGGCGCGGAGGACGTACCCGGCGTCATCGAGAAGTTTTGGCGGGTGATGGACCAGCCGCTCGCCGACGCCTCGCTCTTGCCCACCTGGCTCGTGTCCGAGCGCGCGGCCACGGACGTCAAGGTCGTGCTTTCCGGTGAGGGCGGCGACGAACTCTTCGCCGGATACCGTCGCCATGCCCGATTGCCGACCGGTCGGAGTCGGTCGTTCCTGGCCGGTCTGGACGGCACTGTCGTCCGTCGCGCGATCCGATCTTTCCCGCGGCTGGCTTACGGAAGCCCGACTCTCGCCGGTATGGAGCGGCGTTCGAGACGGGCGATCGGTGACGCTCTCGGTTCCTATCTCGCGGAGACGGCGATCGCCCTGCCGCTCGTCAGCGAGCGTCAGGCCCGCGAGACGATCGCCGCGCGACTCGACGGACGCGAATCGGAAGATGGCGTGCTCGCGTACGACCGCCTCGTCTATCTGCCCGACGACCTGCTCGCCAAGATCGACGTCGCGAGCATGGCCGCTTCGCTCGAGGGCCGGGTCCCGTTCCTCGACCGCGAGGTGTTCCGTCTGGTCGGCGGAGCGCCGCTCGCCTGGAAGTCGGCTGAAGTCACGAAACAACCGCTCAAACGTCTCTTGCGGAGCGTCTTGCCGGCGGATCTAGTGGACCGGCCCAAGTCCGGTTTCAGCCTGCCGCTCGCGCCTTACGTCCTGGACGCCTACGAGGACGAGCTCGTGGACGCGATCCGTTGGTATCTCGCGGAATGTCAGGGAATCGAACCGACGCTCGACGCCGTGCTCCGTTATGCCGCCGGCGACCGCGCGAGACGCAATCGCCTGTCCGGCGCGCTCGCTTACGAGTGCTTCGCATTGCTGACTTTGCATCGTTTCGCGATGAAGATAACCTGACCGTTATGCGACATCTGGTTTCGCTCAAGGAGACGACCGCCGAAGAGATCCGCGGCATCATCGAGTCCGCCCTGCGCCTCAAAGCGGAGCGCGGTCGGGGACCGGTCCGGACGCTCGAGGGCAAGACTTTGATCATGCTGTTCCAGAAGACCTCGACCCGCACCCGACTTTCCTACGAGGCGGCGATGACCGAGCTCGGAGGGCACGCGATCTTCCTGGACGCTCGCACGACGCAGTTTTCGCTCGCGGACTTCAGCGACGAGATCAGGGCGATCACGGGTTTCGGTCAAATCCTCATGTTCCGCGCCCTCCGTGCCGCGGACGTCGAGTATGCCGCCGCGCTCGGACTGATCCCGGTGATCGACGGGTGTAGCGAAAAGTATCATCCCTCCCAGGCTCTGGCCGACGTCCTGACCATGAGCGAGATCGCGGGCGGCATCGACCGGATCGGCAAGGTCGTCTGGCTCGGGATCGAGAACAACGTCTCGAACACTCTCGCTTTGGCCTGCGCGAAACTCGGCATCCGTGTCGTCCTCGCGACTCCGGAACGCGATCCGGCGAGCGTCGATCCGGAACTCGACCGGATGCTCGAGGCGAGCGGCCTCGTCACGCGGACCGCGGACGTCGTCGCGGCGCTCGACGGCGCGGCTTTCGTGCACACCGATACCTGGATGAACATGGAGGCTTTCGAAAGCGGCAAGGTCAAACCGGAATATCGAGAGGAGCTCGAGCGTCGTAAACGGATCTTCGGACCGTATCGGCTGTCGGCCGAGCTCGTGGCGGCCCACGCGCCCGAGGCGAAGATCATGCATTGCATGCCTTGCCACGTCGGCTACGAGATCACCCGCGAAGCGATCGATCATCCGAACTCGGTCATCTTCCGTCAGGCGGAGAATCGTCTTCATGCGCAGAAAGCGATTTTGACCTGGTCGCTCGGCGCTGTCTGATATGCCACTCGCGGATATCATCAAATCGGCGGCCGGTTCCGTACCGTTCACGAGTCTCGCGTATCGATTTTCGGCCAAGCGGCCGCTCGTCGTCCTTTATCACGGCGTGCGGGCGGACGGCGATTTGCCGGGTTCGACCGACTATCGCGGCAAGCACGTGCCGGTTTCCGTCTTCGAACGGCAAATCGATCGGCTTGGGCGACGTTTTCGGATCGTGCCGCTCGCCGAGATCGAGGATCTCGTCCTTTCCCGCCGTGAACCGGCCCGGCCGACCTGCGCCATAACCTTCGATGACGGTTATCGGGACGTCTTCGAACACGCCTGGCCGATCCTCGCGCGGAAGGGCCTGCCGTCCACGATATTCGTCACCACCGGGTTTCTCGACCGGCGGCTCGTTTTGTGGACAGACCGCCTCGAATATGCGATAAATCATTGCCAGAAAGACGCGATAGGAGTGCCGTGGCCAGGTGGCGCGAGACGTTATCCGCTCGACGGGATCGCCGCGCGCATCGCCGCCGATTCCGAGATCCGGTCACGGTTAAAAAAGGTCGGGGACGCGGAACGGTTACGGATCCTCGGGATCGTGATCGAACAGGCCGGCGCCGACCTGTCGCCCGACATGGCCGTCGTGCCCGCGCCGTACGCTCCGCTCGCTTGGGACGAGGTGCGCGAGATGGCGCGATCGGGAATGGCGATCGGCGCGCACACCGTGAGTCACCCGATACTGTCCGGGGAACCGGACGTCGTCGCGCGCGAGGAGATCGTCGCGTCGTTTGAGCGGATCAGGACCGAGATCGGTGAAGTCCGGCACTTCGCGTACCCGAACGGTCAGCCCGGCGACTGGAACGATGGCACCCTGGCCGCGCTCGCGGAATCGAGCATCAAGACGGCCTGGACCACGGTCATGCGCAGGGTCGACTGCGGGCATGAGCCGGAGCCGCTCGCCTTGCCGCGGATCGCGCTCGATCGGTCTTGGGAAGGCCGGCGTTTCGAAGCGCTAGTTTCCGATTCCTTGCCGCGATTGCGGCGAATGTTCCGATTATGATCGACGGAAAGCAACAGACCGAAGTCACCGCCTACTTCAGCCGCGGACCGGACGCTTATGCCGGCGAATACGGTCGCGAGACGGCCAACGGTTATTCCTTTCGCGTCCGGCGGGAACGCTTGCTCGAGCTCCTCGGCGCGGGCAGCGGTAAATTGCTCGACATCGGTTGCGGTCCCGGCGTCATGACCGCGGAGATAGTCGGGCTCGGTTGGGATTACGTCGGTCTCGATATCTCCGAGGCGATGGTCGCCGAAGCGCGGCGGCGATTTCCCGAAGGGGAGCGGGTCAAGTTCGGTACGGCTTCGGTCGAACACCTGCTGGCGGCCGATTCCGCTTTCGACGCCGTCGTCGCCATGGGGCTCGTCGAATATCTGGACGACGACCTCGCGGCGGTCAAGGAGCTGGCGCGGGTCGTGAAGCCGGGCGGACGCGTCTTCGTCTCGATCCCGAACCGTTGGAGTCCGGTCAGGTGCTGGGATCGCTGGGTGCTCGGACCGCTCATCAGGGTCCGGCGGTTTTTGCGCCGACGGACGGCCGCTTCCGGCGTGCGGCATCGCGAGCATTCCGTCTCGTCGTATGGCCAGATCCTCGAGGCCGCCGGTCTTGCGCCGACGGCCGTCGTCGCCTATAATTTCCGTGTTTTGCCCCGCCCCGCGGACGCGATTTTGCCGTCCCTCGCGGTCCGGACGGCGAAGCTTTTCGAGCCGTTGCGCAAGACCCCATTCTCGTTCCTCGGAACCGGATATATCATCGAAGCCGTGAAACGGTCATGAAAGTTATGAATGTCTTAGGTGTCAAAATCACCGGCCATGATACCGGCGCCGCTTTGATCGCCGGCGGTCGGGTGGTGGCCATAGCCGAGGAACGCCTGAACCGGGTCAAGCACTCGCACAACATGTTCCCTCGGCTCTCGATCGACCATTGTCTCAAGGCTTCGGGCGTCAAGGACGACGAGGTCGATCTGATCGTCATCGACCAGATCCACGAACCCGACCGTTTCCGCATGGCCGAGACGTTCCGGCGGGAGATGGGTCCGCGTTTCGCCGGCAAACGGATCGAAGTCGTGAACCACCACTTGGCTCATGGCGCCAACGCTTTTTTCTGCAGTCCTTTCAAGAAGGCGGCGGTCGCGATCTACGACGGTTCGGGCGAGGCTTTCCGCTCGCCGCAGGGCGTCACCGTCACCGAGACCGAGACGTATTTCTTGGGTCAGGACGGCACGTTGACCGAACTCCAAAAGAACCTGCACGCGCGTTTCGCCAGACGGTTCCTGTATAGTTGCGGGATCGGTCGGCTCTACACCGCGATCACCTACTATCTGAATTTCGGTCATTACGAGGAGGGCAAGACGATGGGGCTCGCGCCGTACGGCAAACCCGACGCCTTCAAGGAAGCGCCCGAGGCCCTTTGGTCCAAAGAGTGGCACGGTCAGCATCTCTGCAACGCCAACATCTCGTATCCGGACGGTGACTACGCCGGAGCGACCAAGACCCGAATCCACTGGCGCGTCTGGCATGGCGCGCGCGGCCGTCTTCGCCGCCTGTTCCTGTTCGCGCTCGAACGTCTCGGCGGCGAGTCGGTCTATGCCGACCCCAAGTTGTTCCCGAAACTCAAGTTCTCGAAACCGCCGCGACCGAAGGACGTGAAGTTGCCTGACGGTTATTACACGGACATCGCTTACGCGGTCCAAGCCGTGCTCGAGCAGGTCGTCACCTCGATCGCTTCGCGACTCCGGATTATGACCGGTGCGGAGTACCTTTGCATCTCCGGCGGCGTGGGCCTGAACAGCGTCGCCAACAAGAAGATCCTGGATCAGTGCGGCTACAAGGACATCTGGGTCCAGCCGGCCTGCTCGGACAGCGGCGTCGCCTTGGGTTGCGCCTTGTTCGGCTATCACTCAATCCTCGGACAGCCGCGTTCCTGGGTGATGGATCATGCCTATCTCGGAGGCGAGTACTCGCTCGAGGAGCAACGGGCGGCGATCGAAGCCGCCGGCGATCGCGTCAGTTACCGGGTCATGAGCGATACACCCGGCGAGACGGCGAAGCTCTTGGCCGACGGCAAGATCGTCGGGTGGTTCCAGGGCGGTTCGGAGTACGGGCCGCGCGCGCTCGGCCATCGCTCGATCCTCGTCGACGCTAGGATCCCCGACATGAAGGATATCCTGAACGATCGCGTGAAGCATCGCGAGGGTTGGCGTCCGTTCGCGGCCTCGGTCTTGGCCGAGCGGGCCGGGGACTATTTCGATCTCGATCGCGAGAGTCCGTTCATGCTGCTCGTCTGCGACGTCCGCGACAGCAAGCGCGGACTCATCCCGTCCGTGGTCCACGTCGACGACACCTGTCGCGTCCAGACGGTCACGAAGGAGGCGAACGGGATCTATTACGATCTCATCAAGGCTTTCGGTGACCTGACCGGCGATCCGCTCGTCTTGAACACCTCCTTCAACCTCGCCGGCGAACCGATCGTCGAGACGCCGGCCGACGCGGTCAAGGACCTGCTGGCCACGAACCTGGATTATCTGGTCATCGGCGATTTCCTCGTCTCGAAGAAGTCCTGACTGACGGCTGACATGCGGATCCTTTACGCGGCGAACATCAGGGTGCCGTCCGAAAAAGCGCACGTGCTCCAGATCATGAACATGTGCTCCGCTTTCGCCAGGGCCGGAGCCGAGGTCGAACTCTGCGTCGCTCGACGCAAGAATCCGATCGACGGCGATCCTTTCGTCTTCTACGGTCTCGCCGAGACTTTCCGGATAGTGCCGCTCCGGGTGTTTGACCTGATCGGCGGGGTCCTGCCCGGACGTCTGGCGTATGGGATCACGCTCATGACCTACGTCGTCTCCCTGCGCCGGCGATTGCGGATCGCGCGGCCGGAAGTCATCTATACGCGGGAGCTGTGGTTGTTGCCGTTCTTGCCGCGGCGGTATCGTACGGCCTGGGAAGCGCATGACGCGCCGCGACGGATCGGACGTCTCGTCCGCAGGGCCGTCTCGCGACCGGACTCGATCGTCGTCACGAGCGACGCCTTGGCCGAGACGGTACGCCGCATCCGGCCGGGCGCGCGGATCATGGTCGAACGTAACGGAGTGGATCTCGAGGCGTTCGAGCGACTGCCGGATCGGGTCTCGGCCAGACGGTCGCTCGGTTTGCCGGCGGATCGGAAGATCTCGCTCTACACGGGTCAGCTTCTCGCTTGGAAAGGCATCGCCACGTTGCTCGAGGCGAGCAAGCTCTTGCCCGACGATCATCAGGTCGTGATAGTCGGCGGGAGCGATGACGACATCCGCGCGTGGCAGGCGAAAGTTCCCGGCAACAAGGCGCTCTTCCTGGGCCGACGGCCTCACGCGGAGATACCGACCTTCCTGGCCGCGGCCGACGTCTGCGTCTTGCCGAATACGGCGGAAGATCGCGAGTCTTCGACCTACACTTCCCCGATCAAGCTGTTCGAGTATCTGGCTTCCGGCTGTCCGATCGTAGCTTCGTCCTTGCCGTCGATCCGTGAGATCGTGGGCGAAGGGGAGGCCTTGCTCGTGACGCCCGACGATCCGGCCGCGCTCGCGGACACGATCGTCGCTTGCTCGGTCGAAGGGGAGCAGGGGAGAGAACGGGCGGCTCGCGGCCGACGGCTCGTGCGCGAACGTTACGGCTGGGCGTCTCGAGCCGTCAGGATTCTCGATTCGATCGCCACCGTTCGGCCCGCGACCGATCGGGATTTGAACCATTAACGGCAAACACATGCGTCATGACGACCTCGAAGTCTTCGTCTGCCCGGATTGCGCCGGCACGCTCGAACCGCACGCCTTCGTCGAGAGCGAGGGCAAGATGATCGAAGGCGTCCTCGTGTGCGGCAGTTGCCGCGTCGCTTGGATAGTGGATCGGGGAATCCCCAGGTTCGTGCCTTACGTCGCCTACCAGCGTTCGGCCGAGTTCCTCGACAAGTATCGGGATCGGATCGCGGCCGTCGGCGGCAAGGTGCTCGTTGATTTCAAGTTCGCCGAGCTCGGCGAACACCTCAAGAAGACCGAGGATCTCTTCGGTTATGAGTGGGAAGTCTGGAAGGACCTGGGTTTCAAGGAGACCCAAGGGCGGACCAAGGAGCGCGAGCCGATCACCTTCAACAACAAATCTTTCCTGACGCGCGAGGGGATCGCCGGCAAGCTCGTCCTGGACGCCGGATCGGGGAACGGCCGATACGCGCGGGTGGCGGGGGAGTTCGGCGCGCGGCTTTTCGCTTTCGATCTCGGGACCTTGTCCACCGAAGCGACCGCGGAGAACTGCAAAGACCTGCCGGACGTGAGCGTCTTCCAGGGCGACATCTTCCGCTTGCCGTTCCGGCCGGAGACCTTCGACAACATCTATTCGATCAGCGTCCTCATGCACACCGGCGACGCGCGACGCGCTTTCGCCTCGCTCGTCCCGTTCGTGAAGCGTGGCGGGACCTTGAGCGCGCACGTCTATCACAAAGGCAACGTCCTGTATGAGACGGTGGACGCGGCGTTGCGCCGTCAGACGCTCAAGTTCGACAAGCAGAAGCTGATGCGCTGGTCGCTTCGCGCGGCCAAACTGTGCGGCTACCTGCCTTTCAAGCTGCAGATCGCCGCCAACCTCGTCATGCGCATCGAACCTTGGCCGATCTACGTCTTCGACTGGTACGGCGCGCCGATCGCTGAGCATCACACCTACCCCGAGGTCTTCGGCTGGTTCAAGGAAAACGGCCTCGAGGTCACGGACCACGCCGACCGGCCGCATCGCCATCCGTGGTGGAAGCGATACGTCAAACCGCCGTTCTTCCTGACGGTCCGTGGGCGCCGCGGCGCTTTATGAACGCGAAACGGATACTGATCACGGTGAACGACGGCCGGATCGCGATCAACGTCTTGCAGACCGACATCATGCGGATCCTGCGCGCGACGCCCGGGCTCGAGACTTACCTGTTGGTACATCCGCGCAAGCTCGGGTATTTCACCCGTCTCTTCGCCGACGATAAGGTGCACGTCGTCGGCAACGAACCGGAACCGCAAGGACGTCTCGAGTTCCTGTTCGCGACCGTCTTCCTGAACAGCATCCCCACCCGCTCCCTGCGGATCTGGCAGCGGACTCGGTATCTTGGGAAGGGGAAACCGATGCTCTACGCGGTCGCTTCGATTCTTCGGCGCGCGGGTCGTTTCCGGGTCTGGCGCCGGTTCTTGCGGCTTCTCGATCGGCGCCTGGCGCCGACGCCGCGCTTCTATCGCGAGCTCATGGATCGAGTGAAACCGGACCTCGTTTTCGCCACCAACATGATGTCCAGGGACGACGTGGCGCTCATGAGACTCGCCGCGGAGCGCGGGGTGAAGACGGTCGGGATGGTGAAGAGCTGGGACGGTCCGACCACCAAACTTTTCGTCCGCACGATCCCGGACCTCATCCTCGTGAACAACTCGACGATCAAGGACGAGCTGGTTTCGCTCTACGACGTGCCGCCGGAACGCGTCGAGGCGATCGGCATCCCGCATTACGACGGCTGGAAGCGGGCGGACCTGGCCATGCCCCGCGAGGAGTTTTTTCGCGAACTTGGTCTCGACCCGGGCAAACGGACGGTCGTCTACGCCGCCGCGGGCGATTGGATGAACAGCGGTGACGCGGAGATAGTGCGCCAGCTGTCCGCCGCGACCCGCGACGGACGTCTTCCGGGAGTCCAGATCCTGGTGCGCCTGCATCCGAAGTACGCGAGCGCGGCCGAAGGTCTTGCCGGTCTGCCACACGTGGTCGTGATGAGGCCGGGCACGGACGTGACCGGGGAGCTCGTGCACTGGGAATACGAGGACAAGGACGTCCGTTTGCTAGTCAGCACCTTGCGCTGGACGGACGTCATCGTGAACACCGCTTCGACTTTCACGATCGACGCGGCAGTCGAAGATCGGCCGATCGTCCTAATCGCCTTCGATGGCGCGGGAGAGGAACCCTACGACCGTTCGGTCGTCCGTTACTACGACCGCGAACACATGCGTCAGATCGTGGAGTCGGGCGGGGCCAAACTGGCACGCTCGATGGACGGGCTCCTGGACGCGATCCGATCGTATCTGGACGACCCGAGCCTGGATGCGGCGGGACGGGCCCGTATCCGCGAGGATCAATGCTATCGCCTGGACGGACAAGCCGGACGACGCGGCGCCGAGGCGCTGCTTCGGTCGCTCGAGAGCCGTCAGCCGACGCCCGATCGGGTTGCGGTCTGAAGCGGCAGGATCGATACTGGCGTTATGGATGGACCGCTAGCGCACGAAATGGCGATGGAGCGACGATATCGGCTCCCGTACAATTGGCTACAGGAGCCGTATTCTTTGCGCTGGGCCCACAAGGAAGGGCTGTGCCGCATCGTCCTCGCGCGTCTCGAACGGGCGAAGGACGTGCTTGATTACGGTTGCGGCGACGGTTGGTACGCGGCGCGTTTCGTCGTCGCCGGGCTTCGGACCTGTGGCGTCGACAAGTCGGCGCGGGCGATCGGTTTCGCTTCGCGCATCGTCCCGGAAGGCCGGTTCGAAGTCGCGGACGGTTCGGCGATCCCGTTCCCGGACTCGTCGTTCGACGCGGTGACCTGCATCCAAGTGTTCGAGCACATGACCGAGGAGGCGATCGCCGCGGCCTTGCGGGAGATCGCGCGCGTCCTCCGCCCGGGCGGCAAGCTCATCGTCTCCGTACCCTCGACCAATCGTCCGATGTCCAAGGCGCATCTCCGTCATTACACCGTGGCTTCGCTCGAAGCGGGGCTTTCCGGGTTCGGCTGCATTTCCGAAATCGTCGGACACGAGGCGCGGAATCGCTGGTCGCTCCGTGCCAGGAAGGTTTTCGACAACCGCTTCTGGCTGTGTCGACTGCCGGCCAGGTTTTTCTACGATCGTTTCTATCTTCGTCGACTGAACGAAGTCAGCCCAAGCTCGGCCATGAACCTGGTCGCCGTCCTCGTCAAAGCCCCCGCGATATGATCGGCGGTCTCGATGGGTCGGAGTCGCGCGATCCCGAGTCGGACGCGGCGCGCTCTCCGTGGCGGTGCGGCAAGAGCGACGTCAAGGCGATCGTCGCGCTTGTCGTCATGGCGGCGACGGTCTTCGCTCCGATCGTCTTCGGCGGGAAGATGTTCCTGAACGGGAACCTGATCGGCGATCATCTGCCGCGTCTCGCTTGGGCGGCGGGGGAGATAGCGGCCGGTCGCATCCCGCTCTGGGCGGATGCGTTGGCTTTCGGATTCCCGGTCTACCTCGACCAGTTTCAGGTGGTGAATCCCCCGTTCGTGGTGTTGTTGCGGTTGCTGTCGACGATCGACGCGGCCGATTGGGCGGTCGTGTCCGGGTTCTTGGTCGGCAGTCTCGCGACGTACGCTTGCGGTCGACGGTTCGGTCTCTCGGCGCTCGGTTCTTTCCTGACGGCGGCGGTTTTCTCGTACGCAACCGAACAGGTATTTTGGGGACAGGAACCGCCTTGGGCGCTCAGTATCTATCTTTTCCCCGCCGCGCTCCTGCTCGCGACGTATGTAGCCAAGGGCGGTTTCGGTCGGGTCGCGGTCGCGGCTCCGGTCTACGCCTACCTGATCGTCGCCGGCTACATCGAGATGACGCTCTTCGCAACCGGTCTCGCCTTCCTATGGACGGTGCAGGAAGCGGTGTCCGCGAAGAAGGGATTCGCCGGGCCGTTCCGATTCGCGTTGACCGTGGCATCGGGAGCGCTGATCGCGTCCCCGTGGCTCCTGCCGGCCATCCGGTTCATCGCGGATACGACCAGATCGGGCGGCGTCACGAACGCCAGCGCGGACGGCGCCGGGGTGATGACGATCCTCGACGCGATCCACATGTTCTTCCCGTCGTTGTCGATCCGTTTCATGCCGATCGCCGCCCTGCAGGACGGGACGATTTACGTCTTCATGGGGGTGATACCGTTCTTTCTCGCCTTATCCGGACTGCGCCGCTTCAAGACCGATCCGCGCGTGAGGTTTTTCGCCGCGGTCGCCGCGTTTTGCCTGCTCGTGTTCATGCCGCTCGTCTCCATTTACCCGATCGTCCATCGACTGCCGGTGCTCAACCTGTTCAGGTTCGGTTGGAAGTGGTCCTATCCGTTCATGTTCTCGGTCGCCATGATGGCCGGTCTCGAGATCGAGCGGATCGGCAAGGGCGCGGATCTCGACGATCGTTTTTGGCGCCTCGCCCGTCGGGTCGGGGCGGCGGTCGTCGCCGTCTATCTGCTGTGTTGGACGGTCGTGGTGGCGACGCAGGACAGGATCGCGACGTACGCGATCGACTATTTCTCGAGACACTCATATTCCGGCATCCTCGGTCGTCCGCTCGATTATTACGCGGTCCAGATCAGGAGGGTGGTCGCGGATTTCTCCGCCGGCGCCGCGCCGTGGCGGTCCGGAGCGCTGGCCGGTCTCGTGCCCTTCGTCGCGCTGGCAGTCCTGTTCCATCCGCGTATCAGGCGGCTCGTCAGCGCGCGGGTTTTCGCCGGAATCGTCGTCGGCGTCACCGCGCTATCGCTCGTCCTCGCGGCTTACGGGAACGTCTCGTACACGGACAAGAGCGCGGTGACGACTCCGCCGATCATGGCTGATTATCTGGGAACCCATGTCGGCGACGCCAGGATCGCGCCGTTCGTCCCGTATTTCTCGGACTATCGATCGGCTTTCGGGTTGGATCTTTATGACGAGGGGGTCAACCAGGCGATCGGAAAGGAACTCCTGTACTCGAACGCCGCGATGCTTTACGGATTCGATTCGGCGGTCTCGGGCGGCAGTCTCATCACCGAACGGCCTTATCGGATGTCGCTCGTCGTCTTGGCGAATGGCGCGCGGACCGCGGACGAGTTCCGACGGAATCTTACGGCTCGGGAACAGGATCGGATCGACGGTTTCTCCGAGATCGCGCCGGCGTTGCGGATGTTGAGCGTCAGATACGTCTTGTCCTCGTTCCCTTTGAAGGCGCCTTTCGTCGAGGAATATCGCGCCACGACGACGCTCGGATTCCCGGTCGTCGCCTATCGGCTGGACGACCCCCTGCCGAAAGTCTTCCTGGCGACCTCGACCGTATTCCTGCCGGAAGGGGATGAGCCAGGCGCGTTCGGTGCGGTGATGTCCGAGACGGATTTCGGTTCCAGGACGTACGTCGAGTGCGACGCTTGCTCGTCGGACGGGAGCGTCACGAGCTCCTCGAAAGAGTTGCTGTCGGTCAAAAAGTCACCGATGACGCTCGAGGCCTCGGTCAGATCCGATCGCGGCGCCTGGCTCGTGCTGTCGCAGACCTATCTTTCGAGCTGGAAAGCGTATGTGGACGGAAAGCCCGCGCCGTTACGTCGGGCGAACTACGTCTTCGAAGCCGTGTCCGTGCCCGCCGGCGAACATCAGGTCCTCGTGAAGAACGACGGGTTCTGGGAACGCTACTTCGGTTCGATCCGGGAATTGACCCAAGGGTATCTTCCGAAGTGAGCGTTATCCGACCGCGGTTTGACCTGACCGGTCGTGACGTGTTTGGATGGAGTCTCTATGGTCCCAGTCGATACCGCTAAGGGCAGGACGACGATCGTCCTCGATCGCGACGGCGTGATCAACAGGAAGCTCGGGCCTAGACAGTACGTCTCGCGGCCCGAGCAGTTCGAATACGTCCCTGGCGCGGTGGCGGCTTTGCGGCGTCTCACGGATTGCGGTTTCCGTCTCGTCGTCGCCACCGTCCAGATGGGAATCGGTCTCGGTCTCGTGGGTCGCGACGAAGTGGACGCGGTGCATGACTGGCTCGTTTCCGATCTGGCCGTCTCCGGAGTCAGGATCGACCGGATTTACGTCTGTCCGCATCTCGACTCGGACGGTTGCGATTGCCGCAAGCCGCAGGCCGGACTGTTGCTTCGGGCCGCCGCGGATCTCGGCTTTTCGCCGCAAGATTGTTGGAACGTCGGAGATTCCCCCAGGGACATCTTGATGGGCTTGAACGCCGGGTGTAAGAATAACCTTCTGGTGCGTTCGGGGTATCGGCCGCGTCCGGAGGAACTGGCCGCGATCGCCGGTACGCCCGAATGCGAGACTCTGGGCGAGGTCGCGGATAGGATCATTTCGGAAACCTTTCGATGACGCTATGGACGCTTCGGACTATCTCTCGAAGATCAAGCCGTTGGACGAGCTGACCGCCGTCTGCGCCGCGTTGAAGTCCCAAGGCAAGAGGATCGCCCTTTGCCACGGCGTCTTCGATTTGCTGCATCCCGGACATATCCGGCATTTCGCCGCGGCGAAAAAGTTCGGCGACGTGCTCGTCGTCTCGCTCACGCGCGACGAGTTCGTGAACAAAGGCCCCGGCCGTCCGGCCTTCACGCAGGATCTGCGCGCCGAGACCTTGGCTGCGCTCGAAGCGATCGATTACGTGACCTTGAACGAGCCGGTGGCGAGCGCGTTGCCCGTGATCGATCGGATCAGGCCGGATTTTTACGTCAAAGGCGTCGAGTACAAGGAACAGGCCGGCGGCTTCACCGGTAACCGCAAGCTCGAGAAAGAAGCCGTGGAGTCGCACGGCGGACAGATGGTCTTCACGGACGACATCGTCTTCAGCTCGACCAAGCTCCTGAACAACCACTTCAGCGTCTATCCCGAAGATGCGCAGATCTACCTCCGCGATTTCCGCAACCGTTGGACGCCAGACGCCGTCATCGCGCATTTGGACAAGCTGAAAGACATGAAGGTGCTCGTGATCGGCGACGCGACGATCGACGAGTATCACTACACGAAACCGCTCGGAAAATCCGGCAAGGAGAACCTTGTGGTCAGCAAGTTCGAGAACGCCGAGACGATGGCCGGCGGCGTGTTCGTGCTCGCGAACCACGTGGCCAGCTTTTGCGGCCAGGTGACGATGGTCTCCTGTCTCGGTTCGCAGGATTCGCGCGAGGCGTTCGTCCGCGAACGGTTGGCGCCGAACGTCATCCCTAAATTCTTCTACCGCGACGACGCCGTGACCACGGTCAAGCGCCGCTTCCTCGACTCGGCGTTCCTGAACAAGCTGTTCGAGGTCTATTATTTCGACGATAAGCCGCTCGCCGAAGAGATCGAACAGCAGGTCTGGCGTTATCTCTCGGAGGAACTGCCGAAATACGATTGCGTCATCGTCCTCGATTACGCGCACGGCTTCCTTTCGGACAATCTGATCAACCTGATCTGCGGCCTCGCGCCGTTCCTCGCGGTGAACACCCAGACGAACGCCGCGAACACCGGTTTCAACCTGATCACCAAATATCCGCGCACCGATTACGTCTGCATCTCGGAGCCCGAACTCCGTCTCGCGATGCGCGATCGCCACGGCAATCTCGAGATGCTGGTCCGTCGCGTCAGCGAATTGCTCGGCGCGCAACGCGTGATGGTGACGCGCGGCAACCGGGGTTCGGTGTCGTATTCGCCGGAACAGGGCGTGTGCACCACGCCAGTCCTGTCGCAGAAGGTGTTGGACCGGGTCGGCGCCGGCGACGCCTTGCTCGGACTCACGGCGCCGCTCGTCGCGGCCGGGACGCCGCTCGAACTCGTCGGTTTCCTTGGCGGGGTCGCGGGCGCCGCGGCGGTCACGATCGTCGGCAACCGCACCGCCATCCAACGGAAAGACATCGCCCGGAGCGTGAAAACGATGCTTTCTTGATATGTCAGAACACTTCGCGACCTACGCCGGCGAATTTGGGTCCCTGCTGACGCGGCTTGCGGTCACGGATGCCGTCGGTTCGGCGCTCGATATCGATCGGGCGGTCGAGGAGATGACGGATCTCATGATTGAGCGCGCCAGGAAAGGGCCGAACAAGATCATGTTCGTCGGTAACGGCGGTTCGGCCGGCATCGCTTCGCACCAAGTCTTCGATTATTGGAAGAACGGGAAACTGCGTTCGATCTGCTGGAACGATGGCGCGACGCTGACCGGTTCGGCCAACGATTTCGGCTACGCCAACGTCTTCTCGCGGCCGATCTCGGTCTTCGCCCAACCCGGCGACATCCTGATCGCCATTTCGAGCTCGGGCCAATCGACGAATATCGTGAACGCGGCGATCGCGGCGCGCAAGGCGAAGTGCACGGTGGTCACGATGACCGGTTTCTCCGAGACGAACGCCCTCCGCCGCCTCGGCGATTGGAATTTCTACGTACCGTCTTCCGCTTACGGCTACGTCGAGGTCGCGCACCTCGCGATCAGCCACTCTTTCCTCGACCATATCCTCTCGAAGAAGACGGAAGACGCTTCGGCGAAGCGGATTGTCGGGCTCGAGGACACGAAGGATGTGCAGTTGTCGGCGTCTCCTGACGAGAAGACGCCAGATCGAGGACAAACCGTCGTCGGTTGATCGGCATCCGGCGCGCGCATGACGCGTCCGCGCCACCCCAGTAGATGGGTGAAAGGAGTCGGTGATGGATTTCGTCGTTTTAGCGATCGGTTTCGTCGGAGTCACGGCCAACCTCGTTGGTTGGCACGTATCCCGTACATACCCGGGTAAAAGTCATGGCGCGCAGTTCGGGCTCGCCCTTGCGGCTGGCGGCTGTATCCTCCTCATGTTGTGCTGGAGCGGGTGGAGGAGTGGCGCCGGGTGGCTCTACTGGAGTATGACCGCGGCGTACGTGTGTTGGTCTTTATTCCACATCGGGCATTCGTATCGCAATTGGCGGGGCTTGCGCGGTGGCGACGTCAGGAAGCGTCCACCATCTCCGTCCGCGTGACGGTCAGATGAAGACGCAAGTATCGGACTCCGGAAACGGAGTCTTTTTTGTCGCGGGGATGGTTGACCGGGAGCGCGGTCGGTGCTACGATCCTGTCTCCGCAAAAAGGACGCGGAGAGGGGAGAACGTGATGAGTAATCCGTGGTCGGAGAGGATGAGGCTCGCGCAGGAGATCGTCACCAAGGGGTACCGCCTCGCGAGGGCGATCCAGAAGTCGGGCGTGGAGGCGAGGCTCAAGGTGAACGAGGGGGATCACCCCTCGACGATCACGAAGGGCGACATCGTGGTCGAGAAGATGATGGTCGAGGTGATTCGCGCATGCTTCCCGGAAGACTCGATCCTCGGCGAGGAAGGGGAGGCCGGCGACAAGGTACCGGAAGGGATCTGCTGGGTCCTTGACCCCGTGGATGGCACCGGCAACTACTCTCGCAGTATCGAGCCGTGGGCGGTTTCGGCCGCGGTCTTCGAGAACGGCTTGCCGGTCGTCTCGGTCGTCGCGCTCGAAGGATCCACCTTCGCGACCAACGCGAACATCGACTACGTCCTGCGCGACGGCAAGCCGATGGCGGTCGATCTCGGGCGGAAGACGACGAAGAAGCCGCTCATCTCTTACGAGTGCTTCGAGTGGTTCGAGGACGGGACGGATCTCATCGAGGAGATCTGGGACAGCGGTCTCGGATCGCGCCAGCTCTCCTCATCGATCGGTCAATCGCTCATGGTGGCGACGGGACAGCTCGATGGCTTCTTGCACCCAGGCATCGCGCTTTGGGACCATGCCGGCATCGTCCTGCTCGCGGAGAAGGCCGGGCTCAAGGTTTCGCGCTGGGACGGCACGCCCTCGTTCCCGCACGTCTGGGAGCGGGCGACGCGGGATCTCGCCGCGTACCGCAAGCATGAGTACATCTTCGATCTCTGCATCGCGGTGCCGGGCGTCTACGACCAGCTCATGGAGATCGTCTCCGGGCATGCCGGCTGGACCGAGACGCACGACCGCTTCAAGCGCGTCTGACGGTCGAGTCGGGACGAGGTCGGTCACTCACGTCGTATCGGGGTTCGCCTGGTACGACGTCTTTTTGTTGAAGGTGGCGTGGCGTGCTATATTTCTGGAGCTATGGATAGAGCATTAAGGTGTCCCGTCACGAGACTCGTCGTGCGGAAACCGGGGAAGGAAGATCGTCTCGAGAAGCAGTGGAAGTGGGACGCCAAAAAGCGGCGTCTCGCGAACGTACGTCTCGGAGCCGCGATCCAGGTCGTGGACGCGGTCGAGGCGAAGAGCGGGCGTTTGCATCACGAAGGGTTATTGCTCCTCGGTCGGCGCGCGGAGCTGTGCGTCGTGGTTCGCGAGAGCGACGGCACGGTCGGTTTCGTTTGGCATCGCCGCGAAGGGACGGTTCCGGCGGCCAGGGTCGCCGCGCTCGCGAAGCGCGATCCGCTGGCGTTGCCGACCATCGAGGACGCGATTGGCATCAGCGAATACGAATTTCCGCATGGTCTCACGCACCGTCCGCTCGCGGAAGTCTTGGAAGAGGTCGGTCTGACCGTGCGCAAGTCCAAGCATATCGGTTTCGTCAAAGACAACACTGGGATCGGCGGCGGCATGCATCTGCTCTACGCCGTCACGGTCGGCGGCGAGACGTCCGCGCGGTGCCCCGAACCCGGCGAGCAGATCGCTCGCGTGAAGTTTTTCCCGCCCGAGAAGGTCCGCGAAATCAAGACGGTCTGCGGACTCACCCAAGCGGCGCTTTGGCGCTTCCGGGCGTGGGGTCTCGGACAGCCCGGCGAGACGCTTTGGCGTCGGGTCGCGGAGAGGCTTTGAGCGTTGACACGAGCTATGAAATCAGCTAGCCTCGCGGCAGGAGGAAAATCCATGTCGAAAATGGCGTTGGAGCTGGCGGAGAAGGAAGACGGTCTGGCGAGGATCGTCGCACGGGCCTACGATCTCGCCCTGAAGGGACAGCGGACGATCGTGTCCGAGGTCAAGGTTTCGCCTGGTGACGTCCAGAGTCTCGTGACCGAAGCCGACATCAAGACCGAGAAGTTCATCGTCGAAGCCATTCGGACTCGGTATCCCGGCTGTGAAATCGTCGGGGAGGAGGGTACGGGTCACGACATCATGCTTGTGGACGAGCCGACCTTCGTCATCGACCCGATCGACGGGACGCTCGGGTACGCGAACGGCTTCGACATCTGGGGAGTATCCGTGGCTCTCCATGTCGGCGGAGTCCCGGTCGTGGCGGCGATCGCCGTCGACGGACACGTCTACTCGACTTTCCGCAGCAAGGGGTTCGTCGCGCGCGACGGCAAGCGACTCGTCCGCCGGATGCCGAATCCGAAGGCCAAACCGCTCGTGAACATCGGCGGAGTCGACTGGCTCAAGGATGATCGTCGCGAGCTCCAAGAGCAGCTCTGGAACGCCGGTCTCCAGCCGATGACTCTCGTCTCGTGCGTGGCCGAGGCGGCCTACGTCATCGAAGGTCGCCTCATGGCGAACGTCCAGGCCGGTCTTGCACTCTGGGATCTGGCGGCCACGTCGCTTCTCGTCACCGAAGCGGGCGCGAAGGCTTGCCGCTGGGACGGCAGTCCGTGTTTCCCCGGCGTCTGGGAACGGGTCAAGGAGGATCCACAGCGGTTCCTCGAGAAGAGCGTCTACGCCTTCGACTTCGTCTATGCCTGGCCCGAGGTCGCGGACAAGCTCCTCAAGATCGTCGGCCCGCACGCCGGCATTCGGGCGCGTTGAACGCGGTCCGTCCGATTGGGTGCCGCATCGATCGCAGGACTCCTCACGGGGCCCTGCTTTTTTGTCCTTACGACATCGCCGGCGGTCCGGTCACCGGGAGATTGGCCGGTGTTTTCTACCGCCGCGACGTATTGACCGTCGCACGATTCCGTGCCACTATCTTGCGACCGGTATGTCTTGCCGGAGAAGGAGACAGACATGTCAGAGAAGGTAGGAGAGGTCGTCCGTAGCGGTTTCCGTCCGATCGAGATCAGGCCGCCAGGGCCCGCCGGTCGCGACCTCTCGAAACGCTGGGACTGGGATGCGGACAAGCGCCGGCTCATCAACAAGGGACTCGGCGTGATGGTGCAGTGCTGCGACGTCGTCTATCAAGATGATGGTACGCTCCAACACGAAGGGATGCTGGTCGTCGGACGTCGGAGCGAGCTCTGCATCACGCTCCGCGAGCGCGACGGACACGTCGGTCTCGTCTACCACCGGCGTGAGAAGGTGCTCCGATCCGGACCGCTCCTCGAGTTCTACGAGAAGCACCCGACGGAAATCCCCGATCCGTTCGCCCTGCCGTCCGGCATCGAGGAGTACGAGCTCCCGCACGGCCTGGCCGGGCAGAAGCTCGCCGAGGCGAACGAGGAGATCCAGTTGAAGGTCCTCGAGTCGTACCAGGTCGGCGTGATCCATGACGTCCCGCCCCTGACCGCGGTGCCGCACATCTTCTTCGCGGTGAAGGTCGGGGAGGAGCCGTCGGGGAAGAAGCCGGAACCGGGAGAGCAGATCAAGCGGGTCGACTTCTTCCATCCTGCGCATCTGCGCCGTCTCGACACCATTTGCGGGCTTACCCAGGCCGGATTCTGGGCCTTCCGCAGGTGGGCGCTCGCAAGGCCGGTCGGCGATTTCTACGAGCGGATCGCCGCAGAGATGTGAGACGAAGCGCAAGAGAAAGCGCGAGGGAAGGTCGATACGTCGTGCCAGGGCAAGCGTCTTGGCACGTTTTTTGTCTCCGGCCGCAGGGTTGCCTAAACCGCTGGGTTTGCTAGGATAGGGCCACTGAAGCTTATCCTTTTTTCGTATGGCCAGCTTGGGGAAAGTGCTCGTGACGGGCGGCGCCGGTTACGTCGGGAGCTTGCTCGTGCCGCAACTCCTGTCGCACGGATACGAGGTCACCGTCCTCGACCTTTTCCTCTACGGCGACGAGGTCTTCCCGGGCTTCGAACGTCATCGCGGCCTGCGCAAGATCAAGGGCGACATCCGCGATGCGGCGCTCGTCAAAGACGCGGTCGCGGGCCAAGACGCCGTGATCCATCTCGCTTGCATCTCGAACGACCCGAGTTTCGAACTCGACCCCGGGCTCGGCAAGTCCATCAACTACGACGCTTTCCGTCCGCTCGTCCGCGCGGTCAAGGAAGCGGGCGTCAAACGTTTCGTGAACGCCTCGAGCTCCTCGGTCTACGGCGTCAAAAGCGAACCGGAAGTCACGGAGGACCTGTCGCTCGAACCGATCACGGATTACGGAAAGTACAAGATGATGTGCGAGACGACGCTCGCGGAGGAACGCGATCCGGCGCTCACGACCGTTTCGGTCCGCCCCGCTTCGCTCATGGGTTACGCGCCGCGCCAGCGTCTCGACCTCACGGTGAACATCCTGACGACGCATGCCGTCCTGAACAACAAGATCACGGTCTTCGGCGGGGAACAGCAACGGCCCAACTTGCACATCGACGACATGATCGATCTTTACCGTCTGCTCCTCGAACTGCCGAGCGAGCGCATCGACGGGAAAGTCTTCAACGTGAATTCGGAGAACGAGACCGTGATGGGTCTGGCCGAACGGGTGCGCGCCGCGCTCGGTCTCGATATCCCGATCGAACGGACGGAGACAAAGGACAACCGTTCGTACCGGACTTCCGCCGCACGCCTCGCGTCGGAACTCGGTTTCGTCCCGCGGAAGACGATCGAGGACGCGACGCGCGAACTCGCCGGGGCGTTGGCGTCCGGTCTCTTGCCCGATGCCTTGACCGACGAACGTTACTATAACGTGAAGCGGATGAAGTCGGTGAAACTCTCATGAACCAAGTCGACGACGCCTTGCTCAAGGACATCCTGTTCTCCGCCGGTCGGATCCGCTGGAGCGAACTTCTGATAGCCGAACGCTATCCGGAAAGGAAGATGCGCTGTCCGACGCATCTTTGCTTGGGTCAGGAAATCACGGCCGCCGTCTTCGGTCGCTTGGCTCGGCCGGACGACCGCTTCCTCGGCACGTACCGTTCGCACGGACACTATCTCGCCAAAGGCGGGGACCAGACGCGTCTCTTCGCCGAACTGCTCGGCAAGAAGCAGGGTTGCTCGGGCGGTTTCGGCGGTTCGCCGCACATCATCGACCGCTCCGTGGGTTTCCACGGGACCTCGGCGATCGTCGGCGCGATGGTGCCGATCGCTTGCGGCGTGGCGTTTTCGAGACGGTGCGCGAAAGCCGGAGAAGTGACGGTCGTATTTTTCGGCGATGGCGCGATCGAGGAAGGCATCGTCACGGAAAGCGCCAACTTCGCCGCGTTACATCGTCTCCCGATCGTCTTCGTCTGCGAGAATAACCGGCTGTGCGTGACGACGCCGCCGGAGCTCCGGGCGCCGAACGAGGATCTGGCGACGCGCTTCGAGAGCTATGGCATCCGCGGCGCGCGCGTCTCGAGCCACGATCCGATCGCTCTCGTCACGGCCGCGTCCCAAGCCATGGACGCCGCTCGCGAAGGACGCGGGCCGCAGTTCGTCGAAGTCGCGGTCGATCGCTGGGCCGTGCACGTCGGTCACGAGTGGAGCGGCCCGGCGGATTCCTGGTGGCGTGACCCGTCCGCGCCGGAAGCGGACGGTTGCGCGATCGCCGCGCTCTCACGCGTCTTGCTCGAACGCGGCGCCATCTCTCGCGAGGGACTCGTCGCCAGAGCCGAGGAGCTTCGGGCGGAGACGGCGCGGTCTTTCGCCGCGGCCGAGTCTCACGAAGATCACGTCGCCGGTCAATCCGTCGAAGACCTGGTCTACGCTTCCGGCGCGCTTTCCGTCTTGCCTGACGGGAAGTGGACGGCGAAGGACGGGACGCGAGTCGAGACGAGACACGATCGCCTCAAGAATCCGTATTGATATGGACGGAGCTGGACGCGAACTCACCTACGCGGAAGCGGTTTCTGAAGCTACGGATCAGGCCATGGAGCTCGATCCGTCCGTTTTCGTGATCGGGCAGGGGACGCGCGATCGCGGACAGATCTTCGGCACGGTCGCCGGACTGTTCGAGAAGTACGGATCGGAGCGTGTCGTCGAGATGCCGCTCTCGGAGCAGGCCGTGGCCGGCGTGGCCGTGGGCGCCGCGCTCGAGGGTTTGCGGCCGATCGTCGTCTTGCAACGTACCGATTTCGCCTTCCTCGTCATGGATCAGCTCCTGAACCATGCGGCCAAGTGGCGTTTCATGTTCGGCGGCAAAGAGAAAGTCCCCATCACCTTGCGTCTCATCACCGGCCGCGGTTGGGGACAGGCGCCGCAACACTCGCAGTCCTTGCACGCGACCTTCGGACATTTTCCTGGCGTGCGCGTCGTCGCGCCGACCCAGCCGGACGACGCCAAAGGACTGCTCTTGAATTCCATTTTTTCTGATGACCCGACGGTCTTCATCGAAGCCCGTCCTTTGCACCAGCTTCGCGGCCCGGTCGCCGAAGCGCCATACCTCGTGCCGTTCGGCAAAGCGCGCATCCTCCGTCCTGGGAACGACGTGACGCTCGTCGCCGTCTCGCATTTCGTGCCAGACGCGCGGAAGGCGGCCGAGACGCTCGCCGCGGAAGGCGTTTCGGTCGAGGTCATCGATCCGGTTTCGGTTTCGCCGTTCGATGCCGCGACCGTGGTATCATCGGTCAGTCGGACCGGCCGGCTCGTCGTGGCCGATCCGTCGTGGTCTTCCTGCGGCTTCGCTTCGGAAGTGAGCGCGGTCGTGAACGAACGGGCGTTCGGCAAACTGCGCGCTCCGGTCCGGCGGATCACGTTACCCGAGACTCCGACCCCGGCGGCCCGCGCGCTCGAAGACGCTTACTATCCGGATGCGGCTCGAATCGCCGAAGCCGTGCGTCTCACGTTAGTCTGATATGCGTACTATCCTCGTCATCGGCAGCAACTCGTTCTCGGGCAGTCACCTCATCGATCTCCTGCTCGAGGATCCGGAGAATCGCGTGATCGGGGTGAGCCGGTCGCCGGAAAAGAACCCGGTCTTCTTGCCGTACGCGCGCAAGGCTTCGTCGAACTTCGTCTTCAGGCAGGTTCACATGGCGCGCGAACCGGAGAAGATGTTGGCGGTCTTGGACGAATACGAACCGGAGGCGATCGTGAACTACGCGGCTTTGAACGAGATCGCGCCGAGCCACGAAGCCGCGGCCGATTATTTCGAGACGAACTGCGTCGCGCTCGCCAAATTTTGCATCGAATTGCGGAAGCGGACGTATCTGAAAAGATACCTGCACATCTCGACGCCCGAAGTCTACGGCAATTGCGAGCGACCGCTCCCGGAATCGGCGCCCGTGAATCCGAGCACGCCCTACGCCGTCTCGAAGACCGCGGCCGATCTGTACCTGACGACGCTCTGGAAGAACCACGGTTTCCCGGTCGTCTTCACCCGCGCGACGAATTACTACGGCGCCGGACAACAGCTCTGGAAGATCCTGCCGCGCACCGTCATCATGCTGAAGAAAGGGGAGAAGCTGCCGCTCCACGGCGGCGGCACCGCGCTCAAGACGTGGATCCATGTCGAGGACGCGGCTCGCGGGGTCTTGGCGGCGCTCGAACGCGGACGTCCAGGCGAGGTGTATCATCTTTCGGACAAGGCGAACGTCCTCACTGTCGCCGACACTGTCAAGGCGGTGGCCGAGGCGATGGGCCTGCGTTTCGAGGACGCGATCCAAGCGGCACCCGCAAGATTGGGGCAAGACGCGCGTTACCTGCTCGACTACTCGAAAGCCGAGAGCGAACTCGGGTGGCGTCCCGAAGTCCCGTTCGCGGCTGGCGTGAAAGGTTTCGTCGGTTGGGTGGAGAAGAATTGGGATATCATAAAGGCGATGGACATCGAGTATGTCCATCGACCATGATTATGACGATCGGCACAGGGACGGTCCGTCGGATCGAAGCTTGTACCGCTTGCGGCGGCAAGGACATCGCTACCGTCTTCGAGTTGCCGTCGCTT
>Ga0172379_10001013_pt1 | contig 60764 bp, 44 predicted proteins | sample GrowelOW334metaG_FD_119756 | JGI IMG/M metagenome (GOLD analysis project Ga0172379, IMG submission 119756) | Groundwater microbial communities from an aquifer near a municipal landfill in Southern Ontario, Canada - Groundwater well OW334 metaG | ecosystem: Environmental > Aquatic > Deep... | reverse complement strand
TTTCGATTCGGCTATCGTTAACTTAAAACAAGGTTCAGCAGGATTAAAAAATCTTATGGATGATGCAAAAATCAGTTTCGATCAAAACTGGGATTCTACTTTCGTCAATTTAAGAGAAAGCTCAGCCGGGTTTAAAATACTTATGGAGAAAGCAAAAAAGAGTTGGCTGCTTTGGGGTTTTTAAACGAGAAAATTTTGAATCGAACAATGAATAACCAAATTCAAAATTGGGACACAAAGGACATCCCGCAAAATTGTTTCAATTTTTCTTTATTTGATATTGTGCGAAGCATCTTTCGGGGAATTTTTTTGGTCTTTAGTGTTTGTTCTTTGTGATTTCCGATTTATCCGGGTTGGGAGATAAAATACAAAGTGGAATTTGGCCAAGGGTAGATAAGATGCAACAAAAAAGCTGATGAACATTGATATTATTTGTTGGAAGCAGGGTAAAGATTTGGATAACAGTAATACTTTCTATAATATCCGATTGTTTTTAGAATATTAAATTATTAATTTAATATTAGATGAATTGAATTTCAAAAGAGTAAGGGTTCAGCCTAATAAATTATTTCGGCTTCTGCTGCTAAGGTAATTCATTTTATTAATTTGGATTTGGAAGTACCATGATTTATATATGAAAGGTGCTATGAAGAAGAAATCAATACCTAAACAATCTCCGATAATAAAAAAGAAAGATAACACAACAATATCTTCTTCAAATAATTCATTTTATGTCGTCGGTATCGGTGCATCCGCAGGCGGTCTAGACGCTCTCGAAAGATTTTTCGAAAATATGACCGAGAGTTCCGGTATGGCTTTTATCGTAGTGTCGCATTTAGATCCAACTCATATAAGTATTATGCCGGAACTAATTCAAAAATCTACTAAGATGAAATTATTTCAAGCTGAAGACGGAATGATTATTCAGCCAAATCATGTCTATGTCGCTCCGGCTAATCGAGATTTGGGAATACTTCACAGAACAATCCAGCTTATAGAACCTCTTGAGGCGCATGGATTCCGGCTTCCAATTGATTTCTTCTTCAAATCTCTCTCTGCAGATATTGGGGAAAAAGCAATTTGTATTATCCTTTCCGGTATGGCTTCAGACGGCACTGCCGGATTAAAAGCTGTGAAGAGTGGATTAGGAATGGTAATAGTTCAAGATCCCAAATCGGCAAAGTTCGACGGTATGCCAAGCAGCGCAATCAAAACCGGGTTAGCTGATTATATCCTTCCTCCGGAAGAGATGCCCGAACATTTAATAAAATATACATCTCAAAAAGTTAAAGGAGTTTTTTTAGATAGAGCAAATACCGATGGCAAAATTCCCGATACCTTTCAAAAAATTTTCATCCTGCTCAGAACTCGTACCGGTCACGACTTTTCTCTTTACAAACAAAATACGATCTACCGGCGTGTGGAAAGAAGGATGAATATTGCTCAATTAGATAGTGTTCCAAATTATATCCGGTTTCTCCAGGAAAATCCCGTTGAAATTGAAAACTTGTTTAAGGAACTATTAATTGGAGTTACAAATTTTTTCAGAGATCCCGAATCTTTTGAGAAATTGAAGAAAGTATTCTCAGACATTGTAAAGAATAAACCGGAAAATGAGCAGATAAGAATTTGGGTGCCTGGCTGCTCTACCGGTGAAGAAGCCTACTCCATCGCAATTACCTTACGGGAATGTATGGACGAAGCGAAGAAATTTTTCAACGTGCAAATATTTGCCACGGATATTGATAACAACGCGATTGAAAAAGCCCGGCTTGGTTCATTTTCAGGAATTGAATCCGATGTTGGTAAAGAACGTTTGAACCGCTTCTTTACTTCCGATGGAACTATTTTTCATATTCGAAAAGAAATTAGAGAAATGCTGGTCTTCGCGCCGCAAAGCGTAATCAAAGATCCTCCCTTTACAAAACTCGATCTTATCTCCTGCCGCAATCTTTTAATTTATTTAAATACCGAATTACAGAAAAAAATAATTCCCATATTCCATTATAGCCTTTTACCTAACGGCATACTTTTCCTCGGTTCATCGGAAACAATAAGCGGTTTTGTTGATCTCTTTTCAATGGCGGATAAAAAATGGAAAATTTACAAAAGAAGAGATTCCATTTACTCAGCACAACCTTTTATAGAATTCCCAGTCTCGAAAGCAATAGAAAAAACGAATGAGATTATTATGAACAAAAACGAAGTAAAAAACGTTACCCAGATAGCGGAAAAAATAATCCTGCAAAGCTACTCTCCAAATTGTGTGATAATTACTGAAAATGGAGAAATAGTTTATATTCATGGAAGAACCGGCAAATACCTTGAGCTTACTCACGGCGAAGCGAAGATGAATATTTTTGAAATGGCGCGCGAAGGATTACAACAAGAACTTCCGGCATTGATCAGAAAAGTTGTATCAAGCAGGAAATCACTAACCACCGAAGGATTAAAGGTAAAAACTAACGGCAGCTTCCAGTTAATAAATCTAACGGTGAAACCGATCAAAGAACCGGCAGCGATGTTGGGTTCCTTGTTGCTCATTTTTGAGGATGTACTACCGGAGAAAAAATTGCCGGCTTCTAAGAAAATCCATTATGAAAAGAAATCGGAAAAATTTATTCTGGAACTTGAACGTGAATTAAAAACTACGAAAGCAAATTTACGGTCAACCATTGAAGAATTGGAAACATCCAACGAAGAACTTAAATCGACCAACGAAGAAATGCAATCTACCAATGAGGAGATGCAAAGTTCAAATGAAGAAATGGAAACTTCCAAAGAAGAATTACAGTCGCTGAACGAAGAATTAGTTACAGTAAACACCGAGCTTCAAAACAAGAATGATGAATTATCGGTTATTAATAACGATATGAAGAACCTGCTGGATAGCATTGATATCCCGACCATCTTTCTTGATAATAATTTACATATAAAAAGATTTACACATCACGCAACAAAGGTTATCAACCTGATTTCTTCCGACATTGGACGACCGATAAACCACATAGCTACAAATCTTAAATATGAAAAGTTTATTGAGGATGCGAAAGAAGTATTGAGAACTCTTGTTTTTAAAGAGATTGAGTTACAAACCAATGATGGTACCTGGTATCAAATGCGGATATTACCTTACCGTACAACAAGCAATATTATTGATGGTCTTGTGGTAACGTTTACACATATTCACAAATTAAAAACTGCTTATCAGGAGATCCATAAGTTGAATCAAGAGGTTCAGCTTGCGCGTGAGTATTCCGATAATATTGTTGATACGGTAAGGGATGCGCTTCTGATTCTTGATAAGGATTTGAAAGTGCTTTCAGCTAACCGGTCTTTTTATAAAATGTTTAATACCGTCAGCGAAAAAACTGTAGGAAAATTTGTTTATCAACTTCAGGATAATAACTGGGATATCCCTGAACTGCGGAAATTGCTTGAAGAAATAATTCCCGAAAGCAGTTTTTTTGAGGATTATGAAGTTGAATACAATTTTGCAAAAGGGGGCAGAAAAAAATTACTCTTAAATGCACGCGAGATATTTCAGGGAGATAAAGAATCACAACTTATTCTTCTTGCAATCCAAAACCCAAATATAAAATAATAAGGTACTGTAAAATGAAACGCACGGAAAAACAATCGGACAAAACCACCAAACCACAAGTGAAGAAAAAAATTACACCGAAGGCTGATAAGCAGGTTGTTGAAAAAATGGAAGATGTTAAAAGACTTGTGCATCTGCTACAAGTTCATCAAATTGAACTGGAACATCAAAATCAGGAACTTAGAATCGCTCAGGAAGAGCTGGAGGCGTCAAGAAATAAGTATGTAGCGCTCTTTGATTTTTCACCAATCCCATATTTTACCCTGGGCGTTGATGGCGTAATAAAAGAAGTAAATTTAAGTGCCAGCAAAATGTTTGGAATCGACAGGAACAAATTAATTGGTAAGCATTTTGTTGCTTTTATCCCAATAGAGGAAAAGGATATTTTTAATTCTTTTATTAAAACTGTTTTTAACTCTCCCGGGAAAAACACTTGTGAATTAAAAGTGATGAATAAAGATAAATCCCGTTTTCATGTTCTTCTGGAAGGTTTGGAGATAGAGGACGCATTGGAGCAAGATAAAAAATGTCAGGTGGCGTTAATCGATTTAACTGAATATAAGAGAATAGAAGATTCTTTTAAAAAATCCAACGAAGAACTTAAAATACTCAACACTACCAAAGATAAATTCTTTTCAATCATCGCGCATGATTTAAAGAGCCCTTTCCAGTCTTTGCTTGGTTCATCAGAAATACTTGCTACGGAAATTGAAAGTTTATCGCAGGAAGAGATAATACGATTTAGCAGACAACTGAATGATAATTTGAAAATTTTTTATGTCCTTCTAGAAAATTTGCTCTATTGGTCAATGATGCAAAGAGGTATGATTGAGTATAACCCGATAAGGCTTAACCTCTTTGATTTAGTAAAAAAAATAGTTAGGATATCTAACCAGAGTGCTGTTAAAAAAAATATACTCATAGTAAACAGTATTGATGCGGGAATAGTTGTTTATGCAGATGCTGATATGCTTCGTTCAGTTGTTCTTAACCTTCTAGTAAACGCGATCAAATTCACTTCTACCGAAGGGCAAATAGTTATTTCATCTACTGAGAAAAACGGTTTTGTAGAAGTGTCTATCCAAGATACCGGAGTAGGAATCGAATCAGGAAAATCTTCTCAACTATTCGATTTTAGCAAGCTCATTTCCACTCAGGGCACCGCAGGAGAGAAAGGAACCGGACTTGGATTACCGCTTTGCAAAGAATTTGTAGAAAAACAGGGCGGTAAAATTTGGGTCGAAAGTGAATTAGGGAAGGGATCGAAGTTTATATTCACTTTACGCAAAAAATATTCATAGATTTTTCATGAATTGATTTTTAAAGAAATTGTTTTTAATTTTATCTAGCATACATGACACAGGTAAAATAATTTTATTAGAATTAAGTGCTAACCCAAACTGTGATTTTCTTTTCTAACAATTGGAGACTAATTGAAAAAAATCCGGATACTTCTTATTGAAGATAATCGCCTTCTGCGTGACGGCATTTCTGCAATGGTCAAAAAGCAAGCGGATATGCATCTTGTTGCTTCTGCTGGTAATAGCGAAAATATTCCGATGACATTGGAGAAGCACAAACCAAATATCGTTCTTCTCGACCTAGGGTTGCAAAGTCAAAACAGTTTACAAGTTGTAAAATTAATTAAAAAGGATTTTCCGGAAACAAAAATAATAGTGATGGATCTTATCCCGCATCAAGCGGATGTTCTCGAATTTGTCCTTGTGGGCGTATCAGGATTCATTCTTAAAGATGCGAACATTACGGAATTTTATAGAACAATTCGATCCGTTTCTGAAGGAGTTAAAGTTTTACCGCCGCATTTAACAGCTTCGCTTTTTTCTCAAATTGTTAAACACGCTGTTCCTGAATTCAAACCTTCCCTAATTGCTGAATCAGTTCGTATGACAAAACGTGAGCGGCAGGTAATTGAATTGATCGCGGATGGAGAAAGCAATAAAGAAATCGCGCAAAAACTTCATCTTTCCACCTACACGGTAAAAAGTCACGTGCATAACATCCTTGAAAAATTAGCGCTGCATACGCGTGTGCAAATTGCAAAACACGCACATCTCTCCGAATCTTACAAAACTGTATTGGACAATACTTCATTAATAAACGAATAATTACCCGTCGTTAACCCCAAAAGGATGTAGTCCCTTTTTCATCCTTTTGCTCTATTGATAGAGCTTACCACTATTCACATATTCTACTGTAAATAAAGGTCATTATTTTAATTTGAAATGAACGTGTACTCCACAAAAGGACTATTGCGCCATATGGAAACAGTATGTTTGCCGTTTTCAAAAGGGAGCAATCTAAAAAAATCTAATTCGTTTATACGATCAAAAGCAATGTTCATTAAATCAGTGAACAGCTTAAACCGAGCACATATCGGGAGGTGGTTTACTATAATAACCGAGACCAAAAACTCAAGACAACTACAATTTGTGTTTCAATGGTCAATAAATAATTTAATTAGGAAAAAATATGAAAAAAATACTTATCGGTGTTCTTGGCTTAATATTCTTCGTTCTTATCAACGGTTGTTCTCGTAATGCAGACCCTCAATTCCGCATCTCGAACAAACAGGCAGAAAAAGTCAATGTAAAAATACAAACCGCGGCAGGTAGTAAATTCACTATTAACGATATCGAACCTAGACAAACCACATCTTATCAAACAGCCGCTGTAGGTAATATTACTGCGACGGCAGTTATTCAGAATGAGTCAATATCGTTCCTTGCCGCAAAGAATACAAACTATACAATTGTCATTAGTACAGGCAAACCCCCATCAGTACATGTCGATCAATAAGTGTGTAGATGCAATAGGGATGAGCCGGTAATGTATACGCGTTTGGAAGCATCCAATTATTTTTTCGCTGAAGAGATTCTGAAAGAAAACGGTTAAAGGAATTCTAGTAATTATTTTTTCTTCCGCATTCTTGCATCATCAGATGGTTCTCTCAACCGAAAGGTGTAGTTCCTTTTTCATCCCTTTGCTCGATTTATACATGCACAACATCTATTTAACTTGGTATCAAGTAAATAACGAAAACTAAGTTTACAAAAAAGTTAATTTATTATGAACAAATTGAAAGACTCAATTGTTCGAACACATACTCTTTCACTAACTACATGGAATTTCTTATGAAAAACTATACAAAAAATTCAACAACTTTCTTAAATAACTGGACATGCTTTCTCGGGGCGATCCTGATTATTGCTTTTATGTTACCTAATGTAGCTATACCTCAATCATCACCCGCGCCTGTTAATCTTGGAAAATCCGGAGATTTTGTGCTCCTTGCAAAAACTGGAATCTCAACCACGGGGACCACCAATATTACTGGAGATATCGGAGTTAGCCCAGCAGCTGCAAGTTTTATAACCGGATTCGGATTAATAGCGAATCCTTCGAATACATTTTCAACATCATCTTTAGTCACTGGGAAGATATATGCTGCCGACTATACAGACCCGACTCCGGCTAAGATGACTACGGCTGTGGGAGACATGGAAACCGCGTACACTGACGCCGCTGGACGAACATCGCCTGATTATACTGAATTATACACCGGAGATGTTACCGGACAGACCCTCACACATGGTCTTTACAAGTGGAGTACTGCGGTTCTGGTATCTGCTGCCGGTGTCACTATCTCTGGTTCCGCAAGCGATGTATGGATTTTCCAAATAGCGCAGAATTTAGAATTGGGCAACGGTGCCATGGTTAATCTGATTGGTGGTGCACAAGCTTCCAACATTTTCTGGCAGGTTGCCGGGCAAGTTACCCTTGGAACAACGGCTGCTATGAAGGGAATCATCTTATGTCAAACAGCGGTTGCGATGAATACCGGCGCAACATTGAATGGTAAAGCGTTAGCACAGACCGCAGTTACATTAGATGCCAATGCCATCACCAGTCCAATGGTGACTACTGTTGAGAATGATTTAGTCCCTCAAGAATTCGCCCTTTTCCAGAACTATCCAAACCCATTCAATCCATCCACGAGGATTCAATATAGTCTTGAGAAAGCAGTTCAGGTTTCCCTGAAGGTCTATAATGTGCTTGGTGTAGAGATTGCTACACTCGTAAACAGCCGCCAAGAAGCCGGCAACTACAACGTGTCGTTCAGTGTAAACAACGGATCACTCAATCTTTCAAGTGGTGTTTACTTCTACCGTTTAGAAACTGGATCTTTCGTCTCGACAATGAAGATGATCCTTATGAAGTAGTTCTTATTGATAAAACACGTTTTCGTTTCAACATATAAGTTTTAATTGTTCAGTGCGAAATTGTAAGATGAGTAATTTCAAATAGCATCGGAATTTTTACACGACAAAACATTGCGTGCTTTATTCTTATTAAGTCACCTTCGTAAAAATCTTTTTTCAATTTTGGTTACGTAACACAGGCTTTAATCTGTGCTACAATTTTATAAAATTTTAAGAATGATAAAACAAAAATGGTGTAAGGTGAGTTATTAATTCTTGAGGAGAACTTATGGAAATACAAAATGCGATAAACATTTTATACTCAACATCAGGTTATCTCAGCATAGTAATATCGGCTGTTATCCGGAATAAGTTGATCGCGTTTCTATCTGCAAGGAATACTCAATATGTCATTGTCATTCGTATAAACAAATCACCATCAACTCAAGATTATCAATATGGTGTAAATGCAATAGGAATAAATTGGCACTCCATAAATGTATAGAAGTAACCAATTATTCTTTCTCTGAAACAACTCTAAATAAAGAGTAATAAAGGTATTTAAATGATAAACATACTTTTGATTTTTCTAGGGAACCCCGGCTTCATCTCAAGGTTGTCTCATCCAAAAGATGTAGTTCCTTTTTCATCCCTAAGACCGATTTACACACGCATAACATCTATGTAACTTAGTAACAAATAAATAACGAAAACTAATTAAACTCAGGAGCTAATTTATTATGAACAAAATAAAAAACAATTATAAGATGTGGTTAATCCCACTGTTGCTGGTCATGATCATGACCGGTTGCGACGAAAGGATCGGACTGAATTCTCCTCCGCTTGTTACAACACCAACGGTGAGTTCAACAAACCCTGCTAATAACGCAGTAGCTGTGCCATTCAATCAGAAGGTCACCGTAACATTTAGCGAGGCAATGGATTCTGCAACGATTACTACTGCAACATTTACCCTAATGCAAGGGTCGTCTTTTGTATCCGGGACGGTGTCATATACAGGCACCACGGCTACTTTTGCACCGTCGAGCAATCTCGCGCCAAATACTCTTTATATTGTTACAATAACTACCATGGCAAAGAATGTTGCAGGCAGCGCATTGGCAACCAACTATGTTTGGAGTTTTACTACAGGCTCTGCAGCTGCCATAGTTCCACCCACTGTAAGTTCAACAGATCCTGTAAATGCAGCTTCAGGAATACCAATCAATCAGAAAATCGCTGCAACCTTCAGTGTGGCTATGGATGCTTCAACTATTACAACATCGACCTTTACTTTATTGCAAGGAACAACACCAGTTCCGGGCTTTGTCTCCTACTCGGGCATAACCGCAATTTTTGGACCTTCAAGCAATCTTGCACCAAATACAGCATATACAGTCTCGATTACAACCGGGTCTAAGGACTTGGCTGGCAATTCTCTAGTAAATAACTATGTATGGAGTTTTACAACAGGCGCAGGAGTTGTTATCACCCCACCTATAGTAAATTCTACAGATCCAGTTAATAACGAAACGGGTGTGGCTCTTAATCAGAAAATTGCCGCAACTTTTAGTAAGACGATGGATGCTACAACTATTACCGCAGCAACATTTACCTTAAAACAAGGTGCAACGTCAATTGCTGGTTTCGTATCTTACTCAGGCACAACCGCGATTTTTGCACCGTCAATTAATCTCGCACCAAATACCTTATATACAGTTACTATCACAACTGGAGTTAAAGATTTGGCAAGCAATGCTTTGGCAAACAATTATGTTTGGAGCTTTACGTCAGGCGCCGCGGCGATTGTCACTCCTCCTACCGTAAGTTCCACAGATCCGGCAAATGCCGAAACGGGTGTGGCATTTAACCAGAAAGTAGCCGCTACTTTTAGTAAGACTATGGATGCCTCAACTATTACCACCGCAACATTTACTTTAATGCAAGGGATAACATTTGTCTCCGGCACGGTAGTTTATGTTGGCACTACGGCAACTTATATACCGTCTAGTAATCTTGCCCCAAATACTACATATACAGCGACGATCACTACAGAAGCTAAAGATCTTACTGGTAATGCCCTGGTAACTAATTATGTGTGGAACTTTACAACGGGTGCCGCTGTGGTCATTATTCCACCAACAGTAAGCCTCACAGATCCACTTAATCTTGCAACAGATGTAGCTTTAAATCAAAAAATTGCTGCAACATTTAGCAAAACGATGGATGCTTCAACTATTACCACAGCAACATTTACACTAATGCAAGGAACAACGTCGGTTTCAGGCTTCGTCTCATATTCCGGCAAAACTACGACGTTTGCACCGGCAAGCATCCTTTTACCAAATAAGCTCTATACAGCCACGATTACAACCGGGTCTAAGGACTTGGCAGGTAATGCTCTGGTAGCTGACTATGTTTGGACCTTTACAACAGGTGCAGCAGTAGTTGTAACGCCACCTACTGTAAATTCTACGGATCCGGCTGATCTTGCAACGGCTGTAGCTCTCAATCAGAAAGTAGCCGCAACGTTCAGTAGAACGATGGATGCTTCAACAATTACTACAGCAACTTTTACCATAAAACAAGGAACAACGTCAGTTTCTGGCTTCGTCTCTTACTCAGGTACAACTGCTATTTTTGCACCAGCAAGTAATCTCTTGGCATCTACTTTATATACTGCTACGATTACAACCGGTTCTAAAGACTTGTCTGGTAATGCTCTGGCAAGTAACTATGTCTGGACTTTCACAACGGGCTCTGCAGTAGTTATTGTTCCACCAACAGTAAGTCTCACAGATCCACTGAATCTTGCAACCGGTGTAGCTTTGAACCAGAAGATTGCTGCAACTTTTAGTAAGACGATGGATGCTTCAACAATTACAACAGCAACTTATACGTTAACGCAAGGTACAACGCCAGTTTCTGGTTTCGTCTCTTACTCAGGTACAACCGCAATTTTTGCACCGACAGACAATCTCTTCCCAAACACACTATATACAGCCACGATTACAACCGGGGCTAAAGACTTGTCAGGAAATGCTCTGGCTGCTAAGTATGTTTGGACCTTTACTACTGGCTCTGCAGTGGCCATGATTCCACCAACAGTAACTCTCACAGATCCTCTTGATGCTGCAACAGGTGTACCCTTAAATCAAAAAATATCCGCAACTTTTAGTAAGACGATGGATGCTGTAACTATTCAAACATCAACATACAGCTTAAAACAAGGTACAACAACAGTAACCGGTTTTGTATCCTATTCCGGAACAACCGCTGTCTTTGCACCAGCAAGCAACCTGTTACCAAATACCGTTTATACCGTCACAATTACAACCGGTGTTAAGGACTTGGCAGGCAATGCTCTAGCAAGCAACTATGTCTGGAGCTTTACTACAGGTTCGTCAATAGTTAGTACTACTCCTACAATAACTTCAACAGATCCTGTTGATGCCGCAACGTGTGTTGCTTTGAACAAACAAATTACTGCAACATTTAGTAACACAATGGATGCCTCAACTATAACGACTGCAATATTTACCATAATGGAAACAGGAGGAACAACATTTGTTTCCGGTACTGTGAGCTATGTTGGTACTACTGCAACTTTTACAACACTAACTAATTTCAAGCCGAATACAACATATATAGCGACGATTACAACCGGAGCTAAAGACTTGGCTGGGAATTCAATGGCGAGTAACTATGTTTGGAGATTCACAACAGTCATTCCTTATACAGTAACGTTATCATCAAATCCAGCAGCAGGCGGAACTACAACTGGAAGCGGTACGTTTAATTCCTGTTCTTCAGTAACAGTAACTGCAACACCGAATCCCGGATATACATTTACAAACTGGACAGAAAACGGAAATATTGTATCCACAAATACAAGTTATACTTTTACATTAAACGGAAATACAGCATTAGTAGCGAACTTTGCTGTTACGCAGTACACCGTAACGCTATCGGCAAATCCGGCGGCAGGCGGAACTGTAACTCAATCCGGAACGGGTACATACGACTCAGGAAGCAGTGTAACAGTAACTGCAACACCAAACGCCGGATATACCTTTACTAGCTGGAAAGAGAATGGAAGTGTTATACCCGCAGCAACTGCAAGTTATACATTTACCATAAGTGGAAACAGAACATTAGAAGCGAACTTTACCGCACTTGTACAGCTTACCGTAACACTATCAGCAAATCCGCCAGCAGGTGGATTAGTAACTCAGTCCGGAACAGGTTCATATGACTTCGGAAGCAGTGTAACAGTAACGGCAACTCCAAATCCTGGATATACCTTTACCAGCTGGAAAGAGAATGGACTTGTTGTGCCTTTAGCAAATGCAAGTTATACATTTACTATAATGGGAAACAGAACATTAGAAGCAAACTTTACTGCTACAGTTGTACAGTATACCGTAACACTATCAGCAAATCCACCGGCAGACGGAATAGTAACTCAGTCCGGAACGGGTACATACATTTCGGGAAGCAGTGTAACAGTAACGGCAACACCAAATGCCGGATTTAAATTTATAAACTGGACAGAAGGTGGAATCGAAGTATCCACAACTGCAAGTTATCAGTTTACTATAACTGGAGACAGAATATTAGTAGGTAATTTTGCAGTAAGTGTAGTTGGTCAACTGCCGGTAAATCTTGGATCAGCAGCACGATTCGCGATTCTGTCTAACTCAGCAATCACCAACATTCCGACTTCTGCAATTACCGGAGATGTTGGTATAAGTCCGGGTGCTCGATCAACAATAACTGGATTTGTATTAACACCGGACGCTTCGAATACATTTTCGACATCTCCTGAAGTGACCGGACAAGTATTTGCAGCCGACGATGCAGTTCCAACTCCTGCGATGTTAATTTTAGCTAAGACTGATGCGAACCTTGCTTATCTTGATGCAACTGCAGCAGTACGTGGAACCCCAACACCAATCTCAGGAAATATCAACGGTCTAACACTTGTACCAGGTCTTTATGAATCAGGAACTTCTATTGAAATATCTCCTGGTGGAAAACTGTACTTAGATGCTCAGGGTGATGCGAGCGCGGTCTTCATCATTCGAAGTGCAACTTCGATTACTACATCAGCCACAAGCGAGGTTGTCTTGACAGGTAGTGCGAATCCGGCGAATATTTTCTGGTCTGCAGGATCTGCAGTCACTCTTGGTGTAAACTCCAAGATGAATGGAACAATCATCGCCAGCACTTCAATCTCGCTCCTGACAGGTGCAAGATTAGATGGCAGAGCACTTATACAAAGCGCAGCAGCCGGCCAGGTTTCTTTAGATCAAAATATAATTGTAAAACCATAATATAGCAAGTTGAGGTGAGGAGATACCATTTCCTCACCTTATATTTTCAAAATGAGTGTACTAAATAGACTGAACTGTTCGAAGAAAAGACCGGAAATAAATTTAATAAAATTGAGTTAGATAGAATTTCAAATAAAATAAAAGGAAACATGAAATGAAAAATTTTTTTATCACGCTTGCATTGATGTTACTTGTTAACATTGGTGTTTCTCAAGCACAAACAGTAACCGATAGCTGGGCATTTGGCTTTGGTCTAAGTTATCCCAGATTTTACTCGGTAAACATAACCGCTTTAAATAATGACTACGGTGCATATCTTTCAATCCAGCGAAATTTTTCTGAGCATGTTGGATTACGATTAAGAGGCGGCTATGCTCACCTTGCAGGACAATGGAGCGATGCATCTCTTAACTTAATTAAGGAAAGTACAAACCTTATAACTGGCGATCTTGATATGCTCTATTATCTCGTTCCCTGCGCACCGGTTTCACCTTATCTGTTTGCCGGAGTTGGCGGAAATTATAAAAGCATAACTAACCCACAAACCGTATCTCCGGATAATAACAAATTCGGGACTCAGTTAAATGTCGGCGTTGGAGCTGACTTCAAGTTCAATCCAAGTTGGAGTTTTGTAGCTGAGTTTGGTTATCATCAAACAAGCAATTCGGAACTTGACGGAGCTATCATTCCGGATATCTCGAAAGAGGTTAATGGACACGATTCTTACATAGTGCTCAGCGCTGGACTCAATTACTTCTTTGATAAAGGCAAACCATCACCGCAGTGCGAACCTTGCCAGGGAATGACAATGGAAATGAAAGACATGACTGACTATAACAAAATTGAAGATATGATTAAAAAACATATCCCTAAAGAAGTTATAAAAGAAATTGTTGTTGATAAATATATTGTAGCAATTTCAGAAGATAGATTGGTTCTGGTTGGCGTAAACTTCGCTTTCGATAAATCAGACCTTTTACCTGAATCATATATTCCGCTTGATAAATCCGTAAAGTTATTAAAAGAGAAACCTGATGTGAATGTTGAGATTGAAGGATACACTGATTATATCGGCACCGAAGAATATAACCAACAACTTTCAATAGATAGAGCTATAACAGTTAAAAATTATCTTGTTTCTCAAGGTATAGCTGAATCCAGACTTTCAACAGTCGGTTTCGGAAAAGGGAACCCGGTTGCAACCAATGAGACTGAAGAAGGCAGAGCAATGAACAGAAGAATTGTATTTAGAATTATTAATAAATAACGAGTCTTTAAAGCAATGTATGAAAGTCCCTGTAACTTAATGTTGCAGGGGCTTTAGCGGGATTTTGTTTCAATCGGATAAACCGGATGAAGCGATCTAAGTTCTAAAAAGTTTGGTAAAGCATACTATTAAGATGTAATTAATCCTATAAGGAGAATCTAAAAATGCGAAGAATATATTTAACCATTTTAATTACGGGAATTTTAATTTTTCTCGGGGCTCCTCTAAAAGCACAAGTGAGTTTTAGTGTAAATTTTAACGTTGGCAGCCAACCGGTTTGGGGCCCGGTGGGTTATGACGAAGTTCAATATTACTATCTACCTGACATAGATAGTTACTACTATGTACCTCAACATCGTTTTTACTTTTTTAAAGGTGGACGTTGGATTTACAGTTCATCTTTACCTCCGCGTTATGCTAATTACAACTTATATAATGGTTATAAAGTAGTAGTGAATGAGCGTGAACCGTGGCGAAACCATAAAACCTACAAAGAAAAATATTCCACCTTCAAAGGTCGTCACGATCAGCAGATAATTCGCGATAGCCGGGATTCAAAATACTTTGTGAACAAAAATCATCCTGAGCATAATAACTGGATCAAGCAGCAAAAGCAAGATGAAGGAAATGACAAAGGACAAAATCGCGGTAATAAAAGTGACAAAAGCAATAAAGGTGGAGAAAGAAAACATAAAAAATAAAAATGAATAAGAACACTGTTGAAAATTAAGTTTAAAGTTTTTTTGTAAAAATAATAAAATAATTAAAAGGGAATAAAAATGGACAAGCTAAATATTAAAGGGAACTGGAACGAACTTGCCGGCAAGCTTAAACAAAAATTTGCCGACCTGACCGATGATGATCTGCTATTCAAAGAGGGGAAAGAGGAAGAACTGTTGGGGAGACTTCAGCAGAAACTTGGAAAAACCAAAGAACAAATTCGCAAACTGATGGCGAAGCTTTAACAAAAATGTTTTCTAAATAGTTAACGTTTAGTACATCCTACTAAACGTTAGCTTATGTTCTTATTCAAGATGGCACAACCAGGTATTGAGAAGACTTCCGTAGAAAAAAATGAACTATCTATTGCATAAAAATTATCGGCAAAAAACAAATTATTCTCAACCAAAAGGATTAGCTCTTCTTTCATCCTTATGACCGATTGATATGCGTTCTTCCTTCTCATAGGTTGAAGTGCGTCCTAAAAAAGTTATTGTATCGACATCTCTAATATATATGCTGGTGTTGCTGTTCAGAAAAACTTTTATACATGATGAAGTAATCTAAGTTTAAATTATTTTTTATTAACTAATATTATAAGGAGAATCTAAAATGCGAGGAAAATATTTTACAATTTTACGTGGAGTTCTGTTATGAAAAAAAATCTTTTGTTCGGTATGGTTTTAATGTTGATGATGATCATTGTAAAACCAATTGCAGCGCAAGATCATGGATTTGGACTCGGATTAGTTGTTGGAGAACCAACCGGGTTGAGCGCTAAACTTTGGACGTCAAGAACCAACGCATTTGATTTCGGTCTTGGTGTTGCCGTTGGCGGTGATCGTATTTCGCATGACTACTATTACAATGGCGAGAGTCGCCTCCATTTTCACATGGATTATTTGTGGCACTCTTTCGGTGCAATAAATTCATCCGAAAGATTTCCTCTCTATTACGGAATTGGAGGCAGGTACAACAGTGGTGGAGGTTATGATGGATCACTTGGTATTAGAGGTGTATTTGGCATAGCCTGGCTTCCTCGTGCAACTCCGATAGATGTATTTGTCGAGTTAGTGCCGGTGTTTCAACTTACCCCATTTACCGGGTTTGGAATTGATGCCGGACTGGGAATAAGATTTTTCTTTGATTAAGAGAAAATAATGGTCATAATTTATTTATTAAAAAAAAGGATTCTAAAATGAAACTGTTTACATTCATATCACTTATGCTTTTGGGCTTTGCCCAGTTCAATCTGGCGCAAAATGAGGAAACCCCCAGGGCAAACGTCATGTCAAGCGTATGGGGTCTTACCGGTGAAGCCGGACTTACATTTGGGGCAACCGATTACACTAAGTCCAAGATGAGTACCATCGGTAAAGCTTCGTTGGAATACTATTTTCCTTCTACAGGGAAGGGAAATTTTGGATTAAGAATTTTTGGATCGACAGGATTTATTGCGGGGAAAGGTGTATCACCTTGGTTACAGCCAACACAAGAATTTTCAACAAAAATTGATATGTACGGCGGCGGAGCACTGTATACCGTCTCTCTTGGTGATGCAATTTACCCTTGGGTGGGTCTTGGCGTTGCTAACATGTGGTTTTATCCTAAAGACGCTAACGGAAATGTGCTGCCGAATTATACAGCACAAATTTATAGGAAATTTATGTTAGTTTATGTCGGCGATGCAGGCTTAAGAATTATGGTAGCGAAAAACGTAAGTGTTAATATTGCCGGTGGAATTGTAATGGGAACCAAGGATTGGCTGGATGACGTCCAATCCGGTTCTAATAAGGATATGTTGTATACTGCTACTGCCGGTCTATCTTATTACTTTGGTAGAGCGCAAGATAGAGACCGTGATGGTGTACCAGATGCCTACGATGCATGCCCGGAAACTCCTATAGGAATTCAAGTAGATGAGTTCGGCTGCCCGGCTGATACTGATGGTGATGGTGTTCCAGACTATATGGATAAATGCGCTGACACACCTAAAGAAGTTCTTGTAGATGCAACTGGTTGCCCGCTTGACGCTGATGGCGACGGTGTTATCGATAAACTCGATAAATGCGATAATACACCTGCCGGAGTTAAAGTAGATGCAGCAGGCTGCCCGCTTGATTCCGATGGTGATGGCGTTCCTGATTATCTTGATAAATGCTCTAACACTCCAGCTAAAGCTACTGTAGGTACAGACGGTTGCCCACTTGATGGTGATGGCGACGGTGTTCCGGACTATCTCGATAAATGCCCGAATACAGCTAAGGGTGTTCAGGTAGATTCTGCTGGATGTCCTTCGAAGAAAGAAACTGTAGTTATAGTAAAGCAAGGTGAATTGGAAACATTAATTCTTAGCGGTGACACCAATTTTGAGTTTAATAAGTCAAAACTATTGCCTAATGCATATACTGTTCTTGAAGGTATTATAAGTACCATGCAGGAACATCCTAAATACAAATGGGAAGTTGGTGGATATACCGATGGAATCGGCTCAGTTAGTTATAATAAAAAGCTTTCAAGACAAAGAGCTCAAGCTATTGTTGACTACCTTGTAAGGAAAGGTGTTAAAAGAAATAATCTTAAAATAGTAGGATATGGTAAAGATAATCCAATCGCTACAAACGAAACGCTTGAAGGAAGATCTATGAACAGAAGAGTTGAGATAAAATTACTCTCAAAAGATATCAAGTAGATTTTATAGAGATATAAATAATGTTGATAGAAGCGGCCCAGTTAAAGCCGCTTCTATCAATTATTAAACCGGTTACATTAAATAAACGTTCTAAATAAGTATTGGAGAATCAGAGTGAAAAAAATAAAAGGTATATTTCTAATTTCAACATTAGCTGTGTCAATTTTTATTTACGGTTGCAGCGCAAGCAATGCCGTTAAAGGAGGAGTTATCGGTGGAGTCAGCGGTGGCGTGGTTGGTGGAGTAATTGGTCACTATGCAGGTAATACGGCTCTCGGCGCAATATTAGGTGCGGCTGTTGGCGGTACCGCAGGTGTTTTGATTGGAAACCATATGGATAAGCAAGCCGCTGAAATGAAGAAAGATATTTCAGGCGCAACAATAGAAAGAGTTGGCGAAGGTATAAAAATTACTTTCGATTCAGGAATTTTATTTGCAACTAATTCATCAACACTTGAACCTCAAGCTAAAACAAATATCCAAAAATTTGCTGCAATACTAAACAAATATCCGGATACCAATATCCTTGTTACCGGTTATACGGATTCTGATGGCACAGAGGAGTACAACCAAACCTTATCCGAAAAAAGAGCCAAATCAGTGTCCGATTATGCTCAAATGCAAGGAGTTTCTTCTTCAAGATTTTCAATTGTTGGATTCGGTGAAACAAAACCTGTTGCTTCAAATGAAACTCAAGATGGAAAACGTATGAACAGACGAGTGGAGATTGCTGTTTTTGCAAATGATAAACTCAAAACAGCTGCTGAAAACGGCCGACTTAACTAATTTTTAAATGAGGATAATTATGAAAAACAATAATTATCTGATTATAGTGAATCAACCGGGATTCTAGCATTAAGTCTACTTTGACATAGAATGTTCCCGTACTGATAACTATTTCAAAGATGAAAAATGGAGCTAACTTTTTTTCTTAAAGGACTTGTTATTGGATTTGCAATGGCAGTACCAATTGGACCCATTGGAATAATGTGTATCCGTAAAACACTTACCTCAGGACGCTTGCGTGGTATGGTCATTGGTCTTGGAGCCGCAACTGCAGATTTGCTTTACGGTTGTGTTGCTGCATTTGGTCTTACGGTTATTTCCAATACACTTCTCAACCAACGAATTTGGATACGTCTGGTTGGAGGTGGGTTACTCCTTTTTCTTGGAGTACGAACATTTCGTGCTCAGCCGAAAGATCCTAAAATACAAATTCAGAACAGTGGGCTGCTCAGATCATATCTCACTACTGTTTTTCTAACACTCACTAATCCTTTAACTGTATTTGCTTTTATTGCTGTGTTCGCAGCGCTTGGTTTAGGAAATAAGCTCAGTTTTTTTTCGGCGGTTCTTCTTGTTGTAGGAGTTTTTATAGGTTCAAGTTTATGGTTCCTCTCTCTTAGTTCAGGCGTTACACTTTTTAGAAACAAATTCGACGTAACCGGACTTCGATGGGTTAACAAAATTGCCGGCATCTTAATAATTATCTCCGGTATTATTGCCATAGTAACTTTATTATAGTGTTGAATGTTTATGTTCACCCAAACGATGTAGTTCCTTTTTCATCCCTTTGCACGATTGAATTTCTTCATTTCTCGTAATAGCTTAGCTTAGAATTTAAAAATTAAACGGAAAGGATACTTCCTATGTTATACATTATCGCTGTAGTTTTAATACTATTATGGTTGCTTGGATTCATCACTTCTTACACCATGGGTGGTATTATTCACATACTTCTGGTCATTGCAATTATCTTGGTATTAGTAAGAATTATAAGTGGACGACGTGCGCTTTAATTTGCATTAGATGCAATCATGGATAAAATAAATAATTCTCTAAGCGGAACACGCTTTCTCGTGATCGCCGCTGCTCTCGTAGTCATAATCGCAGGAATTAACCTTGCTCAATCGGTTGTTGTTTTGTTCCTTATCTCTTTTTTCCTTGCACTACTTGGAACCCCGCCGGTACTCTGGTTAAAGGAAAAACGCTTGCCATCCGGGTTTGCAGTATTCATCGTTATGGCTGTTATGATAATTATTCTACTTTTGATTGGCGCACAAATTGGCACATCTGTGAGCGGCTTTTCAAATGAATTACCTTTATTGCAATCACGCATCCGAGAACAAGTCTTAGAGTTTAGTGTACTGTTGACAAGCAAGGGTATTGTAGGTACCGAAAAATTTTTTCTAGAGTATGTTAATCCGGAAGCAATAATGGGACTTACCGCCAACTTACTGTCGGGATTGAGTTCTGTCCTTTCCGATCTTGTTCTGATCCTTCTCACCGTAACATTTATCTTGCTCGAAGTCTCAAGCTTTCCTGTAAAACTCCGCGCTATTCTCGGTGATCCTAAGCAGGTATTTCCCCGGTTCACGGAATTCGTTGTTGATATGAAACGTTATATGGTCATCAAAACTATTATCAACCTGGTTGCGGGAATCTTAATTGCGGTATGGATGTACATACTCGGTGTGCAATTTCCTGTTCTGTGGGGATTCCTTGCATTTCTACTTCATTATATACCTAATATCGGTGCAGTTATCTCCGCAATTCCTGCAGCTCTTCTGGCATTTATACAATTCGGAATAGGCAGCGCCACACTTGTAATTGCGGGTAATATTCTCATTGGATTTATAATAGGCAATGTGATTGAACCACGTCTGATGGGTAGGAAATTTGGTCTCTCTACTTTAGTTGTATTTCTCTCTTTGATTTTTTGGGGCAGTCTTCTCGGTTTTATCGGTGCGATTCTTTCCATCCCTCTTACGATGACACTGAAGTTTGCATTTGAAAGTAATGAAAGCACACAATGGATTGCTGTGTTGCTCGGATCAGAAAAGTTCAATGAAATTTCTACAAGAATGTCGAAGAAGAAGAAAGGACAATGATAAAAACATCACAGTTTAAAAATGCATTTTCCAACTGGAACAAACTATCGCTGCTGAAAGTTGTCAAGTACACAAGTTTTATTATTGGTGCTATCATACTCATCTTTGTGTTGATATTCATTTTCTTTTCGGGTCCATTTATCGACACATTCTTAAAAGACCGAATTACAAAAGCCTTTACAAACGCTTATCCGGCATACTCTATACAGCTTGGCGACATGCATTACAATGTATGGAAGAATCGTTTAAGGTGTGATTCTGTAATACTGAAGACTAGCAAGTTTACCTGCAGTGTCGCTTCATTTTCCGTTAGCGGAATCGGTGCGATGAAAATTCTTCAACAAAGAAATTTTACTCCTAATTCTCTTTCAAGTTCAGTAATAGATGCACAAAAAATTGAACTTAATTTTCATCCGTCTCGGAATGTAATTCGTTTTGGATCGCTGCATATCTCGATACCTGATTCTGAAATGACATCTGATTCAATTAAGTATTATTCTTTATTAGGCGATGAACAATTCTTTGCGAAAAGTCAATTCAAGCAAACCAGGTTTCGGTTTGATATTTCTCAAATAAAAATAATGGGTTTGGATTTTCTTGCATTGCTTCAAGGAAATATCTATGATGCCAGAAGCATTAATCTACATGATGTGTTTGCTGATATTTTTGTGAATATGGATAAGCCCTACGACAAGAACTCATCTAATCCACAGATGCCGAACGAAGCCCTCTCTTCGATGAAGGAAATAGTTAGGGTAGATAGTGTGAAAATCATAAGTGGGCGATTGAATTATAGTGAGAGGTTTGCTGTGGGAGCAAAACCTGGAGTGGTTACCTTTAATAAGGTCAATATTTCAGTAAATGGAATTGCTAACCATACAGTTCCCCCTAAAACTGCAGTTCTTCATGGTGAGGGACTTTTTATGAATTCCGGCGCAATAAAACTGTTTATGGCTATTCCTCTCACATCAACGAATTTTTCTTTACAATATTCCGGTTCGTTTGGTGCGATGGATGTTATCAAATTAAATTCATTCATTGAAGCAGGTGAACATCATCGCATTAAATCCGGAGCCCTTCAGTCTGCAACGTTTAATATCAAGGTTAATTCGGGGCAGGCAAATGGTACATTGCGAGTCTTGTACAAAGATTTATCCATCGCTATTCTCAACAAAAATACAGGAAGTGAAAATGGAATTTTCGATCGGATATCCTCTCTCATTAGTAAAGTATTTATTATCCGGGGAACTAATATGCCGGATAAAAAAGGTTTGATGAAGATCGGTGAAATAAAATATACACGAAAACCGGACGAGTCGTTTACCCAGTTTGTGTGGTTTGCTCTTCGAAGCGGAGTCGGTAATGTTGTTGGATTTACTCCGAAATAACTTCCAGATATGTAATGAATATATTCATTCAATTTTTGTTTTGAAGAATAAAATTTATTATTAAATCAGTAAATAATTTCCGGTGATAATAAAGTGAACAAGCTCATCCAAAAGAATTAGCTACTTTTTCATCCCTTTGCCCGATTGAATAACACCACAACTTCTTCATACCTTAACTGCAGTTTTAGAAGATAAATATCTTAAGGAGATTCTTATGAAAACTAATACATTTTTACTTTGTGTTTTGAAACAGCGTTTGCACTTCATCGGTGCGATGCTAATAGTAGCATTGATGATGCCTGCCGTTGCTTTTTCTCAACCATCATTGAGAAAAATTAACTATACCAACCCAACAGCAATCCCACTTGGGAGAGCGGGTACTTTTGGGGCTTTAGCTTACTCGGGGATCCCTTCTGCTGGTACTTATACTGTCAATGGAGATGTTGGGTCATCAACTGGATCGATAAGCACAAACATTTCAGCCGGTGCCGGGGGAACGAAATATGTCGTGGGCGACCAACACGCTTTGGACGCCCAGACCGACTTAGGTACCGCTTTAAACGAGGCTCTCAATAATCGAGCACCTGATGTTACGGATGCGACTGGTGCAATCAGCGGAACTTTGACTCCGGGTATCTATAGGTATACTGGAGCTTCTGTTGGTGTTACGGGGAATCTAATACTTGATGGCGGAGCCGTATCTAATCCCGTCTTCATCATAAAGACCGATGCTATTCTCCTCATAAACTCTAATGCCACCGTGACCTTAGCAGGCACCGCTGTGTGGTCCAATGTCTTTTGGTATGTCGGTAGTTCAGCAACTATTTATGATGGCACAACTTTCAATGGAATAGTACTTGCTGAAGTGTCAATCACGCTGAATGCCAGCGCAACATCAGTGACAGCAAAATTGTTAGCACATACGGGCGCAGTTACGGTAAACTCAACTGTATTGCCGGTGGAACTAACATCTTTTTCAGTAGCGTTAAATAACAATGCGATAGAATTAAATTGGAAGACAGCTACGGAAGTAAATAATTACGGCTTTGAAGTGCAGAGAAGTGAAACGCAAAATTATAATTGGGCAAAGATTGGCTTCGTAAATGGAGCAGGCAACAGCAACTCCCCAAAGAGTTATTCTTTTGTAGATAAAACAGTTTCTTACGGCAGCTATGCTTATCGATTAAAACAACTTGATAACAACGGCGAGCATACATACAGCGACGTTATAGAAGTAAACGCAGCGGAACAAATACCAAATGGCTTTTTGCTTAATCAAAATTATCCTAACCCGTTTAATCCTTCAACGCAGATACAGTTCGGTGTAAGTAAAAATACTTATGCAACATTAACGGTATTCAATGTTCTCGGTGTAAAGGTTTCAACGCTGTTCAACGGCAATGCAGTAACCGGGCATGTTTATAATCTAACCTTTAACGGTGACAACCTGGCAAGCGGTATCTATTATTATAAACTTCAGACAAACGAGAAAAAAGAAGTTAGGAAAATGATTTTGATGAGATAGTATCAGACAGACTTAGTGTGTCTCTATCATGATGTAGTTGTAACAAGCTAAGAGTGTTCTCTAAATCTAAATTAAAGTAGTGTCAAAACGTGTAAGCTTGACACTACGGTTTTTAATACCGAAAAATTTTAACTATCACGAATGAGCGATAAAAAAAACTTCCAAGCAAAAAATAAGATCGACTTTATCTTAAGCTCATTTATCTTAATAGCCGGGTTTCCCATCATGTTGTTGATAGCTCTTCTCTTAACGGTAATCTTAAAATCATTTCCACTGATAATTCAAAAGCGCGGAATAACAAAAGACAATAAAGTCTTCAACATTTATAAGTTTAGAACCATTAAGATTAATCCCTATTACCAGATAAATAGTGAAAACATTCTTTTCAAACCAGATTTATCTCAATACGTACCTGCTTTTTGCAGATGCTAAGAAAAACCGGGTTGGATGAGTTACCTCAGATCTTCAACGTACTCAAAGGTGAAATGAGTTTAGTTGGTCCCCGCCCTTTAATGATTAGCGACCTTGAAGTATTGAAGAATAAATATCCAAACTATTATCACGTTAGAAACTTAATTTCAGTAAAACCGGGAATTACAGGTATGTGGCAAGTCTTCGGCAATAGAAACGAAGGGATAGAAAATTTGATTGATCTTGATCTTTTTTACGATGAACAGACTTCGCTTTCGGTTGATCTACGGATTTTATTAAACACAGTTCTATTGGTCTTTCGAGGCAAGCACTCCGATGCCATTTTCCCTTCTGTATATGATAATAAAGAATGGAAAACCTTAAGCGACACCCATTCATTAACCAATTTTCAAGCATCGATTTGAAAAGTAGGGAAAATACATTTATTACTATTTAGACAAAAACAGAATCTTTTTGATGGCAAGATTTCCTCACTCCAAAGATGTAGTTCTCTTTTCATCCCTTTGCCCGATTGAACAAACCTACATTTCTTCATATCATATTATTGTGATCAAAAAATTTCAAATGAAATATATCGATTAAAATTATTTAGGAGTATAAAATGAATTGGCTAACAATTAAGGGGAATTGGAATGAAACGGCCGGTAAACTCAAACAACAATTTGCAAACCTGACCGATAACAGCTCACTTTTAAAAAACGGTAAAAAAGAAGAAGAAGTAGGAGGATTGCAGAATAAACTTGGAAAAACTAAAAAAGAATTACGCAAAATAGTTTCGAAATTATAATGGTTAGTTCCCCGTAAAATTTGATACACCATAGTTGTGCGAGTTTTCAACATAATAAAATAAATATTATTAAATCTACTTAAAGGAGAATTATGAAAACATATTATTTCATCTTAACAGTTATAGGATTAATTGCTGTCTCAGTATTAATTGGTTGTGATACCAATCGAGAAAAAAACGTTCAAGACGCTAAAGAAAACGTTCAACAAGCAAATCAAGATTTGAAAGATGCGCAAGCTGAATATGATAAGGAATGGCAGCAATTCAAGAAAGATGCCGAATTTAAAATTCGTACAAACGAAAATAGAATTGACGAATTCAAAGCGGAGATTAAAACAGCGAGTGGAAAATTCAAAGCTAAATATGAAAAAGAAGTAGTTGTGTTAGAACAAAAAAATATCGAGCTCAAGAAAAAAATAAGTGAGTATAAGTATGAAGGAAAAGATAAATGGGAAGAATTCAAACGAGGATTTAATCATGACATGGATGTTGTTGGAAAAACTCTCAATGATTTATTTTCAAAAAAAGATTGACCGGTAATTGGTTTTTCAAAAGTAAAATTAAGAAAACAATAATCAAATAATAATAACTTTTACAAAATTCTTAAAAGAACATGCTTAATTTCAAATTATTACATATTATCTTTTTCTGCATTTTACTTACATGGAGTGTGAAAACTCAACAGAGATTTCCTACGCTTATCCGATCATCACTCGAGAATGAAATTATTATTCTTTCTGTTGATCAACCCGTTTACTATCCCGGTGACACAATTCGTATAAAAGTTCAACGAAACAGTAGTTCAGCAACAGCAGTTGCAACTCCAATTTTAATCATGGAAGAGACAACTCTACAATCCATCGGTAACAACATATTCACTGCTACCATTCCACAAGCATGCGCACCGGGTCCCTATCGAGTTCGTCTCAGAGTAAAGGATGCACAAGGACGACGCTATATTTATGCGACAGATTGCATTGTAAATGTCGAAGAACACCAAGTCATAGAGCAGATAAGTAAGTATGTACATATTGAACCTGACTCCGGCGGTGAGAGTCCACAATCGGCTGTTACACTTGATCGTAATCAGATACGAAACCTTCGAGTCATTTTCCAGCGCGATAGCATTCGTATGGGAATGGGACCACAGTTTGTAACAATTAGGACGACAGTGCTATTGCGGGATGGAATTACTGCACAAACTTTTGAACGGCGTGTTTTAACATTTCGAAGTGACAACGACCCGGGTCGGGATTATGCTATGTTAGTTCAATACCGTCGAGCATATGGTCCGTATGCGGCAATTCAATCGGAAGAATTTGCACAAGTGCAGATAAGTGTGGATTCCCTGCCTAATTGGGCTATTATCAAAATCAATGTAGAACCTGATTACACCATAAAAATTGGAGGTTATGATCGATCCAATTCATACACTCGCTATTTTCACGTTAGAGGTCCGAAGATTGAAATGGGTCTATCACTCGGTATTCCAAAAGTTTTGTACGACACGAAAGCGAAGGATACCATAATATACGGGAACTATAGTGCGATGATACGATTTTATTATGTTAACGAAGTAACAGGACATCGATTCCCGGTTAATTTAGGGATAGGAACATACGGAGTTAATTCTCCCATCGATGTTAATGCCGGACGCGGCGGATTTGCTTTGTCGATACTTTTTAATGTAGCTGAGATGACGAGGATGGTTGGAATCGACTTAAGTAAATCAATCACTGCAGGTCTGGAATTGGCTCCGTTCTTTCCTATAAAAAAGAAAGCGCGATTTTTACTGGCAGCCCAGGTGGGTATTTCACTCTAACCATGCACAAATATATTCATTGCCGAAGTTCGCAACCAATTAAACGGTTATAATAACTGTTCTTCCATTTCCTGCAATAACCTTTTTATTAAAAGAGGATTAGCAACAACTCGTTATCTGTTTTATAAAAGATACTCCATCGCTGAGCGATCTTTTCTGCATGATGAATTATAATTCCTACTTGACCAACACCATTTTTTTTGTTAAAATAAAATCATTTGTTATTAATCTATAGAAATAAATAGAGCTACTTAGTTCAGCAGCGTTGAATTCAATTTCGTATGAACCGGCATCTTTAAAACCTTCAAATAGAGAGATTACTTCTCTTCCAAGAATATCATAAACAGCAAGTTTTATATTGCCGCTAATTGGAATTGTATATCTAATTTTTGTTAATGGATTAAATGGATTGGGATAATTTTGGGCTAATTCAAAATTTGCCGAAATATATTCTTTCTTCTTTTCAACAAAAGTAACCGCACCACCCTTCAATGAATTTAATATTACTCCATAACTCCCAACTACTGTAAAGTTGCTTGGACCCAAATAAGCAATTGAATAAAGAGGTGAATCAGTATGGCTTTCTTCATAATTCCATGTTAATCCCGCATCGGTGGTTCGGGCAATTAAGCCATGACTGCCAACGACTATTCCATTTTGCGCATTTGTAAATAGTATATCTTCTATTCCTTCAGTAAGTGTTATTTGTTTTGTCCATGTTATTCCGCCATCCTTTGTAATATAGATATCACCATCGTGACAAGCATATCCGTGATTTTCATCTGTGAATGTGCACGTATCAAAATAATCTGTTGTGCCGCTATTTAATTTGGTCCAAGTATTGCCTCCGTTTACAGTTTTTAATATTACACCTTTTGCCCCAACAATATATCCTACACTAGAGTCAATCATAAAAACATCTATCAGATCTGTGGTTACATTACTTTGCTGACTCGACCAGGTATCTCCGCCATTAGTTGATACTAAAATTATACCGTCATCACCAACAGCAATACCAAAATTTTGATTCGTGAAACAAAGATCGTTTAAAGTAAGCTTGCATTGGTTAACATCACTTTTATTTGCCCATGTTAAACCCCCATCGGTACTTTTAATAATTGAATTACTGTTATCCCCAATAACTATTGATGTACCAATGGCTACAATAATATTTTCCGATAATGCTTTTGCCCCTCCGACATCAATTGCACCAACTCCTTGAAGAAGGTTTTTAATCCAGCTTGAACCGCCATCCAAAGTTTTAATAAAGTAAGCTCCGGCAAATGCAAATCCAACTTTATCGTTATAAAAAGCAACAGCTGTACATGTAATTGTATTAAAATCTTTTGATCTGCTGATCCAGTTCGCACCTCCATCCGTTGTAGTATAAACCAGTCCTCTAACCCCTACAGCAATACCATTGCTGCTATTAAGAAAAGAGATATCTTCGAAGTGATCTCCGAAATTGTCTCGATAAATAAGTTTGGTTTCTGTCCAAGTGGCACCTGCATCGGTTGTCTTAAGAATGGTTCCGATGGAAGATTTGACGCCTGCAATAAATCCAATATTCTGATTAACAAAATGTAATGATCTTGGATAAAGACCATTCAGCATTGAACTTTTATCGATCCATGAATTGCCGCCATCCGTTGTTTGATAGAGATAATGAGTGCCACCGAGTGCAATAAAGAAGCCGACCTGATCACTGGTAAACTTAATATCATAAAAGTCAGAACTCTTTAATGGCATTGTTATCTTATTCCAACTCAATCCGCCATCAGTTGTTTTGATTGCATTCCCATTTGCTCCAACAATGAATCCAATCTTATCATCAATCAAACAAACCGACTGATAATCAGCATACGAATCGCCTACGGTTTGAATATCCCATGTAATTCCTCCGTCAGTTGTTCTAAGAATTTTGCCATAATCTCCTGCTATGATTCCATAATTTCTATCATAGAAAGATATTCCCCATAAGTCCCGGTTTGTTCCGCTAGTTCTTTCTTCCCATGTATTACCTCCATCGGAAGTAAAAATAATTTTGCCATCCCAACCGCAAGCATAACCGGTATTCTTATCAAAGAAGAAAAGATTATTCAAATGATTATGAAGACCGGTGTTAAGAAATTTCCAGGTTGATCCTCCATCTATGGATTTAATGGCGGTGCCCCACTGTCCTACGGCAAAGATTGCATCGTTTGAAGTATAAGAAACTCCAAAGATAGTTTGATCATGTACGATTGGATTTTGAAAATACCATTGAGTTTGCGGGGTATTCTGGATAGATAAAAAGAGAACTATTGCTGCAATAACAAAACGTTTCATAGAGCCTCCAGTATTTTTTTATTTTGAAAGATGGACTTCACACTAAAATGATGATAATAGACTGCGTTTGTTAAATCATAAATAGCCTTATGAACCACATCGTAGAATGTTTGGGAATAAGCTGAGAATGTTTGAGAAAATACAGAAGTTGTAAATATTGATGAGCTAATAATTAACAAATACACTTTTAGTAGTATCTGTTTCATAAATACTCCTAGAAATTATATAGTGTATATTATCCAATAAGGTCTGTAAAAATAATTGTGCAGGTAAATAATCAATTATAAGAACGACTCAATTCCGTGTTCAAAAACTATGGAGAATTAAGATAAAATAAAAACCTAATTGTGAGAATTTCACCAAAAATTTTCACAGTCTATAGGGATCAAGTTTAGTAATTGATGGAATCGTTTTATTGGTTACGACATTTACATTATAAAGAGTTTTCATTCTCCTGGGATTAATAATCCGGTCGAGTTTCTCATTTTAATTTAAATTAGAAATCCACATTCTAAGAAAGTGGAACCTTTAATTTTTGTTTCAGCGTCTGATAATTTATATTGCTACCCAAATTAATAAGAGAGTTTTGTGGAAGAGGGAAAAGGATTGATTAAGAGGCACAATGTACAGCGTCACGACTTGACGCGATGCAATATTTTTATTTATTAATTATAGAAATTTATAATCATTTAGTTTTCAGGAAACAATGTTAAGAATAATTTCAGTTGTTGGCGCCCGCCCTAATTTTATGAAGGTTGCACCGCTGCATAAAGCATTTGAGAAGTTGTCAGTGGTCAGCGGTCAGCGGTCAGTAGAAAGTGGAAAGTGGAAAGTAGAAAGTTATAAAGTTGGGGTGGAGAATGAATCTAACATCAACCATCAACCCTCGACCATCAACCATCTAATCTGTCATACGGGACAGCATTATGATGAGAAGATGTCGAAGGTTTTCTTTGATGAATTGGAACTGCCGAAACCAGATTTTTATTTAGGTGTTGGTTCAGGTTCGCATGCGGAACAGACGGCTAAAGTGATGATTGAGTTTGAAAAAATTCTTATACAAGAGAAACCGGATTTGGTTATTGTCGTTGGCGATGTAAATTCAACCATCGCATGCAGTTTAGCGGCAGTGAAGTTAAACATAAAAGTAGCACATGTTGAAGCTGGATTGCGAAGTTTTGATAATAAAATGCCTGAAGAAATCAACAGAGTTTTAACGGATACGATTTCTGATTTTCTTTTTGTTACTGAAAAAAGTGGGGTTGATAATTTAAGGAGTTCAGGCGTAAGCACAGGGAAAGTTTTCTTCGTTGGTAATTGCATGATCGACAGTCTTATCCATTATTTACCGAAAATTGATAAGTCGACAATTCTTGAAACCTACAGCCTACAACCTACTGCCTACTTACTTGTTACCCTTCATCGTCCGAGCAATGTTGATGATGAACAATCTCTTAAAAAAGTTATTGTGATGTTGAATCATTTAAGTGAAAAAAGAAAAATAGTATTTCCGATTCACCCAAGAACGAGGGCAAACATTAAATCATTTGGTTTGGAATCTCTACTGAACGCGAATGTTATTTTGACTGATCCGATCGGGTATCTTGATTTTATTTCACTCGTAAAAAATTGTGAATTAGTTATTACCGATAGCGGCGGCATCCAGGAAGAGAGCACGTATCTCGGTGTTCAATGTTTAACGCTACGAGATAATACCGAACGTCCGGTTACTGTTGAAGTTGGAACAAATCATTTAATAGGAACTGATTTTAAGAAAGCGGAATTAGCTGCGCTGGAAATTTTATCCGGTAAAAAGAAAATTGGAAAAATTCCTGAGTTATGGGATGGAAAAGCAGCGGAGAGAATTGTGAAGATTTTGATTGAAAAGTTGGAAGCAGATGGTTGATGGGGAAGTACAAGATTGTGACATCATTTATAATGTTTTGTTTATGCGATATCTCGTTTTGACCTGATGCAGTTATCAAACCGACGAGACACTATGGTTTAGAAAAAATTATCCTCTTTCGGGAGGATTTTTTATTTTAAAATGTTAGGGTTTATATCGAATAATTCATCGCAGATTGAAATTTGTGACACGGAATAGTGATAGAAGTTTCAGTATTAAAAGAGAAATAGCTAAATTTAAACACATTATTTATAACATTTTCACAGGGAAGACAATGGAACAGGAAAATGATTCTTTAACTAAAACCGAAGGAATTGACGACGCTGCTTATTCAATGGAAACCCATCTCATTTACGGGAAGAATCTATCGACAAAATGGGATTATGCACATCACGTGGTTGCCCCTCTTACTTCTTCTGTTATTTTTCGTCTTGATTCTGTTGAACGCGGCGCGGAAGGTTTTTCGGAGTTTGCTCATTCTGAGTTCTTAAAAGAGAACTCAAGACCAATTTATATTTATGACCGTCTTGGCGAGCCGAACAAAGATTTGCTTGAGGAGAATCTCGCCTATATTGAAAAGGGAGAAATGGCTTTAACCTTTTCAACCGGTATGGGAGCCATCTCGGGTATTTTAGGAATTCTGACAAAAACCGGTGATGAAATTATTTCTCACAGAACACTTTACGGATGTACTTTTTCTCTACTCAATAATTGGTATCCGCGATATCAAATTAAAAATTCCCAAGTTGATTTAACTGAACCGGAAAACATTTTCAAAGTTCTTACCGACAAAACAAGAGTAGTTTATTTTGAATCTCCTTCAAATCCGAATTTAGATATTATTGATATCGGAGCCATCAGAAAAATTTTTGATGAAGTAAATGCTAAAAGGAGTGAAGCGGAAAAAGTTTATATCGTTGTTGATAATACTTTTGCTACACCATACTGTCAAAGACCGATAGAGTTAGGAGCTGATTTTACACTTCATTCTTTAACAAAAGGAATCGGCGGATTCGGTACCGATATGGGCGGTGTGGTTATCGGGAAAAAATCTTTTTATGATTCGCTTGTTTTGTACCGGAAAGATTTTGGCGCCGTGCTTAATACCAAAGCTGCGTGGACAGTGCTTACTTACGGATTACCAACATTGCAGCTTCGCATAAGCAAACAAATTGAGAACGCTCAGAAAATTGCCGAGTTTCTTTCTTTGCATCCAAAAGTTGAATTAGTAAACTATCCCGGTTTACCTTCGTTTAAATATTATGAATTAGCAAAAAAACAGATGAAAGATTTTAAAGGAAATTTTGCTCCAGGCGGTTTACTCTTTTTTGCATTGAAAGGAAATTCAAATGAAGAGATGAGAGAGTTGGGCAGAAAGTTTATGAATTATGCTGCTAAAAATGCTTACACAATGACGCTTGCCGTTAGTCTCGGACATACACGAACGTTGATAGAGCATCCGGCTTCGATGACGCATTCAGCAGTTCCGGCAGATAAATTAGTTGAATCGGGAATTCACCCTGGCGGTATTCGTCTTGCATGCGGTCTTGAAAATGTGAACGATATTTTGAAAGACCTTGAACAATGCTTGGAGATTATTTGAAAGTCAAAAGTGACAAGTAAAAAGTAGAAAACAGAAAATTGAAAAGTGGAATGGACAGAACAACTGTCAACCAACTACTAGCAACCGACCACTCACAAAAGGAGTTCTGATGGCTACAAATATTAAACTATATGATGTTCCGTATATTTCATCTTTGCAGGATATGGTTATTAAATCTTCGCAAAAGTATCACCAAAAATTGGCGCTTGAAGATTTAACGAACTCTCCGATTTCCAAAGTTTCATATCTGCAATTGCTCGAAAATATTTTAAGATTTGGAACTGCTCTTCAACAGTTAGGAATCAAAGAAAGAACCCACGTAGCGTTGATTGGCGAGAACCGCGTGCAGTGGGGAATAGCTTATCTCACGTTGATGTCTTTTGATTATGTGGTTGTTCCGATCGATAAAAATCTTACTTCAAATGAAATATTAAATATCATCCATGAGTCTGATGCTGAAGCAATTATTTTTTCAGATACCTATCAGCAGTTGTTGTCTGAAAAAAAAGATGTGCTAAAAAGATTAAAGCATTTCATAGCAATGGATTTGCAAAAAAAGAACGATTCATTTCTTTCGATGTTTGAAATGATCTCCACTACTCAACCGGTAAATGTTAATCAGTTGCCAAAAATAAATCCCGATGAAACTGCGGAAATTATTTTCACTTCCGGTTCACTTGGCAGAGCTAAAGGAGTAATGCTTAGTCAATCTAATTTGGTTGCAAATTTAATGAGCATGACAAAAATGCTCTTCATTTATCCGGAAGATAAATTTCTCTCTGTGCTGCCGATTCATCACACGTACGAATGTACGTGCGGATTTTTATGTCCTATTTTTAGCGGAGCTTCGGTTCATTTTGCGCGTTCTTTAAAAACTGTTTCGGAAGATATTCAAAAAGTGCATGCAACCATGCTGCTCGGCGTTCCGTTGTTGTTTGAAAAAATGTTCCGGGCAATTTACAAAGCGATTGAAAAGGATAAAGTAAAATCGGTAATAATGAAACCGCTGATTTCCATTACTGATTTTGCGGAAAAAGCCGGCTGGAAAAATTCCAAGAAAAAAATCTTTCATGAACTTCATCAAAAATTCGGCGGATCAGTCCGTTTGTTTATTGCCGGCGGAGCGGCGCCTGATCCTAAAGTATCTAAAGGATTGCGTGAGTTCGGTTTTAATTTTGTGCAAGGGTACGGTTTAACGGAAACCTCACCGATATTGGCTCTAAATCAACTTGATAATTTTAAAGACAACGCTGCGGGTTTGCCTTTACCGGGAGTGCAGATAAAAATTAATGGACCTGATGAAGAAGGGGTCGGAGAAATTTTTGCTAAAGGTCCAAGTATTATGCTTGGTTATTATAAAAATGAAAAAATTACAAACGAGGCTTTTGAAAACGGTTGGTTTAAGACCGGCGATTTAGGTTGTTTTGATGAAGACGGATTTTTACACATCAGCGGAAGAAAGAAAAACGTAATTATTGCCAACAACGGCAAAAATATTTTTCCGGAAGAGATTGAAGATATTTTGCATCGCAGCCCGTACGTATTGGAATCATTGGTGTTTGGGGAAAAAGATGAAAAACATGATGAAAGAATTGCTGCGCAGATATTTGTTAATGCGGAAGCGTTTATCGATTATTCAGAAAAGAATAATGTTCCTATTACCGAAGAATTAATTCATCAAAAAATAAGTGAAGTGATAAAGCAGACGAATGAACAACTTTCATCTTTTAAACAGATAAAAAAGTTTTATATCCGGCAACAGGAATTTGAAAAAACCACTACGCAGAAAATAAAAAGATACGCTGCGAGTAATAGTGAAGCTTGACGACATTGCGTGAATGAAGAACTATGGGAATGGATGATACATCCTTTCCGCCGACGGCGGATTGAGATCAAATCCCGTCCCGATAGCTATCGGGACGGGGGATGGTTGGCTAAGTTTAAATGAATGAAAGTGGAGCTTTCATTCATTTAGAATTGTTTCGCAGTGTTAATTTCGATAAATTTCTAAAAAAGGTTTAAGAAAATGGAAAATCTAATTAATAGAATAACATTGGACCCAAATATTTGCAACGGGAAACCGATTATTAGAAATATGAGGATTACAGTTACTACAATTCTTGAATATTTAGCTGCGGGTGAATCGGTTGAAAATATTTTAAGCGCTTATCCTATATTGGAACTTGAAGACATTAAGGCGTGCCTTGAATATGCAAAAAAAGTTACAGATAAGAGTATAATTACTTATGCCCTTAAAGCCTCTTAAAAAATATTCATTTTTAGTGGATGTTAATTTACCTAAGCGATTCAGCTTTTTTAACTGCGCTGATTTTGTTCATGTAGTTGATGTTGATCCATGTTTTACTGATAAAGAAATATGGAATTATGCTTTGAAAAATAATAAAGTCATAATTACGAAAGACGCCGATTTTTATGAAAAAAGTATTTCTTCAGATGAAAAACCAAAAGTAATATTTCTACAATTAGGGAATACAACTTTAAAAGAATTGCATCATTTTTTTGAAATAAATTGGCAAAAAATTATTGAACATTTAGAAAAAGCAAATTTGATAATCGTAAAATGGGATAACATTAAAGTTATTACATAAAATGATTTGCTGAATGAGAATACAAGTTTAATTATCATAGAGAAATAATATGAGAATCGGAATTCCAAAAGAAGGCAAGTTTGAAGAAAAACGGGTTGCATTAGCGCCTGCAGGTGTGGATGCATTAATCAAAGCCGGGCATACTGTCTATTTACAGAAAGGCGCCGGAGAAGACAGCCATTTTTCAGACGATGAATATAAAACGCTCGGTGCTAAAATTGTTTATTCAACCGAAGAAGTTTTTCAACGTGCAGAACTTGTTGTGAAAGTTGCCCGAATAAGTGAAGAGGAATCTGAATATCTTCAGGAGAATCAAATTCTCTTTTCATTTCTTCAACTTGTTGTAAGTGAAAAAAAAGTACTTTCAAATCTCCTTGAAAAAAAAGTAACGGCAATTGGATACGAATTAATTGAAAGTGATACCGGTTTGCCGGTACTTCATTCGATGAGTGAAATTGCGGGTCCCGTTTCAATTCAAGTTGCTGAAGGATTATTGGAAAGTAAAACTAATTTCGGCAGAGGAGTTTTACTTGGAGGAATCACCGGCGTTTCACCTGCCGCAGTAGTTATTATCGGCGCGGGAGTTGTTGGGACCAGCGCAGCAAAAGCCGCTCTCGGAAGAGGCGCTCAGGTGATTGTGTTAGATAAAGATTTAAACCGGTTACGGAAAATAGATGAAACTTTCCAGCGAAAAATAACTACCGTAATGGCTAACCCATATACTATTTCACGCGGAGTAAAATTTGCAGATGTTCTTATCGGCGCAGTGTTGATGAAGGGAGAGAAAACCCCTCATCTTGTAACAGAAGAAATGGTAAAGACGATGAAAGAAGGCGCTGTGATCGTAGATGTTTCAATTGATCAGGGCGGCTGTGTGGAAACCAGCAGACCAACAACAATCTCCAATCCTGTTTTTACCGTTCACAATATTATTCATTATTGCGTACCGAATATGCCGGCGCTTGTAGCGCGGACAGCCAGTTACGGCTTAACAAACGCTTCGTTAAATTATATCCTGGATATTGCAGATAAAGGGCTTTCCGCTGCGGTAATTGAAGACCCGGGATTATCTAAAGGAATTTGCACGTACAACGGATTTTGTTCTAACGAGATTATTGCCGAAACCTTTAATGTTGAATTCCGAAGAATCCATTTTTTTTCAACCAATTAATATGAAGATGAAATTATGATGACCGATGCAGCTGCTAAACCGACGTATGCTTCGAGTATTCTAAAAAATTATTCTCAAAAATTAGTTACCGCAGAAGAAGCGGTATCAGTAATCAAATCAAATGATAACGTGGTCGTTCATTCCAACTGCGCAATGCCTTTTAAATTAATTGATGCGATGGTTGCCAGGAAAGACGAACTTGAAAATGTAAAACTCTTTCATGCGTTGTCGGTTGGAAAGCTTCCTTATTTTGAACCCGGAATGGAAAAACATTTTCGACACTATGCAACCTTTATGGGCGCTGAAGCAAGAAAATCCTTTGCCAGAGGAGATGCTGATTTTATCCCGGTTTATCTATACGAGGTTCCTCTTTTATTTTCGACAGGAATTATCAAACCCAATGTTGCGTTAATCCATATTTCCCCTCCGGATGAACATGGATTTTGTTCATACGGTGTTGAAGTTGGGATTACAAAATCTCCAGCAGAAAAAGCAGAGATTATTATAGCACAAGTGAACAAACAAATGCCGCGTGTGTTAGGCGACAGCTTTATTCATATCAGCAAAATAAAATATGTTCTTGAAATGGATGAGCCGATTCCTGAACTTCCACAATCAGAACGAAACCTTTCTCCGGAGTGGCAAGATATTTACTCGAAGATTGGGGCGAACATCGCCAATTTAATTGATGACGGTTCAACGCTGCAATTAGGAATTGGTGTAATCCCGGATAATGTTTTAAAATTTTTAGAGACGAAAAAAGATTTAGGCATTCATACGGAAATGTTTGCCGATGGAATAGTTGATTTAGTTGAAAAGGGGATAATAACGAATTCAAAAAAAACGCTTCATCAGGGGAAAATGATTGCCGGTTTTGTGCTTGGTTCTCAACGCTTGTATAATTTCATTCACAACAACCCGATGATAGAATTTCATCCGCAAGAATATGTGAATGATCCTTTTATCATTTCGCAAAACGCTAAAATGGTGGCAATCAATTCTGCAATTGAAGTTGATTTAACCGGACAAGTTTGTTCGGATTCTATCGGAACAAAAATCTACAGCGGGTTTGGCGGGCAAGTGGATTTTATTCGCGGAGCCGCCCGTTCAAAAGGAGGAAAACCGATTATAGCGCTTCCTTCAACAACAAAAGATTTTTCCATTTCAAGAATTGTCTCTGTTCTTAAATCAGGAGCCGGCGTTGTTACTAATCGTGCTGATGTTCATTATGTAGTTACTGAATATGGTGTTGTGCAACTTCACGGAAAATCAATCCGCGAGCGTACTAATGCACTTATCGGTATTGCGCATCCTAAATTTAGAAGTGAACTGACGGAATTTGCTAAAAAAAATAACTACATTTAGGTATTGATGATTGCTGTTATAGGTGATATCCACGGTTGTTATTTAACGCTTCGCAAATTAATCAGAGAAGTCCGTAAACAATATTTCGATATTATGATGTACGCGACGGGAGATTTGGTTGACCGCGGTAATAGTCCTATTGAAGTTTTTGAATTGATACTGGATGAAGGAATTCAATTCACCAAAGGAAATCATGATTTAATGTTTTTGTATTCATATACCAGACCTCTTCATCCGATTGTTCAATCATGGAACTACAACGGGAACGAAAAAACTATTTCTGCATATAGTAAGCATCCGAACTATTTAAGTAAACATTTAGATTATATCGATATAGCCCCGTTGTTTTTAAATTTTGAGGATTGTTTTATTTCGCACGCAGGTATTGCAAATGTTTTTGCAAAAGAGTTTAGAGAGTATAGACCAATTAGCGATGAATTTCTCCAACAGTTTTGCTTACGGCATCTTAATGAAACAACCGGAATTGTTTGGAATAGAAATCCACTTTTAAATTTGGGAAAATTGCAGATTGTCGGACATACTCGTCATACAAAAGTTACTTATAACGATATCTCTAATGCAGTTTATATTGATACATCCGTTTATACGGGAAATCGTTTAAGCGCAGTTATTGTTGAAGAAGGTGAAGTAGTTGATATTATTTCTGTTGAAACCGAATTGTCGGACATTGCGTGATAATTAGATAGTTAGCAAAAATATTCTGCGCAAAATGGCAAGAATATTTTCAGATTAATAGTAGAGACGTTGCGCGTAACGTCTTTACAGAATAAAATTTTTTAGTTCCGGCTTGCTGGTTTATGAATTGGAAATTATCTCATCTTTATTATTTATTGTGACAGTGCTAAAATTTTACCTTAATTTATTCAAAAGGTTTCTTTTAATTTCAAATAGTAAAAAGATTGTTTTTGCTTTACGCTGAATTCTTTATATTTCAAAACAAAATTGAGAGGAATTATCGAAATATATTTTACTCTTTAACAGAACTTTCATAGCTCAAAGGTTTTCCTATTAAACGTATTGCTCTACATCTATTTGAACTATTACTTCAAGTGACCGCCGGTTGTGCGGTTATCTTTTTGTTTTATCTTTTTATGGGTTCTTCCGATAACCAATCTTCAAAGGTTAATTCTTTGCTGTGGTTTGATGCTTCTTTTCAAATTGAAAAGGAGAGTTCATCTTATGCAAACGGAAAAGGACAGAATTACCAATTGGAAGATTTAGTCCCGAAGGAGAATTTAAATCCGCAAAAAGATTTTTCCATCCCTTTTACAAATGCCTTAATCGATTCTAACGATACTAAAAAAGTTACGGATTCACTTAAAACCGATTCACTTGTAAACCTGAAAAAAACTTCCGGGAAAGATACTCTTGCGCTTAAAACAGAACTTACAAGACAAGATTCCATCAGACTCGATTCACTCCGTCGTGATTCCACTGCAAGAATTGAGCAGTTCAAGTATAAAAGAAAAGATAGTCCTACTCTCTCTTTATATAACCGCAAAGCAACAAAATTATTTGCGCAGCCTTCCACGGCAATTAAACGGCGTGTTGTTGAAATTGATTCGACCGGAGAATTTGTAGAAATTAAAGAGAAAGTAGGCGACCAGGTAACAAAAATAATTTTAAGAATTCCGTTACAAGAATATATTGAGTTACGTTTAAAAACGCGGCAGGAAGAAATATGGGATGAACTTGCTTATAAGTACGAACTGAAAGATGCAAAAAGAGGGCTTGGTGATTTAATAAGAGATATCACCGATTTTGAAATTCCTCTGCCGAGCGTTGGTGTGCTTAGTATTTTTGGTCCGCCGAAAATTAGTCTGCGCATCGGCGGTGCAGTTGATATTCACGGAGCCTGGCGCAATGAAACCACCGAAGGAATTACCGCTTCACGTTTGGGCAATACAAGAAACGAACCCGATTTTAAACAAACCGTGCAGATCAATGTAAACGGAACAATTGGCGATAAGCTTGCTATCAGCGCCGATTGGAATACCGAACGAACCTTTGAATATGAAAATCAATTAAAAATAAAATATACCGGTTACGAAGATGAAATAGTTCAGAGCGTTGAAGCCGGAAACGTTTCATTGCAGACCTCTCCGCTTGTCGGCGGCAGTGAAGCGTTGTTTGGAATTAAAGCAACTTTTAAAATGGGTCCTCTTACGCTTACAACGCTTGCGAGCCAGAAAAAAGGGGAAATAAAAGAGAAGACGGTTTCCGGCGGTTCAACAACGCAAGAGTTTACTATTCATGCTTATGACTATTCCCGCAATCACTATTTCATTGATTCGGTTTATGCAGATACAACCAATAAAACTGATTTAAACTTGTTTAATAAATATTATGGAAATGCTACACCGATAATCAACTCTCAATATGTCATCAAAAAAATTGAGGTATGGAAATCAATTAATCAAACAATTAGCAATCCCACAGAAAGAAACGCAACTGCATTAATTGATTTAGAACCACGAAAGGGAAATGAAGTTTATTCAAATGAGATTAGAAATTCATCGGTAAAAAAAGGAGAAATTGCTCAAGGCCGATTTATTCTTTTATCACCGGAAATCGATTATATTATTAATAAATATACCGGTCAAATTACTTTTAAGTCGCAAATTCAAGATAATGATATTATAGCGGTTGCATATCATCGCGAAGGAGCGACGACGAGCGGAGACGATGATATTTTTTACGGTGAATACTATGACCAGACTGCAAGCGACACTACTCAACGGCTTGTGCTTAAATTGGTGAAACCACAAAACCTTTTACCCGAAAATACAAAAGCATGGAATTTACTCCTTAAAAATATTTATCCTATTGGTGGAAGAAATATAAAGAAAGAAGGTTTTGTTTTCGATATTAAATATACTGTTGAAGGGCAGGAACCTCAATCAATATTGGATAATGTTCGTCTCTTAAACGCATTTGGACTTGATCTTGTTGGTCAAGACGGAGTAGGGCAGCCTGACGGTCTATTTGATTATAAACCCGCGTACACGATCATTACTGAAACGGGCGAAATTATTTTCCCTACCCTTCAACCGTTTGGAAGAAACATGCCGGCGTTACTTCCGAACGCCGACTCCTTAAAATATTTAAGTGTATATGATGAAACGGTAACTTTTGCACGACAAAATAATATTAAAGATAAATTTATTATGACCGGAACTTATTCGGGAGAAGCCTCCGCGGTTTATCAGCTTGGTTATACGCTTGTTGAAAATTCCGTAAAAGTTAGCCTTAACGGAAGAGACTTAACGGCAGGCATTGATTATTATATGGATTACAGCATGGGGCAATTAACCATAAGAAATGATGCGGCACTTATTCCCGGCGCCAACTTAAAAATTACTTATGAAGAAAATGATTTATTCCAGCTTGCCTCTAAAACACTTTTTGGCGTACGCGGACAAATAGATTTTTCAAAAAGAACTAAGCTCGGATTTTCTGCTTTAACCTTATCACAACAAACGTTAAGCGATAAAGTTAGAATCGGGGAGGAACCGTTAAGTAATTCAATTTACGGAGTTGATTTCAGCACTTCGGCAGATTTACCTTTTCTTACAAAAGCGCTTGATAAAGTATTTTCAACACGGGAAATGTCCTCAATAAGTTTGAGCGGCGAATTTGCTTACATGAATCCAGACCCAAATACAAAGAAAAGTACTATTTCTTCGGATGAAGGAAAAAGCATTGCATATATTGATGATTTTGAAGGTTCAAAAAGAATTATTCCTGTCGGAGTTTCTTATACTTCATGGAAAGATTTAAGCATCCCGAACGAATTAAAAGCGATTACACAATTATCTACTCCAAATGATTCTGTTACTATGACCTACAAAGGGAAAAGTTTTTGGTATAACGTTTTGCCATCCGATGTTTTAGTAAAACAAATTTGGCCCGAAAAGAAAGTTGCCCGTGGCGATGAACAAGTTACGGTTCTCGATTATGTTTATATTCCCGATACGCCAGGCACATATAATTATTCCCGGAATATTTCTTCAGTAAATAAATCACAGACTTGGGGCGGAATGATGAAACTTCTTTCTTCAACCGCTAACAATCTTGTTGATGAAAATATTGAATTTTTAGAATTTTGGGCGCAGCCGGATTCTGCTTCAACCAACGCTAAAATTTATATCGATCTTGGAAAAATAAGTGAAGATGTTATCCCGGATGAGAGTACAGTACCCAATACCGAAGATAAAAATGGAAATGACCTCATTGACAACGGTGAAGATACCGGGATGGATGGACTTACTAATGCACAAGAACAAGCGAAATTTAATTCTACTGACCCCGATCCTAGCCATGATGATTTTAGCTTCTCCAATACCGGAACAAGAACAATGTACACGTATTTTAATATTAATGGAACGGAGGGGAATGCTGCATTAACGGATGTTGGAAGATTTCCTGATACAGAAGATCTTAATCATAATGGACTTTGTGATAAATTAAATAGCTATTACAGATATGAAATTCCACTTACAACTGATAAAGAAAAAAATCGTTTTATTGCCGGCGGAGGAACAAATGGCTGGTATTTATACCGGATTCCTTTAAAGGACACGTTATTAGCTTATGGTAACCCAAGTTTTTCCGTTGTTGAATATCTTCGTTTGTTCGTAACCAACGCAACTAATATGGTTCATTTTAGGATGGCTGAATTTAATCTTGTCGGGAACCAATGGCAGAAAAAAGATTTAAAAGACAGCATTATGGCTATCTCAGTTGTGAATATCGAAGATAATCCGGATTATAAAAGCCCCCCCGGTGTGCAGAGAGAAAGAGATCGCAGCCGCCCGGACGAAGAAATTTTCAGAAATGAGCAGTCATTGAATTTAACGATTAATGATATGAAGCTCGGACAGTCCCGCGAAGCGGTAAAATATTTATTCCGCCCGCTTGATGTTTTCAATTACACCCAGATGAAATTATTTATTCATGGGGATGAGGATCAAAGTACTAACACTAACTCTGTATCATATGTTGGTGCAAATGGATCAAACTCAGAAATCTATTTCCGGTTCGGCGCCGATACTAATAACTTTTACGCTTATCGCCAGCCGATAACTCCGGGCTGGAATGAAGTGAGCATTCTTTTTAAAGAGTTAACAGCTCTAAAAGATGTGCGCGATACGACGGAAATTACTACTGAATTCAGCCAACAAGTTCCCGGGTTCAATGATCATTACTACGTGGTAAAAGGAAATCCTTCGCTTACCGCTATAAAATTTTTATCGGTCGTTATTGTGAATAAATCCACCGGATCGATCTCCGGAGACGTATGGGTGAATGAATTGCGTGTAATTGGGGCTGATGATACGCCTGGCTGGGCATATAGTTTTGCAACTTCCTTAAAACTTGCCGATTTGATGAATATTAATTTTAATATGAGTCAGACCGATCCCTATTTCCATCGTTTGAATGACCGGTTCGGATCAAGAGTTGATTCAAAAAGCTGGAGTTTGTCCACCGATGTTAATGTGCTTAAATTTCTTCCGTTTGATATGCCGGGAAGTAATTTAAAAGTAACTTACTCAAGAACTGAAGCGCTCGGGAAACCTCTTTATTTTCCTGGAACGGATATAAAAGTTGAGGAGACTGTAAAAAAATCGAAGACTAAGACAGCAGACGAAATACGTTCCGAATCTCAGTCTTTTTCTTCGTCCGACTCGTGGAATATTTCGAACATCAAATTAAATATTCCTTCCAATTATTGGCTTATTCGCGATACCTGGAACTCCATAACTTTAAATTTCAATTACAATAAATCTTTTAGTAGAAATCCAACAACATTGTCCTCAAGCAGTTGGATTTGGAATGCCTCGGCAAATTATGCTGTACAAATTAGCAGCGATTATTATTTTTATCCTTCCAACATTCCGGTGCTTGGAACCGTTTTTGCATTATTAGGTGATTATCGTAATGCGAAAATATATTATACTCCGCAGTCGTTTTCGTGGAATTTTTCCGCCAGAAGAAATAGAAATACAAATACTACAAGAGCGCAAAGAAATAGTGACGCGAAAACAATTATTTCAAGAGATTTCACTTCTTCGCGCGGATTTAATTACGGATGGAAACTTACCGATAATGCATTCTGGAATATCGGGACAAGTTACAATGTAGATGTAGCCTCTACGCTTTCCTATTTGGAAACCGACGCTTACAATAATCAACGAACGGAACGTGAAATTTGGAAAGATATTTTTGGTGGGGTTTTGTTTGGTAAGGATTACAGTTACAAACAAACTTTTGATTTAAAAACTAGTCCGCGTCTTCCATCGTTTTGGGATTTGAAAAATTATTTTACATTAACTGCCGGTTACGGCGTTACTTATCAATGGGATAATGATTTCAGGCAGGAAGAACTTGGCAGACGTGTCGGTTTTTCAAATCGGATTAGTTTAGGATTTTCTCTAAAATTAAAATCTCTTGCCGCGCCTTTATTTGAAGAAGAGAGTAAAAATCAGCAATCATCTACGCAAGGAACTCCGTCGAGAAATAGAGATTTTGATACCGGCAGCCCGGAAGAGAATAAACTTCAAACGCAGAATTTGGCAGTGAAAGATTCAATGACGCAAAGCGCCACAAAAGATACGGTGCTACAAAAACCGACGGCAATAAGCAACGCAATTTTATTTTTGAAAACACTGACTAAAACCGTTCTTTTTGATTATGAATCGATAACTGTAAATTTTTCTAACGATAACACCGCTTCATCAAACGGAATTCGCGCTAAGGGAACAGGATTCAAAAACTTTTGGGGAGTTTCTTACAAGGAAGACGAAGGTCCGTCCCGGTTATTCATGTTCGGTTTAAAAAATGATGCCGGACCACGAGCATTAACCGGCAACTTAACGGATAATTATAGCCAGCGCAATTCGGTTGATCTAAAAACTTCACGCCCGCTTTGGGAAGGGGCGCGCATTGATTTAAATTGGAAAGTCGGCTGGTCTGTAAATAAAAGTAGTACATTTAACAACAAGGATGGAATTATCATTGGAAATAAACTCATTAATTCAACCGGTACACTTGACCGCACGTTCTTCTCGCTCCCTCCGACATTTTTCTTGTCGATGTTTAAAAGCGGTATTAAACGGGTAAACGAACTCTATAATCCGAAGTCGTTGAACAAGAGTGAAAATCTTTCGCAAGCGTTTATGCAAGGATTTGAAAGTCTTCCGCTTCTTTCTAAATTCGGATTCTTAAAAAATATTGCCAAATATGTTCCTCGTCCAAATTGGCGCATTACCTGGGATGGACTTGAGAAGTTTTCAATATTTAAAAGTTTTGCTAAAAAAGTCAGCCTCGACCATGCATACGGCGCAAATTATACGGAAGGGTGGAGGATCGATTCTGATGGAAAGCAGGCTACTACTTCTCAAAAAATTTCGTATGGATTTTCTCCACTTATCGGTTTAAACTTAACTTTAAATTCATTTTGGGACGGAAATTTTTCCGGGAATGTGAAATATTCAACCCGGTCTAATTATGATCTTGGAGTAACTACACAAAAAATCACAGAGACATTCTCGCGCGAAATAGGAGTTTCAGTTAACTATTCTAAGTCCGGGTTTGAAGTTCCGCTCTTTGGAATTGCATTGAAGAACGATATTGAATTTAGTTTCTCTTATTCCAACACAAAAAATTCAACTGTATTTTTTGATATGAATCAATTTACCGAGGAAGGAACACCTCAAGACGGTACAACTAGAACATCGCTTGAACCGAGAGTGAAGTATGTTATCAGTTCGAGAGTTACTCTTTCTGTCTTTTACAAACGGTCTTCCATCTCACCTGAAGGAGCCGCAAGAATTACCGCTTCAACTATTAATGAAGCAGGGTTGGATGTGAGAATTTCAATTACCCAATAATACTATTTAATTAACTTTGGTGAATTTTGGAAATTGTTCAAAATCTTGTAGAATTATTTTTACATCTCGATAAACATTTAGGCGAATTAACTGCGCAGTATGGAACGTTTACCTATGCTATTTTATTTTTTGTAATTTTTGCAGAAACCGGATTCGTTTTTACTCCCTTTTTACCGGGAGACTCGCTACTCTTTGCTATCGGCACACTTGCCGCTCTGGGAAGTTTGAATGTTTATTTTTGTTTTCTACTTGTAGTTGTTGCCGCACTTTCCGGTGATAATGCGAACTATTGGGTTGGACATTTTCTTGGGGTAAAAATATTGAAGAAAAATTCCGTCAGATTTATTAAGAAAGAATATCTTGCTAAAACCTACGCATACTTTGAAAAATACGGCGGAAAGACAATCATCATTGCCCGGTTCGTTCCTATCGTTAGAACTTTTGCTCCATTTACTGCAGGACTTGGCAGAATGAATTATCTAAAATTTATTTCATACTCAATTACCGGCGCCGTGTTATGGAGCGGATTATTAATCTTTGCCGGATACTATTTTGGCAACCTTCCTTTCATCAAACAGAATTTCAGTCTGGCAATTCTTGCAGTAATTTTCATTTCAATTCTGCCGGCAATAATTGAGATTGTTAGAGCAAAGTTCAAACAAAAAACGGTTGAATAGATTATTGTATTTGCAAAATCTTATCGGGGCACAATACTTTTCCCATTTATAAAAACCATAAAATAATCTTCGCCATCGCCACAATTCATTTTTAAGGAGTTGGTAAATTTGAATTTGCTCGCTTGAAATAATTCTATTAAGTTTGATTGATTTTTTATCAATTAAATGAAGAAAAATATGGAAACAGCAAAATTGGATCGTTTAGTTTCTCTTGATGTTTTTCGCGGGATTACAATTATGGGAATGATCCTCGTAAACAATCCCGGCAGTTGGGGCTCTATTTATCCGGCTTTAGAACATGCCTCGTGGAATGGCGTAACGCCGACCGATTATATTTTCCCATTTTTTTTATTTATTGTCGGCGTTGCCATAACGCTTTCACTTACTAAAAGAAAAGAAAGAGGAGATGACCAGAAAAAATTAATTCTGCAAATTTTTAGAAGAGCCATTATGATTTTTCTTATCGGTATGGTTCTTCAAGGATTTCCCTATTTCAATTTATCTACAATTCGTATTCCCGGAGTTCTTCAGCGGATTGCAGTAGTTTATTTTTTCGCATCGTTTATTTTTATAAAATCAAATTGGAAAACACAAGCATACATTGCGGGGGGACTTTTAATTTTCTACTGGATAATTATGACCGCTATTCCTGTTCCCGGTTACGGTACACCGAATTTATACATCCCGGTAATTATGGATGCAAATGGTAATCCATTGTTTGCACCAAATCTTGCAGGCTGGTTAGATAATTTATTATTACCAGGTCACTTATGGAAGAGTACAAAAGTTTGGGATCCCGAAGGATTGTTGAGTACAATTCCGGCAATCTCAACTGCACTCAGCGGTGTTCTACTTGGAGCGTGGCTTAGAACGAACAATGACAAAACAACCAAAATAGTTTGGATGTTCATCTTTGGTAGTTTAGGAATTGTTCTTGCAACAATAATTGATATGTGGTTCTCGATAAATAAAAGTTTATGGACAAGCTCTTACGTATTATTTAACTCCGGCATGGCGCTTCACTTTTTTGCTCTTTGCTATTGGTTTATTGATGTAAAAGGAATTACCTGGTGGACGAAACCGTTTGTCGTTTATGGAACGAACGCTATTGCGGTTTTCTTTTTATCCGGAATAGGCGCGAGATTAATGAACCTAATAAAAGTAACAAACGATGCAGGGATAGAAGTCAGTTTACAAAACTTCTTGTTTGATAAATTCTTTTTATCCTGGCTTGTCCCTATTCACGCTTCACTTGCGTGGGCTCTAATGTATGTAGTTTTGTGGCTTGGGTTAATGTGGATTCTCTACGCAAAAAAGATTTTTATTAAAGTTTGATGTAAGCGAAAAGAATCATAGAAAAGTAAAGCCGCGGAAAATTATTTTGCGGCTTTTTTATTTTTATAGAAGTTAGAAACTGCTTCCCAATATTTTTTTCTTAATTGCAATGAAGTTTTTGCATCGGTTTTAATTTCAAGCACAGAGAAGTTTTTAGCGGATAAAGATTTGTTCATTTGTTTTTCAAAAACAATTTGCTTTTTTATAAGGGAATAATTTCCACCGAATTCTTTAACAAAGTTTTTAAATGATAATGAGTGAGGCATCGTAAAAAATTGCTCAAATACGTTTTCATATTTTGCTATCGGAAGAAATTGGAAAATGCCGCCGCCGTTATTATTCACTAAAATTATTATTAAAGGAATATTGTACTGCTTTGCCGTGAGCAGGGAAGTGAGGTCATAATAAAAAGCTAAATCACCGGTGAGTAATACAGTTGGAGTTTTTGAACAATAAGCAATGCCCAATGCAGTTGATAGTATTCCGTCAATTCCGCTAGCGCCACGATTATGAAATACGGTAATTTTCTTATTTAGGTTTGACGCAAAGAAATCAAAATCACGAACAGGCAAACTATTTGAAAGCATTACATTTGCTTTTAGCGGAAGATTTTTAAGCAGCGAGTTTATCGTCTTGGGTTCATTAGGGAATACCGACGCCGCGAAAATATTACTTTTTATTTTTTCGGAAGTTGAGTTAGCAGTTGTTAGAAACTTTAACCATCGCTTTTTCTCGGTTGTGAGTTTTATTAAACTTTCTGCTTCTAATAACTTTTGGCAAAACAAAAATGGTTTCATCGCCAACGAGTTTTTAGCGCTTCCCGTTGGATCAAACCAATCGCCGAATTCGTTAATCAAATATTTCGGAGCATAATTATTTTCGAGAAATTGCTCAAGTCCTTTGGATGTAATTGTTCTTCCGAAGTGAAGAATTATGTCAGGATGGAAATCCTTTAAAAAATATTCCGAACGAAGAAGCGCATCATAATTTGCGATTACATTTTTCTTAGAAGATGTACCGAACCGAAGTTGAGAAGCTCCATCAGCAAAAATCGGGAAACCGGTTTTATTTGAAACTGCATTTATCAAGCGCGGAAACTTTTTATTGTACTCATCGGGTCCTACAATGATCAATCCTCTCTCAGCTTTTGCAATAAGTTTAATTAAAGTTTCCGAATCTTTAGAAACCGATTTTATATTTCCATTTAATTCTTCTCGCGTTGCGTACTTCAATTCTAAATTCAAAGGGATGTTATCGGTGTAACTTTCCGGTTCAAAAGGTTTTTCAAAAGGAAAATTTATATGAACTGGACCTTTATTGGTTAAAGCAGAAATTTCAAATGATTGAACTGCTATTCTTTTTATAGATTCCAATTTCTTCCGGGAAGTTTCCGGTAATCCGGCATCTGCAAAAAAGCGAATATGATTTGCATACAAATTCTTCTGATTAATCATCTGGTTTGCCCCTTTGTTTACAAGTTCCGGAGGGCGGTCAGCCGTGCAGACGATTAAAGGAATTCTCTGCTGGTATGCTTCGATAATCGCCGGATAATATTCCGCTGTAGCGGTTCCCGATGTACAAATTAATACTACAGGTTTTCCGGTAGTTCGTGCAATTCCCGAAGCAAAAAATGCCGAAGAGCGTTCATCAATTATTTTTAAACAAGTTAGTTTTTTATTATACACCGCGGCAAGCGTTAAAGGAGTGCTGCGCGAACCAGGTGAAATGCAGACGTGCTTTACTCCAAGCTTTGCAAGTTGTTCAAAAAAAATTGTTGACCACAAAATATTTTTATTAATTTTTTTCATTAAAAGTCGAAAGGATTGTCTTTAATTTTGTTTCAGTTTCAGCGAATTCACTTTCCGGGTTTGAACCTTCAACAATTCCACAACCGGCATAAACAAATATCGTGTTTTTATTTATAAGCGCCGAACGAATTGCCACAACTAACTTTGCGGATGAAGGAGAAATCCAACCGATTAGTCCGGCGTATAATCCGCGGTCGAAATCTTCTAATTCTGAAATTAGCGCCAGAGCTTTTTCTTTTGGATTTCCGCAAACGGCAGGCGTAGGTGAAATTTTATCAATAACGGAAAAAAGCGACGAACCGGTTTTTAATTTTGCGGTTATCTCCGTTGATAAATGTTGAATTGACGCCAGCTTTTTAACGTTAGGAATTTTTTCATACGTAATATCAGAAGTTAGATTACTTAAATTGCCGGCTATGAAATCAACCACAGAACGATGTTCATTAATTTCTTTTTCGGAGTTTCTTAATTCGTTTTCCAATTGAAAATCTTCTTCGGCCGAGCTGCCTCGTTTACGCGATCCGGCAATTGCTTCGGTTATGATGTTATTATTTTTCAGTTCAATCAAAATTTCAGGTGAAGCGCCTAAAAAGACGAAATCGTTTTTCTTTATGAAAAATATATTGGAAGAAGGATTTGCTTTTTTTAGTCTAACTGGTAAGACTTCATAATGAACAGGAGCCTTTGTTCTCAATGAAAGTCTTCTTGCTAGTACAACCTTTGTTAGTGAAGCATTTCTGATTTCCACCAGCGCTTTTTTAACTTTCATATTCCAAGTTTCCTTGGTGTCGCCTTCACTTTCATCCATTTTGTAATTGATTATCTTCTCACTTTTCATTTCCTCCATATTTTGGAAGACTTTTTCTATAAGCGAGGAAAATTCTATGGCTGAATTTTCGATTGAAAAGGTGTTATCAACTAAAACATTAAACCGGAGAAAAAGAGTTCCGGATTCAAATTTTATTAGAAATTTGGGAATATAAAATTCAGTGTTTTTAAAATCATTCCATTCTGCGCTCTTCTTCTTTGCACTAAATTTTGCCGACACAAAAAAAAGGGGAGAATCAATAAATTGCTGCTCGAAGAAATTTAATATTGGTTCAGGAAATTTTGTGTACTGCTTTTCAATTTCTTGCCAGCGGGAAGAACCTTCCGTTGAAATAGAATAGATATTTCCGATACCTAAAAACTCTTCTTTGGGTGTAGATGAATAAAAAACTTCCGGGAAATCAATAAAAAGATGGGAGAAATCATCCCCCAAAAACTCATTAGGTATAGAAAAGCAAAAACTCAAGAGCTGGTTTTGCTTCTTAGTCGCTTCTATTTCTTTCCCACTGTTTTTAAGAAAAATTCTGTACGAAGATATAAGTTTGTCTAAAGGTAATTTCATTTAAAAGTGATAAATAGTAAATCAAATATAAATTTCGCTGAAGAACTTTCCAATAAATTTTGTTTTGAATGGAGTCTTTATCGAAGAAAATTCACCTGGTATTTACTTTGCCAGACTCGCTTTGCTTTTTATTTCACATTTACCAACAATAATTAGCTAAAAGAGTTGCACGTCGCCATTTATTCTCTTTCCTTAAAAAATAGTGAAATAATTGCCACTATTGAGAATTTTTCGCATTCAGCGATAATAAAAAATTTGATTTCTCTGCTATAACACTTGTTCTATTTAAAAATTTCACACAATTTTACTTTGCGCATTATTTTATAGGAGTGGCATAAAATTGTATTTATAAAAGCAATTGGTTTAATCCATCATGTAAAATATTGAAATACTTTTTGAAAGGAATAAGAAAATGTCTGGCAAAAGCCGTCGCGATTTCCTTAAAACAAGCGCAGTAATTGGAGCTGGGGTGGCGGGACTTTCATCATCCACAGCGAAAGCTGCACCTAAAAATATTCTTTCTGAAGATAGGATGGGAGTTCTGGTCGATACAACCGTTTGTGTTGGCTGTCGCAATTGTGAATGGGCTTGCAAAGATGCTCATAATTTACCTGCCGGGAATCTGGAATCCTACGAAGACCGAAAAATTTTAGAAACAAAAAGAAGACCTGACATCAAAGCGCTTACCGTTGTGAATGAATATTCTCCCGGTAAAAATTCCAATCTTCCGCTTGATGTAAAAGTTCAATGTATGCATTGTGACCATCCGGCATGCGTTTCAGCTTGTATTGTCGGGGCATTTTCAAAAGAAGAAAACGGCACCGTAATTTGGGATACAGATAAATGTATCGGCTGCCGTTATTGTATGGCTGCCTGCCCGTTTCAAGTTCCTGCATTTGAATATAACAAAGCGATTAATCCGTTAATAATGAAATGTGATTTTTGTTTTAACAGGACAAAAGAAGGAAAACTGCCTGCGTGTGTGAGCATCTGCCCGGTTGAAGCGCTTACTTACGGGACAAGAACCGAACTTGTGAAAGTTGCCCGTGAGCGAATCAAAAGAAATCCCGGTAGATATGTTGATCATATATTGGGAGAGCACGAAGTTGGTGGAACCGCATGGATGTACCTTTCGAGTAAAGATTTTAAAGAACTTGATTTTCCAAAACTCGGAACTAATCCGGCGCCCGGCGTATCCGAATCAATTCAGCATGGAATATTTGCATATTTTGTTCCGCCGGTTTCTTTGTACGCTTTGCTTGGAGGAATAATGTGGATCACTAAACATCGCAAAGAATTGGATCAGGAGGAAAAGTTATGAATCACGAAATAGTAAATCCTGTTCCTGTAAAACATAAATATTTTACACCCGGTGTTTTTATTATTCTACTAATTGCCTTAAATGGTCTCGTCTTTTTGATGGGAAGATTTTTCTTTGGACTTGGCTCTGTTACTAATTTAAACAATCAATATCCCTGGGGATTATGGATTGGAGTTGATGTTGCTGCAGGTGTAGCGCTTGCTGCGGGTGGTTTTACAACTGCGGCTCTTGGTCATGTAATGCATAGGGAAGAATATGATGCGGTGGTACGTCCGGCTTTATTGACGGCAATGCTTGGTTACACTTTTGTAGCCATGGGAGTATTTGTTGATATAGGAAGGTGGTACTTTATCTGGCATCCGCTAATTATGTGGAACGGAAGTTCAGCGCTGTTTGAAGTTGGCATTTGCGTTATGATATATATGACGGTTCTTTATATTGAATTTCTTCCGGTGGTTGCGGAAAGATTTATTGGAAAAGTTAAACTACCCGGATTCCTTTCCGGATTAAATAAAATTGTTGATAAAGTATTACGATTGATCGATAGCGGTCTTTCAAAAACGATGTTTATTTTTATCATCGCCGGTGTAGTACTTTCTACGCTTCATCAATCTTCGCTTGGAACGTTGATGGTAATTGCCGGACCTAAAATGCATCCATTGTGGCAAACACCAATTCTTCCATTATTGTTTTTAATTTCAGCTATAAGTGTTGGTTTTCCAATGGTAATTTTTGAATCTCTTCTCGCTTCACGATCACTTGGATTAAAACCGGAAATGCACTTACTGTCGAAATTAGGTTCAATGATTGCGCCACTGCTGGGAGTTTATCTTGCATTTAAACTTGGTGACATGTTCATCCGGGAAACGTTTGTTTACCTTAAGGAAGTTAATACTGCAAGTGTAATGTTTACCATAGAACTTTTATTTGGCGTGATTATTCCTTTAAGAATGTTCCTCTCACAAAAAGTTTTAAAATCACCGGTTTTACTTTTCACCGCATCAGCATTGGTTGTATTTGGTGTTCTTCTAAACAGAATAAATAATTTTGTTGTGGCATACACACCACCATATTCAACTAAATCATATTTCCCATCTTTTGGAGAGTTTTCCGTAACTATAGGGTTTGTTGCGATGCTGGTTCTTGCATATAGATTTATAGTGTTGAATTTCCCGGTAATTAGTTTACCCGGTAAACAAACAGCGCAACCCACCAAATATACAATCAAAGGGGTGGAAAAATGAAAAAGATTTTTACAATTTTCGCATTATTTATTTTGATGATTGTTTCTCTACATGCTCAGCAAAGTCCCGGCAAAGATCACTCAAAATTAAATATTACCTGCAAGACCTGCCATACGTGTGATGTTCCTACGAAGAGCGATCCGTGTCTTGTCATTTGTCCACGGGAGAAAATAGCTACGGTTTATCAAAAACCTGAAGAGACGCCTGACTTGATCACCATTGATCAGATTAGTGATAGATATGGGCCTGTTCATTTTTCACATAAAATTCATGCTCAAATGTCTATTATGTCCGGTGGGTGCAAAAACTGCCATCATTACAATACTTCCGGTCCAATTTTAAAATGTAATAGTTGCCACGAAGATACAAGGAAAAGAGACGATATAAGCCGGCCTGATCTTAAAGGCGCTTTGCACCGACAATGTATGGATTGTCATCGCGAGTGGAGTCATGAAACAGGCTGCAATACGTGCCACACGCTTAAGAAAAATGTAAAAGAAATTCAGCCTGACCAAGTCAAGAAAAAATTAGCCGGTATGGCTCATCCGGTTCTTCTTGAACCCACAAAAATTGTTTTTGAAACAAATTATGAAAAAGGGAAAATGGTCACTTTTTTCCATGATGATCATACAAAGACATTTAAGATTGAATGTACAACCTGCCATAAAAATGAAACTTGCTTAAAATGTCATGACACAAAAAAAGTTTCTGATGAAAAATCCAAAATAGTTAAAGCTCATAAATCATTGGATGAACATCATAAGCAATGTTTTAGCTGTCATAAAGAGGATAATTGCGAAAGTTGCCACCTTAATAAGCAGGCGGAACAATTTGATCACGGAAAGAAAACCGGTTGGGCGCTTAATAAGTTTCATGTAAATTTGTCGTGTGTTAATTGCCATGGTTCCAAAATTCCTTATTCCAAACTTGATAATAAATGCGTAAGCTGTCATAAAGAATGGAATAATGAAAACTTTAAACATACAATCACCGGCTTGCAGCTTAACGAAACACACGCACAACTTAATTGTGAAGATTGTCATGCTGAAAAGAATTTTGCAATTAAACCCGTGTGCACAAATTGTCACGAAAATTATATCTATCCAAAGCAAAAACCGGGAAAGTTGGTTAGGACTAAATAGGTAAATTGATATAGTAATTATTCTATTAGCATTATGTTTAAGAAAATCGGATTTCGTTTAATTTTTGCCGTTGCACTTACTTCATTAACCATCATTGGAGTGTTTGCATACTTTAATGTCAAATCGCATAGCCGCAGTCTCTTGATTGAAGTTGAGCGACACGCAAATCAACTTGGCGAGACGGTAATATCCAGTACCCGGTTTGATATGATGCTTAATCAACGAGATAGAATTCAACAGGTTATCAATTCTATTGGCACTCAACCGCAGATTAGAGATGTAAGAATTCTGAACAAAGTCGGCGAGATTATTTATTCATCCGATACAACCAACATTAACCGGATGGTTGATAAGAAAGCGGAAAGCTGCTATGCTTGTCACTCGGCAAATGAGCCGCTTGAAAAAATATCGATCACTGAAAGAACAAGAATATTTAGACTTCATCCTGATTCAAGTCGGGTTATGGGAATCATCACTCCAATCTACAATGAGAAATCTTGCTGGCAGGCGGAATGTCATGCTCATCCTAAAGACCAAAAAGTACTCGGTGTTTTAGATGTTACTATTTCTCTTGCTGAAGTAGATCAGATGATACAAAAAAGCGAGTTGGAAATTGTGGTCTTTGCGATTGTTGCAATTCTGGGTGTTGGACTTTTGATTGGCTTCTTTATAAGACGTTGGGTTTCTTCCCCGGTAAATAATTTGCTTAGCGCTACTAAACAGGTAAGCATGGGAAATTTGAATTATTCAATTAAAGATATGGGTGAAGATGAAATCGGAATGCTGGCTCATTCTTTTAATAATATGACGAAGAAACTTTCCGAAGCGAGAATGCAACTCTTTCAATCGGATAAAATGGCTTCGCTTGGAAGACTTGCTGCCGGAGTTGCGCACGAAATTAATAATCCTCTTACGGGCGTCTTAACGTACAGCAGTTTTCTTCTTAAAAGAACTCAAGATAACGCTGAATTTCAGGAAGATCTGAAAGTGATTGTTAGAGAGACTTTGCGTTGCAGAGAGATTGTGAAAAGTCTCCTGGATTTTGCACGGCAGACGGTTCCTAAAAAAAATAACGCAGACATCAATGAAATTATTGATAGAGCAGTTGGTGTAATCGAAAATCAACTTTCTCTTAACAAAGTGAAAATGATAAAAGAGTTGGATAATTATCTTCCAAAGATTACGGTAGATGCAAACCAAATCCAGCAGGTATTTATTAATCTCTTTGTAAATGCTTCCGATGCAATTGGAGAAACCGGCGGAACGTTGACCGTAACTACTCATCAAATTTCTCTTTCGCCATACGGTGTTGCGCAGATAAAAAAAGCTGCTTGTCCCAAGCGGCATAGTCTTATTGATAACGATTTCAAAATTGGCGGACTTCCATCACTAAAAGTAAAAGTGCTTTCTGATAATCAAGAAGGATTTATTCACCTTGATCCTGTGTATGGAAAACACCGCAACCATTTTGATCTTGGTTTCCCGGTTACTAAGGATGCAAAGTTTGTTTGTCCCGATTGCAATATTTCTCTTGTTCAACACGATAAAATTTGCCCGGATTGCGGCTCACCGGTATTGGCTTTTGAAATTAGCGGGCAAGGGATTTATGAAGTTTGCTCTTCAGAAAAAAACAATTGGGAAAGATGGGAGTTTGTTGATTCAGCAGGCTTGAGTGAATATCTCGAAATAAAAATTAAAGATACCGGCAGCGGAATAAGTAATGACGATATTTCAAAAATTTTCGAGCCGTTCTTTTCAACTAAAGGACAAAAAGGGACAGGACTTGGTTTGGCGGTTATCTGGGGAATAATTGATAATCATAACGGAACGATAACTGTTGAAAGCGAAGTTGGAAAAGGGACAACGTTTGTCATCCGGCTCCCGCTCACTCAACAACGATAGTGTGATAACATGAGTAAAGCCGCAGACATATTGGTGATTGATGATGAGCAGGTTGTTCAAGATGCGGTGATAAAAATCTGTGCTTTAGATAATTATACGGTTGATGTGGCTGCAAATGTTAAATCAGCAATTGAAAAAATTTCTAAAAATAATTATCCCATCATTGTTTGTGATATAATGATGCCTGATGGTGATGGATTCCAGATATTAGATGAATTAAATAATAGAAATATTGACAGCTCGGTAATTATGATGACCGGATATTCTACAGTTGAAAATGCCGTCAATTCGCTCTATAAAGGTGCAATAGATTTTATTCCTAAACCGTTTACAGTTGATGAATTATTAAGTTCGGTTTTTCGGGCAAATAAATATCAAAAGATAAAAAGCAGGCAAAAATCTTTTCCGGTACAGAATCAAAATTTGGAATTACTTTACGTAAATTGCCCGGTGAAATATTTGCGTCTTGGCTACGCAAGCTGGATGTTTGAAGAAAGAGACGGCTCGGTATTGATTGGAGTTTGTGATCTTTTTCTTAAAACAATTGAATCTGTTCAAGAAATCGAACTACTTCAACCGGAAGAGGAAATTATGCAGGGAATAAGCTGCATTTCTATCAAATCGGTTGATGAAAGGATTCATAAAATACTTTCTCCGGTTTCGGGTAGAATTGTAGAAGTGAATGAAAATATAAAATTAAATTCAAGTTTAATTGAGAAAGACCCTTATTTCGAAGGCTGGATTTACCGGATTATTCCGACGGATATAGATTATGAAAAAAAACATTTGATCATGTGCAGTTCAGAATTGTTGTAGTTATGTTCAGGAAAAAATAAAAATAAATCAAATCTTAGGAGAAATATTATGCCGTTATTAATAGTTGCTGTAATCATATTCATCATTGCGGATATCTTAATCCGGATGTTTGGAAAGCGTTTAACTGAAAAGAAATTGAAAAAAGAACGCGAACTTGTTTTACAGGAAAGTCTTAAATTGGATTTTACTAATGAAGCGAAGACTTTAAAGCGCGCTGAAGTTGCAAATCCTAAAGCCAAAATTCTTTGTGTTGACGATGAAGAAGTTATTCTCGGCAGCTTTAGAAAAATTCTTGTTCTCGATGGTTACTCGGTTGATACCGTAGAAACCGGTCAGGAAGCCTTGGGACTTATTCAAACGCATCATTATGATTTTCTTTTTACAGACCTTAAAATGCCGTTGATGGATGGTGTTGAAGTAACGAAATCTGTAAAATACATGCGTCCGGATATTGATGTAATTATTATTACCGGGTATGCTTCAGTTGAAACAGCCGTTGAAACGATGAAGTACGGAGCTATGGATTATGTTCAGAAACCATTTACGGAAGATGAATTATTAGCATTTGTGAAAAAATCATTGATCAAGCGTCAGGATAAAATTCAAAAGCAGCTTAAACCAAAAGTCCATATCACTCATTTGCCTGCTTCTGATGATTTTACAAAAGGTGAGTTTTCTATTCCCGGCGGAGTTTTCATCGCAAAAAATCATACATGGGTTAGTATGAACCAGGAAGGAATTGCTAAAGTTGGAATTGATGACTTTGCCAAAAAACTAATCGGCAAAATTGATGCTATTGAACTTCCAAACCTTGGCATGAACGTAAAAGCAGGTCAACCTCTGTTCACCATAAAACAAGGAAACAGAAGCATTACTTTTCATTCACCGGTTAGTGGCAAAGTATCACAGATCAATACTCTGCTTGAACGAAATCCTGCGGCTCTTAACGTTACACCGTATGAAAGAAATTGGGTTTGTGCACTTGATGCCGAGCATCTGGATACCGAAATTAAAGAATTACAGATAGGAAAATCTGCCGTTACTTTTTATCAGGAAGATATTGAGCATTTCAACTCTCTTATGAAAGAGCTTATCAAAACAGAAAAGAATCAGGGCGAATATGTGGAAGAGAGTCAACTATATGTTGGTCAACTTGAAAAACTTAATGATGTAAATTGGGAAAAAGTAGTAGCTGAATTTTTTAGAAGATAAGAATTTCTTCTAAGTTCTACTCATAGAATTGACAAAAAAAAGCGTCACATAAAGTGACGCTTTTTTTTGAAGTTAAAATTATTAGAACCGGTAACTGAATGTAACCAACATTTTATCAGCTGAGATATCCTGATGAACTCTTGATAAATTTGTTCCGTAATTGTCGCCGTATGTTTTCCACCAGCCGTGAGCATAAGCAACATCAATTGCAAAAGTTTCGTCGGCTAAAAATCCAACACCACCGGTTAAATATTTTTTACCAAAGTCCGAAGGATCACCTTTATACGGTGAGGGTTGAGACATAAAACCTCCGCGAACCCGCACACCAACTTGCGGGATAGTATATTCCAAACCGATATTAACAGCGGCTACTGCGCGCAGTAATTCTTTCATATCCCGGTTTACACCGGCAAAATAGTTTGCAGAAATTCCTTTGGCATTGCTGAATTCAGTTTGGGAATAATCAGTGAGTGTAGCTTCTCCGGATAAAATTAATCCCTTCACATTAACCGAGGCAGCTCCCGTTAAAACAAACGGAGTAGTAATATCATATTCAACTTTATCGCTGAGATAGTCTTTCAGATCTGACGGAAGATTAACAATATTGCTGCCGAACTCGGAGCGAGCGTCAAAGGTATATGTTTCCTTAATAGTAAACTTCTTTGGAAATTGAATGGTTGCACCGAAGCGAGCAAGTTTTGAAAGTTGATAAATAGTACCAAGTTTCAAATCCCAACCGCTTATTTCCCAATCAAGAATATCATTTCTATAAAACGTTGTGAAATTTTTAGTGAAAGCATTTCCAGGCGCAGTTTCAAGGTTGGTATATATGCCTTTTGTATCATCTTCATAAAATTCGCGGTTACTTTTGAATGTGCCGGAATTGATATTTAAAGAACCACCGACATATAAATTTTTCGAAACTTCCATCGAGCCTGAAAAAGTCCAGCTGTCCAATCCGCCTTCCTGTAACGTAGTTCCACTTTGATTAAGCTTTCCGTTGATAACTGAAACTTTCCCAGTATCATCGCTTAAAAACAGATTATACGGAACAGAATTTTTATATGACTGATCATCTAACGGTGTTTTCACTTCTTCTAAATATTGAATCATTGAATTACTTCCGATATTAAATCCGTCAAATTTTAATGCCGAAGTAAAATCTTTGCTTTTGTTGTACGACATTCCGAAAACCAAACTGCCGCGTAAAGTAGGGAAGGGGAATACAAAACTTATTTGATTAAAGTTTGTGGCGCTGCTTGAGTAATTGGTTTTATTATTGTACAAAGTAGCATCATTACCGTAATTGAAGTAATCCAAACCGCCTGCCACTTCCAATCGTTTAATTAATCCTAAACCTGCTGGATTAAAAAACATTGCCGAAGCGTCATCACTTATTCCGCTAAAAGCGTTGCCCATTCCTAAAGCTCTTGCCCCGACGCCTAAACCGCTTTCTGAAACGCGTAGTGCATCAGTAATTGTTTGAGCCTGGCTAACTGCGGTAAGAATAAAAATTGTTAGAAAAAAAACTTTAAGAATTTTCATATTATTTATCTCCTTGGAGTATCGGAAGACCGGCTTCCGTCATTATTTCTTGTGTCACGTGAATTAGAAGAATTTCCTTTTTCTCTTTGCGGAGTTGTACTCTCGCTCTTTTTTGATGAATTATCATCAGTGGTCGTTGTCTGTGTTGTTGTCGGAGTTTGATCAACACTTGGTGTCCCGTAATCGATTATAGGTTGATCCGGACGACGATTTGGAGTTCTTCCCTCGGGTGAACTTCCATTTCTCAATTTTATTTCTTGGGCTGTTCTTTCACTTGCCGGAATCACAAACCTTGTAGGAGGAGTAACCGAATACCACCAGGGAACTTCATAGTAAGGAGAATATTCTCCGTAATAAATTTCCTCATAATAAGAATCAGAATTATCACTTTTTTCTTTCGTTGGGAAAGCTACATCCGGTGTCCAAATAACTGTGTAACAACCTTGAACGGCAAACATGATAATTACGGAAGATAAAAGTTTAAATGCTTTCATAATTTATCTTCTCCGTTCTCTCGAATCACTACTGCTGCTTCCGCTGCTTCTCGAAGGAGTGGAAGATGATCGTGTTGATGACCCGCTGTTGTTGCTTCTCGGAGCTGTATATCTTGGTTGGGATGATTCTCTTCTCGGCGATGAATAACTGCTTCTGTCACCTTTTTTCCTATCGCTTGAATTACCTCTGCTTGGCGAAGCTGACTCCGGTTTTCTTCTATCGGTATTTACAGCCGGTGATTCGGAATCTTTTCGTTCAGGCGTAGCTTTTCTAATTTCATCAGGATTAGTATCGGTAG
>Ga0172379_10001012_pt1 | contig 60845 bp, 64 predicted proteins | sample GrowelOW334metaG_FD_119756 | JGI IMG/M metagenome (GOLD analysis project Ga0172379, IMG submission 119756) | Groundwater microbial communities from an aquifer near a municipal landfill in Southern Ontario, Canada - Groundwater well OW334 metaG | ecosystem: Environmental > Aquatic > Deep... | reverse complement strand
GCCGTCTGAATAAACTGGAATATTAACACTAGCATCATCAATACTACCAATATCTAGTTTATTAGCCAAAAGTTGATTACATGGTAAAGTGGTAGCTTTGTTGGTTAATAAACTATCAAAGTATGGAGTACCATTGGTGTCATAATAGTATTTATTTGGAAAATAATCAGTATAGGTTGTCTCTGGTAAACAAAGAGTATGGATAGTTCCTTGAGATTGTACATTTATTATACGACTTGGGATTACTTCTCCTCCATTATCTGCCCAAAGTTGTAGAGCTAATGGAACGGTTGAAGTGGAATATTGAATATCCATTGGATCATATCCTCCACTTAAACTTAAATGGCCCAAAGATAAATTATCAGCTATAAACTCTACACTAGGGTTGCTAATGCCGTCTGAATAAACTGGAATATTTACTGCAGCATCTTCAATACTTTTTAATACTAATGGACCTGTTTTTAAAATAGTTTCTCCAATTATGACAGGACCATTGACTGGACCACTAATTCTACTAACGGAAAAAGCCATAGCCATAAAATTAAGTCCTAACATAAATGAAGATACTATTAGTAAAGAAAGGGCTATCTGTTGCCCAGTAATTACCTTACTAACTATAGAAGTTTTATTTTGCACTTGCGTTTTTACTTGTTTCATAACTTATTAATCTTTAAAAATTTATTATTATATATAAATATTAATTGTTATTATTATACCATAAAAATAAAAAAATAAAAAATTTGACAGTCAAAAATAATCAGCGTATAATATCTATTAATATGCTGAAAAGAATTATTCAACATAAAAAACACCACAAAGATTACTACTTAAAATTTTTAAAAAATATATAAGTCGTTCCGAAAGGAACGATTTTTTTATAAACTAATAATTAAATAAAAACCTATGGACAAAGCAAAAACAGCCCGCCTTGAGGGCTTCGTACTCAAGGAAGCTGAAGATTTTTTTCGCAAGCAGGGTTTTATCCCTTTATTTCCACCCAAAATTGTCAGAGCCTCTGGCGCTTGTGAAAATATAAATACTCTTTTTGAAGTCAGTGTTGATAAAAATCATAAATGGTTTGATAGGAATTCTTACCTTTCACAAACTGGTCAGCTCTATCTTGAAGCTATGGTACCAGAACTCAAAAAAGTCTATTGTGTAGGACCATCATTTAGAGCTGAGCCCAAAATAGACTCCCGACATTTAACAGAATTTACTATGTTGGAAATTGAATTTGCTGGTAACTTTGAAGATCTCTTAGCCTATGAAGAAACACTTATTCATCATGTAGCCAAAAAAGTAGTGCAACATCCCAAAGTCAAAGAGGATTTTGGCTTGAGTGACCAAGACATACAACGCTTAAATAAATGTCCAAATAAATTCCAGCGCTTTACCTATGATCAGGCCATTACCAAGCTTCAAGAAATTGGTGAAGCTATAAAATGGGGAGATGACATAAATAGTAATAGAGAAAAATTGCTTCTAGCTACGGTTGATAATCAACCGTTTTTTATTACCCACTATCCTGACCCGATGTATGAAGAACATAAAAATATTGAAGTAGAAAAATTCTTCAATATGCTACCATCAAAAGACAATCCTGGTCGTGTACTCAGTTCTGATCTTATATTACCCTTTGGTGGTGAAGCGGTGGGAGCAGCTGCTCGTGTACATATATTGGATGAATTGGTAAAACGTTTAAAAAATTCCAAAATGTATAAACGCCTACAAGAAAAAGGCGGTGATATCAGTGATTTTGAATGGTATATAAATCATATAGAAAAAAATGGAGCTGTACCGCATGCTGGTTGTGGTTTTGGCATGTCCAGAATACTACAGTATATTAGTGGCAAAACAGACATTACTGAAGCAGTCACTTTTCCTTCTAATAAAGGCCTTTTGATATAATAAATAAAGTGGATAGACCATTGTCCATCCACTGACTCTCAAACACAAACATCAGTAGTAAACAAATTTTATATCAATAAGAAAACCGCCACCCGTAGCTTTATGCGAAGGGTGGCGGTCCACGCTTTTGGCCAATAATGTCTAGCACGAACACGGCACATCACTGAGTGTCAGGTGCTCGGAAACCTTATTAAGGGTTTCGATATCAATGCCTAGTTGCCCAGCGGCCAAACTAGGGCTCAAGGGATAATCACGGCGACCACACTGACAGATAATGAAATACCAGCCATAGATGCTTGATTTTTCCACTCTGGCTTTGGAGTGGCAAACTTGGCACACAATAGTTTTGTTGTTAGACATGGCTTTCCTCCTTGATGAAATGAACTTGAAATTTGTACAAAAAAACTGATCCTTTACGGAGATCAGTGCTTTTGCTTTTATCTAAATTTAATTTATATAACAAGAATGCCTAATCTCCTCGATCAGTTAACAACAAAAACAAAATAGAAATTTTATTTATAATCGGCATATATTATATATTATAATATCTAAAAAATTTGTCAATATATAAAAATCAAACCCATCGCTTTTTCAACGATGGGTTTTTAAGTCAACGACTGCTTGCCTGACTCTATGTCCAATCACTTTTCTGACATGACGATCTGACATATCTAGGTCAGAAAAATTAATCGGTTTACCGATAGTAATAGTTCCTCTATGACCAGAAGAAATTCCGCGATAGCTGAAACCAACGGCGATTGGCATGATGGGCTGAATGCCTTCTAAGAGTATAGGGATTACGAAGTTTGGCTGAGCCAAACGGATAGTCTCAGCTACACCAGGTACACAGGGACCAACCTCCCCTGTCCTACTACGAGTAGCCTCAAAGAAAAGAACCACATTGCCAGTTTTTAAGGCTCTAACAAATAATCTGATTTGAGCCTTAATAGTATGGTGACCACTTTTTCTGGCGACAGGTATATTCTTTAAGAGATTGAAAAGGTGTTTCCACACCTTGTGGGTCAAAAAATTCTTTCTGTCTGGTGTATTCCAAGAAATACGTCTAGGGCAAAACAATATCTCCCACCAACTCAAGGTAGCGATTCCAATTAAAAAGGAATCAATTAGTGTGAGATGATTAGCTACATAAAGTACTCTAGTATCGTGGGGCAGGTTTTCTCGGCCGATTATCTCAACCTTGTTTCGAACACGGAAAATCCAAATACTCCACAACCATCCAACGATCAAAACTATATGGCTAAGTCTGCCATAAAACCACTTTTTTATGCTGCTCATAGCAGACCTCCTTTCATGGTCATTGTATTTAAATAACACTATACTAACTAAATAGACTACTACACAAAAACCTTCTTGTCAAAATAGCTATTATTTATAAAATTGTAAATTTATAAAAAATATTGTATGCTACAGGCTCTTAAAGCCTATATAAAATATCTATATTAAAACATGAATTTTTTTAAACAATTCTTATCAAGTCCACTAGAAACAGGTGCTATTAAATCTTCTTCAAAAAATTTATCTAAGCTGATTACCAATCAAAGTGATTTGTCCAAAAAAAAATGTATCGTAGAGCTTGGCTCAGGTAAAGGAGTATTCACCAAAGAAATATTAAATAAAATATCTCCTAAGTGTATATTTTTTTGTTTAGAAATTAATCCTCAATTTGTTATTGAGACCAAAAAAAACTGTCCCAAGGCCATAGTCTATAATACCTCTGCCAAAAATATTAAGAAATATTTACTAAAACACAAACAAATAAGCTGTGACTGTATTATATCTGGATTACCTTGGTCATCTTTTAATAAAAAAGTACAAGAGACTTTATTAGATGAAATATATACTTCACTTGAAGATAATGGCGAATTTTTAACTTTTGCCTATCTTCAAGGACTATTACTTCCAAATGGAATTAGATTTCAAAAATTGTTGAAAAATAAATTTAAGCGAGTGAAAAAAACAAAAATAATCTGGAAAAATTTACCACCGGCCTTAGTATATTATTGTAAAAAATAAAATTTATATTATAATATAGCAAAAAAAAAAATAAGAATTTTTTAAAATTCTTATTTTTTCTTTTTCTTGTTTGCCTTTGCTTCAAGCATAAGTCTTTTAATCTCTAGTCTTTTGGGAGTTTTTTTAGAACTAGATTTTTGTGCTCTACCTGCAGCGTGTCTTCTTTTTGCCATAATAAATAACCTTTAATGTTAATATAAAATATATTAACATTTTGAGCAATAAAAATCAAGACCTTAAGCTACTATAATTATTCAATAATTTGTACATTTGAAGGCAAACTTTGACGTATAATATCCAAATCTTGTCTTGATGTCTGATTACCAGACAAATTTAATATTTTTAAATTTTGCAAATTACCCAATTCGTATGGCAAACCAGTAAGCTGATTATTAGCTAAATTAAGTTCTATTAAATTACTCAATTGCCCAATTTCAGCTGGCACTCCTGTCATCTTATTGTTGGAAGCATTCAAAACCTGCAATCTTTGCAATTGATTGATTTGAGATGGTAAGGCTCCTGTTAATTGATTGTTTGATACATCCAGTTTTAACAAATTTGTTTTTTTAAAAACTGATTGATCTACTTGTTGTAAACCTTGACCACTTAAATCGAGACTATCTTTATTACTAATATCGACATTTATATCTTCTTGTTCTATTTTTTGTTCAGTATTTGTAGTGTTCTCGACAAGATTGTCTATTGATGTTTTATCAAAACTACAACTTGCGCCCATTAGTAAAAAAATTGCTAAAACTAATAATATATTTTTCATAAATTTATAATTATTCAAATAAAATAGATATTTCCAAGGCATCATCATACTCTGGTAAACCAGAAGGGTTGTCTTTTTGCAAAATCAAAGCTCCATTATTTTTATAACTAGGCTTTTCAAATTCTAGAGTAGCTTCAAATGGTACAAAATCTTCAGTCATCCAATCATCTTTGGCTTGAGCTATTCCTTGAGCAATGATTAATCCATCCCAATTTACTAGAAATATTGGGAAACTAGCTTCAAAAAACCAAGTGCCTCTAGCTTGGCCAGTAATAGTTAAAGGGCTAGAAATATAATCGCCAGCATGCACTGAATCTAAAATTATTAAATCTTGTTTGGCCAGCTCTTCACTATCTATAATTTCTTCGGTAGCTATGTTTTCTTCAGTATTTATGATTTGCTTCATCACACATTGATTATTATCCGAACAATGACAACTAAATGATGGTAGAGCCAAAGATATATCTATTTGCCCAATTTTTATAGGCTTTTTGCTCCAACAACCACCCAAAAGACCACCGGTGATTTTTTGACAGTCAACATCTTGTTGACAATATTTGCTGCCTCCAAAACTAAAAGAAGTAAAAAATATTATATAACCTACTAATAAAATTAGTACTATAAATAAACTAATGACCCAAAAAAACTTTGTTGCTCTCATAAAATTATTACCGATAATATTATTATAAACATAATTACAGCATATAAAAAATTAAAAGCTAAAATTTGTAAGGCTCTTTTGATATTGTGTTGAATAATCAAATAAATGGGATATCCAAAAACCAAAAGCCCACAAACGGCTGCTGAAAAAACTAACAAAAAAAGCATAAGCGCTATACCCCAAATTTCTGGTGCGTTTTCCACTTGATTATTACCCATCAAGCGAAAAAATAGAGCAACCAAAGAACAATATATGGCCACCCCAAGTGTTTGTAAAAAACCAATCCAACCAGCAGACATTTTATCCAAATTCATAAAATTACTCATTTAGTATTAATATCTTTATTATAGCACTATAAAGCCTTTTACAACAAACAAAAAATCACCATAAAAGATGATTTTTTGAAAAAATTTATTGAGCCAATTCTACAGACGGTTCTACTGCTGGCACAGCACTTAGTATATCAACAGGCATTGGTTCTGGTTCTACCATCCTCTGATCAAAAATATCTTTGGCCAATGGCACTACTACATTTTGTTTATAAAAATATTCTGCTTCACTTGGTAATTCAATAATAGGAAACACTAAAGCTGGAACTAATAATTCACTACTTACATTATTGGTATATTGCCAAGTCTGCATATAAGCAAGGTGAGGGGTGCCCAATTCTATCTCCACTACTTTTACTCCTGCTTGTTCTGGAAAATAATAATAATAATTTCCACCTCTAGCTGCCAATTTTAGTATTTTATCTATGTCCGTTTCCATATCATAAAGAGAGCTTTGATATTTTTGACTAGTCAAATTCCACATACTACTTACTTTCTTGTATCTCAAATTGATAGCTACTCTAATACCCTGTGCGCCACCCCATTCTTCATAAGAATTTTTACCATCAACTATCAAAGGATATACAACTGTGGCCACATCAGGAATCATAAAGCCCTCCATATTAGCTAACCTAAGATAATTTTCTTTCCAAGAATTATCTACTTCTGGAGTACCATATGTAGCGATACTAATATTATGCTCTTCTAAAAATTTATTGGCCATATTAATAAGCTGATCATCACTAGGAATATCTTCCATCTTTATCGGTTCTTGTGGATAGTCTATGCCCATTGGCCATTTTTCCCAGTTTTCATTAATGGAAATCATGCCCTCATACAAATCAACATTGACTGCATAACCAAAATTTTTGTCTTCATAGATACTAAAATTTCTTATTTTTAAATTATCTAGAGAATTTAAATCAAAATTATCAAAATTTAAACCTTGCAAAATATTGGCCACATCTTTTTGTGAATCAAGACCTTTTATCCTTTTTAAAACAGTCATCTGTGCATTATCAACAGAAAAGTCTTCCCCTTTATAAACATACTTATAAACTATTGGTTGTGGAGCAATCTTCATATCCATAGCTACTGTAGAGCCCATACCACCACCCCCACCACCAAGACCAGCGACCATGGTGTTTTCCTGAGTGCCCCCATTTTGAGCCAATAATGGCCCAAAAGCTTGTCTGCCCAATCCTTTAACTTGTAAATTAAAATCCACATTGGCCGTTTTAATATTTTCATCCTTAGATAATGTAGGAATAAGGATTAGCAAAACAAGAGCCAAAGAGCCAAACACATAAATTAATTTGTTCATAATATTATAATTAGATTGTTTATTATTGTTTTCAGAAAACTTTTCCAATAGTTCTCTGCGTAATTTAATTTGAAAATCTTTATCAAATTTTATATCCGGTTTAGATATTAAAAGTTTTTCGATGATATCTATCAACTGTGACTCATATTTTTTGAGACTACTGTCAATAATATATAAATCTTCTAAAATATTTTTTATATCTTCTTTCATATTTTTTAATTAATCAACATAGTAAATAATACTATCAAGCTAGCTAGAGACAATCTCAGTTCTTTGATGCTTCTAGAAAAAATCATTTTGCAATTGGCTTCTGACTTACCGACTATTTCTGAAATTTCTTTGTATGACAATTGTTGCCAAACCCTTAAAACAATTATTTCTCTCTGCGTATCACTAAGCCTGTTCAGTTTATCTTTAATTTCTGATATTTGAGCTGCCCTATCTAAATCATCGTCGGCTGTGATAGAAAACGAAACATCAGAAATTTCCTCTATGTCTTGAAAATTTTTGTTGGTTCTATAATGATCAATCACTGTATTTCTAGCAATACGATAAAGCCAAGAACTAAAACTACCTTTGCGACTATCAAATTTTACTAAATTATTTAAAGCTTTATAAAAAGTCTCCGCTACCAAGTCTTCGGTATTTTCTTTATGACTTATTTTATAGTACACAAAACTATATATTTTTTTAAAATATCTATCATATAATTGTCCAAAAGCTTGGCCGTCGCCAGCCTGACAAGCAGAAATTAAGCTTAAATCGTCATTTTCCATGGATTTTTCTCTTCTCACTATATTATAACGAATAAATACAAAAAAAGTAACAAAAAACATTTCTCTTAAACAAAAAATGTTTTTATTTTTTAGTTTATTCTTGTTTGACCTTCAAAAAATAACTATAAAACAATTATTAGTAAAATGACCCCCAATATAAATATTGAAAACAGTATTGTTTCCCATTGACCAAAAAAATAAAGATATCAGAGAACAATAAATAATTACCCTATTAAACCTCGCTAATGATTATCTAGGTGCCACCACAATCAGCAGCACTAATATGAATATGGGTAGGAGGATCAGACGGTGGATGATACAAATAATTTCCGTGACAAGACACAACAATATTTCTAATAACAGACCTCTGACTATTGCTTAAGTGGGTACTTCGTAAATCAGCAGCATAAGATCCGTCCATATTTTTGGCCGGTCCGCCATAATGACAAGAGTTTTTAGTATGCACACAAGTAGCATCGGTCCAATTATCTCGGCAAGTAGCCAAACCACCCACATCCTGACTAATAGAAGTAATAATCAAGTCACTAGGATCTAAAACATGGCTATTATTTACACCCTGCATCAAACAAGTAAGCAAATCTTCTAAAGCCGGCGAAGCATCAAAGCATTGCTGACTATTTATGCCACTAGTAATAATGCCACCGCAACTACCACCACAAGAAATGCCCCCCTCCCAAGCTGAAGTACAACCCACTCCATTATTAGCCGGCGCCTGGTTGGCATTTAATATCGCGCCACATGATCCAGCTGCCTCCAAACGAATTTCTTCCATATTAACATTTAAAATATCTTCAATAAAAAACTTAACTATAATATTACTACCAAAGGCCAAGATAATAGCAAAAACAGTATTGATCATAATAGATTTGCCTGCATTAACTCTTTCCATATTACCACCCGAAATAATCCAACGAGTACCGCCCCAGACAAAATAGAGCAAGGCCACAGCTCCCATTGCTCCTAGTAATATCACTATAAAATCATAAAGAACTGTAGCAATATCCGCAAATCCACAATTACCACATTGCACGCAGGTCAAACCATCTAAAAGTCTCGCCTGAGAAATACTGGGTAGTGCCCAAAATAAAAGGCTGAAAGAAAATATAACAATGATTTTTTTGGCCATAGTTGCCTTTCTTACTGATAAGTAATTATTTTTACAACAAACTGCTCGCCACTAGTAAATATATAGTCACACTCATCAAATCTTGAATAATAGTAGCAATTGGTCCACTGGCATTGGCTGGATCTAAACTCAAACGACTGAAAGCATAAGGTATGAAAAGTCCAGTAATAATAGAAGATAAAATAGCCAAAAACATAGCCACACCCAAAACAAAAGCTATCATAGCATCACTATAAACAACCCAAGTGATTCCCCAGACAGTCAAACTAATTATCACTCCAATAAGCAAAATTATTTTCAACTGACGCCATATATAAACTAAAAAATTTATTTTGGAATGGATAGCCAAATCTCTAATAATAAAAAATCCAACCTGTGTACCCACAGCACTAGCCATATAAACAACCAGTGGTATAAAAGCGGCTAATATTATGTTGGCTGCCAAAATATTTTCAAAAAGCCCAATAACCCGAGCAGCTAAAAGACCCCCCAAAAGCCCAATGATGAGCCAAGGTAAACGATGTTTTAAGGAAACAAGTAATGGTAAACTAGTAACATCATCAATATTGACCGAGACATGATTTGGGACACCAGCAAAATGAGAAATATCTTCCTGAGCTTCAGAATAAATAATTCGCAAAATATCGTCACTCAATACCACACCCAAAAATTTATTTTCTTTATCCACGACTGGTATAGCCTTGATATTATGTTTTAAAGCTAGATAAGCCACTCTTTCTTGACTGGTGTGTGGATGAGCTATTACTAAATCTTTGATCATAACCTCGTCAACTCTTTTGTTCTTGGGCTGACGAAAAATTTCCTTAATCGAAATAACACCATTTAAAACACCATTCTTACCCAAGACATAAACATAATTTATTGACTGGATATTTCTAGTATTAATCAGCAAATATTTTTCCAAAGATCCAATGGTACTATCTGATAAAGTAGTAGGTACACTGTCAGTCATCAAACTGCCAGCGCTAGACTTGGGAAATGAAGTAGTGGATTTTTCTTTCATTTTTTTTAAAAAATAATCTACCTATATTTTACTCTATTTTCTATTATTTAAAAAGGATTATAAAAAATGCCATGTTTTATAAAAAAATAGCCCACTAAAATCTCTGACTATAACCATTGACAGATGTTTAGAATGTGTTAATTTATAAGGACAAAAGGTCGTCTCAAACCTTAATTACTTAACAAATAAATATATGATAAAATCTATAAAAACTATCCTAATTTTAGCTCTTTTCCTATTGCCTTTTGGTATTGGAAAATTCCATACCCAAGTAGCCGAAGCTAACACTACGATGTGTTTTGTCGAAGGCGAAGTGGCTGAAGGGTTCCAATATGCTTCCACTGTAGTGGAAGTGCATCAAGGACTCAAAAAAAATGGCACAGCTGTAAATCCTGGTCGATCTATCCCAACTCAGGGTTTAGTTTACGAAGCCGCCCAAAGTGAAAGCAGCTTTTTCAGTCTAGGCTTTAATGGCTCAATAATTGTGGAATTTACCAATCCAATATTTAATGGCAGTGGCAATGACTTAAAACTTACCGAAGACACCTGGGGCTCATACCCACTAGAGAAAGCTGATGTCTTTGTCTCTCAAGACAATGCTACTTGGCACTTTTTAGGAACTGCCAATAATACCAACCACATCAATATTCACACTGTCAGCGAATTTGACCTAGGAACATTGACCTGGGCCAAATATGTAAAAATTGTTGATGTAACTGATCCGGCTCCACTACCAGCTGACGGCGATGGCTATGATCTAAATGCGGTAGAAGCTTTGTACTCTGGCGTTTTGTGTAATCCATCAATCACTATCGACAAAGAAGCAACACTATCTTTGCCTTATGAAGTTTATGTCGGAGAAAATGTAAACTACACTTATGAAATTACCAATAATGGTAATGTACCGTTGGTTATAGACAGCTTAATCGATGATAAATGTGGCACTCCTACTTTTATGAGTGGAGACAACGGCAATAATCTTTTAGATATTAATGAAATTTGGAGTTATGCCTGCTCTATGGAATTAACTCAAACTACTGAAAACATTGCTACAATCACTGCTCATGATAATTTTGGAACACCAGTAAGTGCCAGTGATTCTGTCACAGTAGCTGTCAAAGGTCCAGAATGTACATTGACCCAAGGTTATTGGAAAACTCATTCTACTAATGGACCAGCTCCAGTTGATTCAGATTGGAATGGGCTAGAAAATACTACTTTTTATTCCAGCGGACAAACATACTACCAAGTCCTTTGGACAGCACCCCAGGGCAATGCTTATTATCAATTAGCTCACCAATTTATTGCCGCTACACTAAATGGTCTGACACCACAGATATACCCAGCTTGGGAAGCTGCCCACAATTTACTAAATATAAACTCTCCTGAAAATTTAGCAACATCAAAAGGCAAACCATCTGAAGCTTATAAAATTTTAAAACAACAGTTTATCACTTTAGCTGGAGAGCTAGGAGCCTACAATGAAGGCCTTACTGGTCCCGGACATTGTTCTCAATAAACTCTATCAATTAAAAAAACACGCTCTGGTTAAGAACGTGTTTTTTATATACATTTTATTGTTGAATTTTTTTTACTAAATCCATCATAGAAGGACTACCTTTTAAAAGCGATTTTTTCAAATTTGCTGTTTGCTTGGCAATATTTTGATTCTTATCAACTTTCATTACAAAGCCCATGATAGTAATATCCTCACCTACTTTTTTTACCATCTGACCAAAATCATAAAATTGAATATATTCTCCATTTTTATGTTTGATTCTATATAAAGTTTCATAAAAATCTTTTTTCCCAGTCAAATGATCACGCATAGCCTGCATAGCCGGTTCATAATCATCAGGCTGCAAAAGCTTGGTAAAATCTTGATAATGATTAAAATCCGAACTATCATAGCCCAGCATATCGGTTTTGGCATCGCTAAAAAATACTTCCCCTGACGGCAAATTCATTTGCCACCAAGCCATTTTTCCTTCCAAAAAAGCTTGGTCCAATTTTTCCAAGGTTAACTGTTTGTTAATCATAATTATATTGTAATAACTATTTAACTACGCTGTCTTATAAAGCCTCAACATTACCGGCATTGGGACTGAGATCCTGTGGATCTGGACAATCACCGTCTAAATTGGCTTGAGCATTACAAAGTGTGCCATCGATTCTTTTACACATAGGCGTTTCTGTGCCCACTCCTTCTACTTGACCACCAGTTATAGCACAATAAACCTGAGCATCATTTTCATAGCCAGTGATTTTCAAACCACCAACTGGACATTCACCACGCAGTAGTGCCCACTCTTCGCACTGTCGATTGTCTTCAAATAAACATACACCGTATTGACCTTTTTTATTGTTTCTCATTTCCAAACGACCCCCTTTTTCAAGACAATTAGCTGAAGCCGGGTTAGCTATGGTTATATTGGACTCACCTGTAGCTGGCCGATCTAGGGCTTGGGGTTTTTTATTTTGATAAATCTGACAACCAGCTAAGAAGAAAATAGCTGTAATTAATAAAATTTTTTTCATACTTTATTTTTAACCATAATGTCTTTCATATTCATAATACATAATAAGAATAAATAAAAGCTAATATTAAAGTTACCAAAAATAATATTAAAAGTGCTATCTTTGTACTTCGTAACCATTTTACAGTCTCAAAATTTTTCCTTAAAAATTCTCTTACCAATAACCCCAATAATAAAAACCAAGCCAAAACACCTATCCCAAAAAACTGTTGAAATGGACTTGAATCATTTTTCTTTTCAAATGATAAAAAAATGCCTAAAATAAATAAAATTATAATATAAAAAAATTTTTTAATAAGACTTATCTTTCTGCCATGCATATTATTCTATCCCAATATTTTATATTATAACACCTATTTTAAATTATATAAATAATTGTTAATAATTTTATTTTAGATAGGGCTCCAAAAATTTTTCTTCTTTTCTGTGAATATGCTCAAGTAAATACCAAGGCACAGCTAAAATTATTGATAAAATAAAAGGCAAGGCGCGGGAAATTTCCACAGAAATTATGGTAAAAAACATCCAAAAGACTGGATGGCCAATTATCAACCAACTAACAAAAATTATAGTACGCCTCTTGGGAATCCATTGAGGTATTTTTTGCTGAGCTACTAATTCGCGCAGCTTTTTATTTAATGCATGCCCCTTGGCAAACTTACTAAAATATATCAAAGGAAGCGAGAAAAAACAAATAAAGGCCACTGCTACAAATAATCCCCAAATTTTGTCTCTAAAAGTGAAAGTAACAATAAAAATCGTCTGTAAAATTACCAGCATTCTATCCAAACGTCTATCATACAACCAAAGACTTTTTATTGAATCATTGGCTGGATTGTATATTTTACTTTGTTCCATAGTTCAATTATACCACTTATTGTTTCAAACAAAAATTAGATATTTTAATTAATAAATTTAAAAGTTAAAATGATTTGTTCTAGACTATCAAACCATTCTTGAGCGACTGGGGAGGCCGTATTATTAATTAATTCATTATAAAATTTAGATTCTATATTATCCTGATCTATCCAAGTATCAAGACCTTCACCACAGACATTACCAAAATACTGATCCATACTGTCAACTATATCTTGAAATGGGCCACGAATAATAATATTTACTAAATAACCGTTATAATAAAATAATAACTCTCTATTAAAAGAGAGATCACATATTTCCCAACTTCTCAATCTAATAGAATCTCTAGCATTAACATTACCCAAATCAACCAATTTAATTGACTCTTCTAAAGGATGCCAATCATAGCAAACACTTTTTACTTGTTCATTTTTTAAATATTCTATATTCTTTAAAGTTGTATTTTTATCCAAACAAGCAGCTATCTCTTCTGACATATCTGCTATTTTTTTTACATCAACTTGATAAGATAATTCTTCTGTACTATAAGTATAATCTTTAATATATTTCATCTTTGAAGGATAATTAAAACTAAAACCAACTTCTTCATTAATATAAGTTTGCCAATCGTTAGTATCTATCACTATATTCTCTAAAAATTTAAAAGTATTAATAATCTCTTCATTCAGAAATCCTTCCCGATGGTTAATGACAGAGCTATATATATCTATAAGTTGACCATCTTGTATATAAAAATAATGTTTCACGGAATCCATGCCACTGGCTACTTCAAAAACCATAAACTTTTTATTTGCGATTTCTATTTCTTTTTTCCATTCATTGGAGTACCCTGATGGAGCATCTTTTTCTAAAAAACCGTTTTTTGCCCAATTATAAAAATCAAAATATCTATTATCTAAACTACCTGCGACTACAATCCGAATTGAATTTTGTCCTCCCATATCATCAGGTGGGTTACCTACAAAATTTCTAGTAAGTAATAATTGGTTACCGCTATATTCTATTTTATAAGTGTTTGGATATTCTAATGAATAACCATGTTGTTCATTTGTGTAAGTTAACCAATCCTGATGATTATCTTTCTCTATTATTTCTGCTTCTTTTCCTTTAACATCAATAACTTTAGCAACTAATTGTTTGACCTGATTTAATGTATTAAATATCTCCATTTCCTTCCATACAAATATCCCTAAAATAAATAATGACCCTAGTACACCCCCGATGATCGTCACCACTATTATATCATTAAATCCTTTTTTGTTTTTAAATAATTTCATAATTTTTAATTTAAATTTTAATAATTTCTAAAGATAAACTCTCTAGTGGCAGACCTTGATACTGTTTTTTGCTAATCTCTTTATTCTCACCCAAAATATTTACCTGTAAATCAGCTTGTTCAACTATGCTAATATAATCATCCTTTAAAAGCGCTCCACCAACACAACCAGCTATTAAGTCTTCGTTGTTTCTTTGGTCTTCGGATAATTCTTCTAGTAAAACAATATCCGAAATATACATTTTGCCTCCGGTTTTTAAAACCCTATACGCTTCTTGAAATACTTTTAATTTGTCAGGTGCTAAGTTGATAACACAATTGCTGATTATAACATCTATAGAATTATCAGCTATGGGTAAATTTTCAATTTCTCCCCATCTAAACTCTGTATTTTTATAACTATATTTTTCAGCCAATGTTTTGGCTTTATCAATCATCTCCTCTGTCATATCTACCCCAATCACCTTGCCGGTATCGCCAACTTTTTTAGCCGCCAAAAAAGCATCAAAGCCAGCACCGCAACCCAAATCCAAAACAGTATCCCCAACTTTTATTTTACTAATAGCAATGGGATTGCCACAACCCAAACCAAGGTTGGCTTCTGGTGCAACCGATATCTGCTCGTCAGAATAACCAATACTTTTGGAAATTACTTCACTGTTATCTGAACTACAACTGCACTGACAACCACAGCTGAGCTTGGTGGCTATATTGGCATAACTTTTTTTAACAACTTGTTTTATTTTATCGGCTTTCATAATAAAATTATAATTCTATTATCTTTGAAGGTCAAATAAAGCAAGGGCGTTGATAATAACAAAATGATAAATAGCATTTACTAGGACCTTTTGCTATAATTACCTCATGACCAAAGTGAAAGAAAAGAAAAAAAATTTTCTCGCCCTAATAATCTTGACTGTGGGATTGATCGCTCTGGCTTTTATTGTATTTGACTGGTTAATTACCAAAAATCCCACTCCAATCACCAATCCAGCCATTGAAACACGAAATTGTCTTGATACTAGTGCCAAGTATTTGGATCCCAGCATTCCGATTGAAGACAGGATAACCGATTTGCTTGGCCGTATGACTGAGGCAGAAAAAATCGGTCAATTGGGCTTGGTGGAAAAAAACAGCCTGATTAAAACACAACATATCGCTGATTACCACTTGGGTGCACTACTGAGCGGAGCAGGAGCAAAACCAAAACCAAATACGCCAGAAGCTTGGCTAAAAATGGTAGAAAATTTTGATGCCGCTACCTTAAATACCTGTCTAAAAATTCCCCTACTCTATGGCGTAGATGCCAACCATGGTCATGCCAATGTTCCAGGTGCAGTAGTTTTCCCACACGCCATTGGTCTAGGAGCAGCCAACGATACCGAACTAATCCGAAGAGTAGCACAGGCGACCAGAGAAGAGTTGCTGGCAACCGGCATTCGTTGGACTTTTGGCCCAGATCTGGATGTGACTAGAGACCTACGCTGGGGCAGAACTTATGAAACCTTTGGAAGTAATGCTCAAACAGTGACCGAACTAGGACGCGCTTATTTAAACGGCTTACAAAATCCCAATAGTGCTTGGCCAATGGTTTTGGGTACAGCCAAACACTATATCGGAACAGGTGCCATGACTTGGGGAACTTCAATTAATAGCAATTTTAAAATTGACCAAGGTGACAGTCAAATAAGCGAAGCTGAGTTGCGATACACTCATTTACCACCATTTCAAGCGGCAATTGATGAAGGTGCCTTGAGTGTCATGGCCGGCTTAAATAAATGGCAAGGAAAAAATATGGCTACCCAACGCTATCTATTGACCGATGTGCTAAAAAAAGAATTGGACTTTAAAGGTTTTGTAGTCTCTGATTGGTACGGCGTTTATGAAATTTCTAACAGCAAATATAAATCCCTGGTCACAGCAATAAATGCTGGGGTTGATATGATCATGTTACCGTTTGATTACCAACAATTTACCACAGACCTTCAAAAAGCTCTTCAAAACCATGATATTAGCCAAACGCGACTAGATGATGCCGTCAGTAGAATTTTGCGAGCCAAATTTAGTTTGGGACTTTTTGATCAAAAGCCGACAAAAGTTGACCTTTCAATACTTGGCTCTTCAGTTCACCGTGAGTTGGCCAGAGAAGCTGTCCGTAAATCATTGGTAGAATTAAAAAACAAAAATAATACTTTGCCTCTAGCAAATAATCTCCAGCGAATTGTAGTGGCTGGTTCGGCAGCTGATAATCTTGGTCAACAGATGGGTGCTTGGACTGTAGAATGGCAAGGTATCGACGGCAACTGGGTACCTGGTACTACTATTTTGTCGGGAATTAAACAGACTGTTTCAACTAATACGATAGTTGATTATAATCTCGAAGGAAAATTTACTAATACTGACGACTTGGCTGATATAGGCATCGCCGTAGTTGGAGAAAAGCCTTACGCCGAAGGTTGGGGCGATAACCAATATCTAAAATTAAGTACCGAAGACCTAGTCAGAATAAAAAGAGTCAAAGCTGCCAGTAAAAAATTGCTAGTAATTATTGTATCTGGTCGACCCTTGGACATTGGCACTGTAAGTAAAGATTGGGATGCAATCGTAGCTGCCTGGCTACCAGGTAGCGAAGGCTCTGGAGTAGCTGACGTGCTATTTGGTGATTATGATTTTGTCGGTCAACTGCCAGTTCCCTGGAATATAGAATAAATCATTTTAGTGCTTAAATTTCATTTGATTTTTATAATCAAAAACTCGGACTTAAACCCGAGTTTTTAAATGAAAAAATTAGAAAATTTAATTACTAAAATCAATTTATAAATAAAAATGTGCCACTATTTTTATACTGAATATATAAACCATAAATGATTACTATTGCAACACTTATTAGTACTGCATAAAATACTTTTTTCCACAAACGCATATGAATAAAATTTAATAAACTAAAAATAAATAAAACAAATCCTGTTTGAAACATAAATTGATTAAACTCTATATACTCATAAACTTTAGTTACTATCCCGTTAATCTCTACATGCTTATTAGTTATTAATAATGGTGTGGCACACATTACTAATCCAGAAGCAACAATAGCCGGTTTTTTATATTTTTCTAAATGAAACTTAACGATTATTTTCTTCGTTAAGTACGATATAAAAATAGCGATAATATACCAAAATATAATATCAATAACTATATTAAGAGGAATCACTTCTGTCTTGTATGGCTGAGTAAGATAAAACATTCCTGGCGCCCTATCTGAATTATCTTCTACAATCTTAGAAAAATCCAAAGGAAACCCTGTCACTCTAAGGCAACCGCTTCCTATTAAAGGCGGCTGGTTACAGCTAACAACTATAGTGCCCACTGCCATCAGTAGCACGAAAGTTAAAAATAATTTTCCTACAGTGGGTTTAAAAAAATCTTTCCAATTCATATTTTTAATATTTAATTTATTATAATACAGCAAACATATTATCTACAGCATAAACTGAAAATATATAAGTCAACCACAATAACACCAAAAACACAGGAATGGCTATACTGATAATAGCAACAAAATTTTGTCTTTTTTTCATCTTTACTAAAAACACAAACAACAAAATAAATAATATAATACCTGCTGGCACATAAATTGTAGATGGTGATGATACAAGTGGTCTAGATGGTCCTCTAAGAGTAAGCCCCTCATAAAGATTATGAACATTAGTTAAAAAATAACCCCCCAGAGCCTCATCTCCTGAAAATTGAATATCAGCACTTATTAAATCATTTGCCTTAATTGGATATTTATCATATTCATCTTTTGTTAATATAAGATCTCCGTCTTTATATATTGGCCCATTCTGATCATCGCATTCCAAACTATTTTTATCAAAATTTATTCTTACTAAGTAATAGCTAGATTCCCTGTCAAATTTAGTCTGTTTTATCAAATCAGAGACTGACTGAACCGACCCTTTAAATGTACAAATAGGAGCTGGCATAGCTGGCACAGCAAAGCTTTTATTTGTAAAAAATAAACTTACTAATAATAAAGTTAATAATAATTTTTTCATAATTTTAAGTTAAAATAGTAACTATTTAATTATATCACTTATTGCTTCAAACAAAAAACTACCCTGAGTATACTCAAATAGGTAATTTTTTACTAATAGATGCTATAAATTTAAATTTTTTAATATTCAAAACAATCAGGAATCATTGAAGCTGGAAAATCATAATCTTCAATAAGAGAACAAGAAATCATGCCATTGCCATCAAAAACCAATTGCCACTCACCATTTACTTTACTTGCTAAAAATATACCACCTTCACCAATACCATCCCGACCGAACTTAACGCCACCTCTGGCATAATTTTTGGTCTGCTGATTAACTGTCACTCTTACCTCAGCTTGATCTTTTTGATATTTTTTAACAAACAATTGTTTTATTTTATCGCTGATGTCTTCTGATTCACTTTTGGGCTGACATTCCCCACGAAAATAGCTCCATTCTTCACATTCTGAATCATCTACAAAAACACAAATACCATTTTGACTACCATCTGACGAGCTTCTAATTTCCAAGCGACCACCTTGTTGCTCACAATAAACCGAAGCTGGATTTGCCAAACCGGCTTTATTGCTGGTATCACTATTATTTGTATTGGTTTCTTCGTTTTTATTGCTTGGGCTAGTTTGACTTAAACAGCCGGCCATTACCAAAGGAATGAAGAATAAAAGAAAAATAGTTTTTTTCATATGTTTTTATTGTTACTTACCTATATTATACTACGAAATTATAATAAAATGGTAACAATACAAGATGTAAATAAATCAATTATTTTAGATGTTGCTGACGGACTTGATTATTTAATTTTTTTAAACTATTGCTTATTTTTACTGGAAATTCATATTCCTGTTTAATATCTAAATATTTTTTTGGTAATTTATTTAATTCTTTTGAAAAATAGCTTCGAAGTACTTTTATATGAGGTAGTTTTTTAATTAATTTACCTTTTATAATATAGGGAAGTAATAATGGCTTACCAAGCTTTTTTTCTCCTTCTAGACCAATGGTATCACTCTTAATTTGGCCATTACTAAAATATTTACGATATACATTTTTTAAACCAGGATATGATTCTTTTCCAGGTGTCAATTTGGCCATATATTTTGTTTCAAATTTAAATACTAGCTGTGAAATTTTATAAACAGTTTCTAATTTAGGAGCATCTGCAACTGTTAAGCCTTCTGTGGCAATAATAAACACATCAGCTGGTACATTTTTATTCATCATTTCCTTAATTTTATATTCATCTAAATTACTAGCCAAATTTATTTTAATATAATTTAATCCAGCTTTATCTAACATTCGACGAGCAATAACAGCACCCTTATATAAATCACCACTATCAATTGTAATTGAGGTTAATCTCTTTCCGTTTTTTTCCATTTCTTTGGCCATGAGTATAGCATTTTCAATACCAGGAATTAAATCATAAGTATCAACCATAACACTTGTATTTAAAAATCTATCGCCATATTCAACTAGTTTCATCATAGCTGTCAATTCTTCATCATATGATTTGATAAAAGCATGATAACCAATAAGAGCGGTCGATATTTCTTTGCCTGGAATATTATACTTTCTAAAAAAGGCCGGTGCCCCTATAGTAGAGCCAACAATATAACTTGATCGAGCACATTTCATAGATGACTCCCAACTATGTGCTCGCATTCCCCAAGGACCAATTAATATTTTTGGCTTGGCAGAAATAACACATCGTGCAGCTTTAGTTGAAAAAATAGTATTACTAGTTAAAATATTCATTAACATCATAGTCAAAAGATTACATTCAATAAGTGGTGCGCTGATTCGTACAACTGGTTCTTTTTGAAAAAAAATTGATCCTTCTGGCATAGCATAAACATCACCAGAAAATTTGAAATTTTTTAAATATTTTGCAAAGGCAGGTGTCAGTAATTTATTTTTTTGAAGATATTTAATTTCGTCCTCAGTATAGTGCCAATTAATTATGTCATTAATTATTTCCTCCAGACCAGTAAAAACTAAAAAATTACGATGAGGTGGCATTTCCCTAATTACTAGATCAAAAGTAGCCCAATATTTATTCATACCATCTTCTAACCAAATTGAACTAACACTAAAAATTTGTGGTAACTCATACAGAACTTTATCAGCTTCAGTGAATAAAAATGATTTAGTTTTTCGTTGTTTCATAAGTATGATCTTAATTCAAGTTTTAATATATTTATTATATCACTTATTTTTTCAAACAAAAAATAAGCTAGAATTAGCTTATTTTCCAAATAATTTTAGAAATATTTCTTCTGGACCAAGATCATATCCAGAAAGTAAACCCATTGATAATAACAATAAAAATATAAAAATCAAAACCAATATTATAGTTAATAGTTTCATATTTTTAATAGCCACCAACCACACAAATTCCTCTATTTGTAGCTTCGTCTAATGGATTTTCAATAGTTTCTCCGTCTACTATATAAACATTTGTACCTTCACCAGTTGTTAAATCTATATCAACCTCCGCTTCATAATTACCTGAGGACATATCTCTATACATCTTAACAACTGCTGTCTTTAAATCATCATCAGCCAAAGAACAGGACAAAAGACCATTGTTTGGTAAATCTTCTTCCGTTTTACATACACCATTTTCCATTGCTACCACCCTCATTTCTAATTGTTCCCCAGTTAAAGGGTGCATAAAATTACAAGAAAATCCGACATTACACTGCTCTAAATTATTGGCAAAATCAACATAACAATTGGATTGTTCTGTAATATCTAAGTCTGCAATTTCTTCACTTGAAATTTCCTCTTCTGCCTCAACATCAATTCTAGCTAAATCACCATTGGTAATTCCTAGTGATAAAAATCTCATAATCTGATAAGCAGAGGGACCATCTGGCATATAATATCTTTTATTATTGTCTGGATTTATATACCATGCCTCACCATTTGTTTCTACTTGTAAAAGTATTTTACCTTTTAATCTATTTGCTAAATTTAAATCATAAGATAAATTACCAGCTCCTAGAGGATTATAATTTGCTTTTACTTCTGTGCCATCATCATAGCCATCGTTGTCTGTATCACTATTATATTTATCTGTTCCCAAACCATCTTCTAATTTGTCACATAGGCCATCGTTGTCTGAATCTAAACATTCAAACCTATCTTCAAAACCTATTGGTATTTTATTTATATCACTATTACTAACACCCAATCCCAAATCTCTCATCATCCCATAAGCAGCATCACCATCTTTCATATACATTCTTTGACCATCTTCTGGTTTTACATACCAAGCTTCGCCATTGGCTTCTACTTGTAAAAGAATTTTTCCTCTCAATCTTATTTCTGCTGGAGAGGCTTGAGATAATATTGGTAATACCAATATTATCAAACTAAAGGTTAATAATAATTTTTTCATAATTTTATTTTAAATTTTAATATGTTTATTATACCACTTCTTTTTTCAAACAAAAAACCATTCCTTTTGAAATGATTCTTTAATGGGAATTATTTTCTAATTTTAGAATGTTGGAACTAGATATTGACAAAATGACTAATTTCTATTACTTTAATATATTCAAAAATCTAACTTTTGAATAAGTTCATTGACATCACCACCTGCCTAGAAATAGTGCAGATAAAACCACAAAGATCCGTAGTATAGGATCAGTAAAAGGAGAAAGGCCATGAAGGAAGTGTTTGTCACTGATCTAATCAACAACGGATCCCTCAATACCGAGGTCCAGTTGCAAGGTTGGATCAAGAATCGCCGACACCACGGAAAACTCGTTTTTCTTGATGTCTGTGATTCCACTGGTATCATCCAGGTTGTCATAAACCGCGAAACAATTGATGAGGACAGTTTCAATCTGGCAAAGAAAGCCAACCTCGAAACCTCTGTCAACATCAGGGGCACCCTGATCAACGGCAGTGGCAAGAGCCAACTCGACAGGGAGATCGTCGTACATGAGTTCAACATCATCGGAGAGGCAGAATCCATCTCGCCTGCTATCCGAGCGGATGATATTGACATCTCTAATCCTGGAAATGCTGATCACCTACTGAAAAACCGCCACCTCTACATCCGCAATCCGCAGATCATCGCGGTCATGATTTTCAGGCACAGGATCATGCATTTCATCCGTGAGTGGTTCGTGAAGAACCGCTACATTGAAATCACAGCTCCGGTCCTGACCATGCTACCGCTCTACTCGGATGGCAGTGTCCTGCCTGTCGACATCAAAGGTGAGAAAGCCTACCTCACTCAGTGCGTGGGATTTTATTTGGAAGCTTCTGTTCATGCTCTGGAACGCGTCTACAACATGGGACCGTCTTTCAGAGGAGAAGAGAGCAGGAGTCTCCGACACCTGATGGAATACTGGCACATCAAAGGAGAGGCTGCCTTCGCCGATTTGGAAGATGCTATCCACACCGTGGAAAGCATCTTTAGTGAAACGGTGGAATTCTGCGAAAGGGAATGCCAAGATATCTTTGCTACCCTGGGCACTGAAATTCACACTGAAGGCAAGCTCATTCCATTCCCTCGCATCAGCTACCGCGAAGCCGGCGAGATGCTGAAAGCTGCCGGACTGCCTTTCGAGTTTGGTACTAGTCTTAGTACTACCGACGAGGAATTCCTGGCGGCGCAGTTCGACCGACCATTCTGGGTTGTCGGCATTCCCCGCAAGATCGAACCATTCCCCTACGTCATTGACCCTGACGATCCTGAAATCACTAGAACAGCCGATCTCATCGCTTCCCGAGGATTCGGAGAGCTTCTCGGCGTCGCTGAGAAAATTTCCAACCTCGAAAGCCTTGACGAGAGACTCCGTGAAAAAGGCAAAGCTGGAGACGAAAACCACGAATGGCTACGGGACATCAGAAAATACGGCTGTGTCCCGCACATTGGTTTTGGCATGGGTGTTGAACGTCTGCTCAGGTGGCTTCTAGACATCAGGCACGTTCGTGATACTATGCCATTTCCACGAATCTTCCGTCGTAGAATTTACCCATAAAAATAGAAAGAGGTAACAACCGTGAAAAGAATACTAATCGGCAATCTCCAACAGATGCCTAGTGGCCAGATGGTCACCATCTGTGGCTGGTTGCATTCTCTGCGCAAGCAGAAGAATATGATCTTCGCAGTGGTCAGAGACTATACTGGTCTTGTCCAGTTGTCCTACTTCCGCGGTGACAACCAGTTGAATATCGAGAAAGCCCTCGAACAGCTTACTGTCGAATCAGCAATCATCGTCACCGGTGAACTGCTGACCAATGAAGCGGTCAAGCTCGGTGGCAAGGAAATCAAGCCAGAGACAATCAAGATCGTCTCGCTGGCCGAATCTCCCCTGCCGCTTTCGGACAAATCGCCCTTGGACACTCGTCTGGACTGGCGTTTCCTCGACCTTCGCAAGGAGAAACAACAACTCATTATGCGAGTCCAGACTGTTGCCGAACATGCCATGCGCCTGTTCTGGCAACAAGAAGGATTCGTCGAGATACACTCTCCCAAACTGATGGGAAGCTCCAGCGAATCCGGCAGTGAACTGTTCCGTCTGCCCTACTTCGGCGGCGAAGCCTTCTTGGCCCAGTCACCTCAGTTTTTCAAGCAGATGGCTATGGCTGCCGGCCTAGAACGCGTTTTCGAGATTGGTCCGGTGTTCCGAGCCAACAAGTCCCACACTGTCCGCCATGACACGGAATTTACCAGCGTGGATGTCGAGTTCTCCTGGATCGAGTCCCATCACGAAGTGATGGAGCTCGAGGAAAGGTGGCTTTGTTTCGTCATTGCCTACATCAAGGACAAACTTGGTGAGCAGATCACCAATCTCTTCGGTGTTGAAGTGGTTGTTCCTCAACTTCCTTTCCCTAGAGTGACGATGGTCGAAGCTCAGAACATCGTCGCTCAACGAGGTCATATTTGCGAACGCAAAGATGACCTCGACCCCGAAGGCGAAAGGCAACTCAGCTCCTACATCATGGGGAAGTTCGGACACCAAATGGTGTTCGTAACTGACTACCCCACCGAAGTTAGACCTTTCTATCACATGAGGCCGACACACAACCCCGAACTGACCAACAGCTTCGACCTTCTGTGGAAGGGGCTCGAAGTCACCACTGGGGCTCAGCGAGAACATCGTTACGATGTCCTGCGTCAACAAGCCGTCGACAAGGGTCTCGAACTGGAACCCATCCGATTCTATCTGGACTTCTTCCGCTACGGCATGCCGCCGCACGGAGGATACGGTTTCGGTCTCACCCGTATGCTTATGGTACTCCTCGGACTATCCAATGTCCGCGAGGTCACCTACGTATATCGTGGTGTCAACAGACTGACTCCCTAACATAGGAGACACGACCCAAGAGGGGCCTAGCATCATTTGCCGGGCCCCTCTTCTTTTTTTATAAACTTATAATTCTGATATAGCGTGAAATTTATTTTCTTTTTTCAACTTATGTTTAAAGTATTTTCCATCTTTCCAATATATTTTGTATACATTAGCAAATTTCCTAGAACTAATAATTCTAAACATGCCATCAACTATTTCAATTGCGGCACAATTTTCTGCAGCTAGAGCAAAACCAGAAATTTTTTTCATCCTTTCTTTTATATCAATTTGTCTATCCTTCTCAAAATCATAATGAGGAGAAAATAAAGCATTGACTATACCTAAGCCCGAGACAGTTATATATGGGACTTTTTTATTAGTAAATTTTTTTGCATCACTCTGACCATATTTAAACCAACAAATAGCGCCAGCACTCAAACCAGAAAGAACTATCCCTTTACTATACGCTTCTATAAGTAGCCTATCTACTCCAAATTTTCGCCAAGTTTTCATCATCTTTAAAGTGTTGCCTCCTCCTACATATATAACGTCCGCATTGAGAATTTTATTTTTCAATTCTTTTTTTGTATATTTATTTTTTATTAAAAGCAAAGATGAAACTTTAGCTCCTAATTTTCCCCCAAAATAATTATTAATTACATCTATATACCCTTGAGCGTCTGAACTAGCAGTAGGAATAAAAAGCAAATTTGGACTCTTTTTGCCCGAGAGCTTGATAACCTCTTTATCTATTGCTAATGTCTCTATTTTATAGCCAGGTCGGCCTATTTCTCCACCACCGATAGCTATTATTTTTTTTGTCTTTTCCATAAAAAAATTATAGCAAAAAATCGCTATTATTCAAATATGTAACTATAAAGCCTAAAACTTTACAAAATGTAACAATCATGATAATTATAGTAATAATTAAAAAAATTTTAATGTACCTTGAAACCTTCATCATTTAGGAGGGATACCATGTCTGAAGCCAGAGACAACATAGAGCACGGCCTCACTATCACCAAAAGAGAGCTGGCTAAACGTGATGAAATTCTCGCCTACCTGCCCGAAATCATCATAGACGCGCATGCTCACGCCGGACTTGAAGAGCAGGTCGGTCAGATTGACCCCAGAACCATGCAGCACATGATGACGACATTCCCCTTCTTCAGTCTAGAAGACTCGGCCCGAATGAACAGCCTATTCTTTACGGGAAAACTGGTGCATACCTTGCGCTTTGCCATCCCGTGGAGAGGCATAGATCATCGGTCTGCTAACCAGTACCTGCTGAAAAACAGTCCACCCTCAGATAGGGTTGCCCTTTGTGGCATCCCTGATGACCCGGACTATACAATAAACCAATTGTGCAGAAAAAAATACTGCGCACTAAAAATGTATGTCAGATACTTTGAACCCCCGGCAACCAGAATATACGAATTTTTTCTGCCTGAGATACTGGAAGAAGCGCAAGTTCTGGACATTCCAATAATACTGCATCTGCCGGCTATGATCACCAAGTGTATTGATGATTTGGATAGGTGCTTATCGGACTTTCCCAAGCTACGGGTAGTGCTAGCTCACCTGGGCCTACCTCATCTACCCATACCAGGATTAGCAGAAGCTTACGATCAATTCGCGAGCTACCCTCAAGTGTCCATGGATACGGCAATGATCCCTTCCAAAGAAGTGGTCGCTCTGGCTCTAAAAGCTTTCGGCCACGATCGAATAATGTACGGTTCCGATCAACCTCTGAACATACTAAGGCAAGTCGTCTATCACCACCCTGAAAAGGGAGAAAGAATAGTGACGCATCGTCGCTACCACTGGAGTGATTCACTAGAACACGAACAATACGGCCACCTGGCTGTTGGTGCCGTGCACTCGCATTGGCAATGCTTAGAATCTCTGCTGGAAGGAATCAAACAAATATTCCCCAGCTCCGAAGCTGAAGCGCGTCGCAATATATTCTGCGCTAATGCGCGGAAAATGTTCGACTTCTAAACACGGTACGGTAAGGGGGATTCGCCTAAAAATGAACCCCCCTTGTTTTATTATTAAAATTCTACAATTTTTTGTAACTCGTACTGTCAAAAAAACAAAAACAAGTTTATAAAAATATAAACTTGTTTTTGTTGGAATCCTCTGTGGAATAAATTCCGAACCTTTTGTTATCGTTTGTTATAAAATAAATAAATTGGAAGTACTATATCAAATATGATTATTGCTAAAAATATTTTGTTTTTTAAAATATTTTTTTTATACATCTTATAATATAATATTGCTATTATAACGAAAGAAACGATTAGTATGGGGATGCCCCAAATTAAATATCCTAACCAAGCCCAAAATATGCCGTCATCAGAATTTCCTCTCAACATATTAAGAAGTCCTGCTAAAACGAAATACTTACCTACGAAATACGTACCTACAATAACTGGCAGTACAAAAAGGATAAGAAGCCCCCGTAAACCATTAAATTTTTTTGCTGGTCCTAAATTTTTATCAACCTGATTTAATTCTTTCATAATTTTATTTTAATCTTCTAATAATTCTATTTGTTGGCATTGATTATTATCACAATAACAAGCAAAGGGCTGTGGTAAATATAAAATATCTATACCACCAATTTTTATTGGTTTCCTACTCCAACATCCTGATAAAATACCTCCACTGATTTTTTTACAATCTAAATCCTGGCTACAATTTTTACTACCTCCAAAACTAAAAGATGTAAACAACCATATGTAAATAAATATGCCAATTAAAATTATGATTAAAATCAATAGAATCTTTTTCATAATATAATTATACCACCTATTTTTAAAACAAAAAACTAGCTATTATTAGCTAATTCTCTGATGGATCCCTTATAGCCTGCCTGCCGGCAGGCAGGGACGAATTCAGAACCCTAGATTGGAGCAAGTTGCAACACAGTATTCCTAACTTATCTTTTTAACCACACCGTTATCAGCATCTACTTCTATTTTATCGCCATTCTTAAAAATTTTAGTAGCCTCTTTTGTATCAATTATACAAGGAATTTTTAACTCACGAGATACTATAGCAGCATGAGAAAGCATGCCACCTTGATCTGCTACAATAGCTGAAGCTTTTTTACACAATGGTAGCCAATCAGGACTGGTAGACTCGGCAATTAAAATATCACCTTTCTTCATTTGTTTATCCATCAATTTTACTTTTTTTATATCATAAAACATAGGAGCAATTATGGCTCTGCCAACTACTTTGCCCTTAAAAGCTGTTCTGCCTTTTAATATTGTTGTTTTGGAAGCCAAGGTGAAGTTTTTATAAAGTTCTAAAGACTGTTTATAAGAAAAAGTTTTGATACTATTATTTTGATTTATGGCGCTATAACATTTTTTTCTTTGTTCAATTAAATTTTTAGGAATTTTTTTACCATCAAAAATATTTAATATTTCATTTGAATATAGGAATCTTCCATCATAATCATATTTCAAAAAATATTTCAATAAATTTTCAAAAACACCCCCTTTAAAAAAATAGTTGTTTAGTAATTCTCTGCCGTGAAATTTAAACTTGGCTGCTTGAAGTAGATTATTTTTAACTGTTTTAGCTTTATTTTTATCTAAAGAATCTAAATCTATTTCTTGATAAGGAAATTCGACAAAACCATAATAATACCAAAACTGGGCTAAAAAATTTCTAATTTTTATAAATTCTCTCCTGTTTAATATTTCGGGTGTTTTGTTATATTTAGATATTATTTCTTTATTTGCTTTATTAACATAATCTTTAAAATCTTTTAAATATCTTTTAAATCTTGCTTCATTTCCATACAAACACAACCCTTCTTTAGAAAAATACTTCAAATTATTTTTACTAATAAAAGTATAATAATCTTTATCTTTATGTATAACTAACATCCCCTTGCCCAAAGAACTTGTTAATAAAAACTCACTATGAAGACAGGTAATAATACCCTTAGTAACAAAAAATCTCACAAAATTATTTGGTGTTATCTTGATTAATTCTATATCCTTTTTCATTATTTTAATTCAAATTTTAATATATTAATTATACCACTTATTTTTAAAACAAAAAACGAGCTAAAATTAGCTCACTTTTTGATGGGGTCCCTTGTGGGAGGAATTCCGAACCCTAGACTGGTCAAAATTACAAAATAGTTATTAGCTTAATTTTTTAACTTTTAAATAATCATATATAGCCGCTACTGTAAAAATTATCTGTAAAATTATAAAAATTATATCATCAATATAAATACTATACATTTCTAAACATAAACCTCCTAAAATATAATATATATCTTGGCTCTTTCTTCTTTTTGTTATGATACCAATAGAAATTAGTAGAATGCCTAAGGCGCCGATGATTTTAAATATGTCCATAAAATAATTATAATTCTATTCCCATTTTGGGTCAAACAAAAAACAAGCTAAGATTAGCTCACTTTTTGATGGAGTCCCTTGTGGGATGAATTCAGAACCCTAGATTGGGGTAAATTACAATATAATATTCCTAATTTAACTTTTTAACTACACCATTATCAGCGTCTACTTCTACTTTATCACCATCTTTTAATACTTGTGTGGCTATTTTGGTGCCAATAATACAAGGTATGCCTAATTCACGTGATACTATAGCAGCGTGACAAGTAATTCCTCCTTCATCAGTTATAATAGCAGCTGCTTTTTTCATAGCTGGAGCCATCTCTGGACGAGTCATAGAAGAAACTAATATATCGCCCTCATCCATATTGATCATATCGTGAATTTTTAAAATAATTTTAACAACACCCTGAGCTTTCCCTTTAGAAGCAACCACTCCTTTTAACTCTTCTGTTACGCCTTTTTTATTTTGATAAAGATCCAAAAGTTCTTTAACAGTTTTACCAGATATAATTTCATAAGAATTTGGAGTCTGAATACAAACACACATTTCTTTTCTGCCTTCTAACTCTTCTTTATCAATTTTTTTAGCTAAAACTTTACGAAATTCTGAATAAACTGAGTAGGTTAATAAATCAAAAGGGACTTTTGTGCGTTTTTCAACCTCGCGTAAAAACTTAAATTGATAATAATTAGCCATTAAAACATACTTTTTTCTAGTGTCCTGAATACCAAAAAATTCATCCATCATATCTATCAGCGAAAGATTCCACTTAGATAGTTTTAATTCTTTAATTAACCCTTCTCTTTCCTTTAGAATGCTTTCTCTAGTTTTAGATGGTGTGTGATCTATGAGTTTTTTAAAATCCTGATAAATTATTTTGGAAAAATCATCAACTGTTAGATAATTTCCTTTAGCATAATTATTTTGAATATAGAAATACTTAGCTGAATGCTGTTCTAATTTATCTAGTGGTATTTTTTTGCCGTCTTTTAAGTATTGTAGTAATTTTTCTCTATCCACCTGTTCTTCTTCAATGAAAGAAATGTGTTTGGTGGTTATTAATTTAGGAAATATCTCATTAAATCTGTTTCCTAGTATTTTTTCAAACTCAGGAATAATATAACGGTCAGCGTGCATAGATACCGCATCACCCAAAGTCATAAAATAAGTAAATTGTTCTAAATATGCCTCGTAAAAACTATCATATAATAATGCTAGTTCTTCATCATTTAATTTTTCTAAATTTATCTTATCTACTTTATCAATAACTGATTCAAAATCATTTATTTTCTTATACCAATCGTTTTGTATTTTTTTTAAATAATTTTTATCTTTTTTTAAATTATCTAAAAATAAATTACGTACCCTATCTAAGTCATTATCATTCCAATACCAGTGAACATAATCATTAGTAACAAAAAAGAGAGTTATGGTACTAGAATCACCATATATCTTTTTCATAGGAAAACCAGTTTGTCCTACTGGAAAGAAAGTGTGTAATACACCGTGAAAGCCTTTATATGTCCAGGTAGATTGGTCTATCTTATACTTACTTATAATTTCTTCTACTTTCATAAATAAATTATACCAAATTATATTTTAGTTCGATACCCCATTAGGGCGTATCAAAAAATAAGCTAACCTTAGCTTATTTTTTGATGGGGTGCCCAGAGGGAATTGAACCCTCATTAGCGGTACCACAAACCGCTGTGTTAACCATTACACCATGGGCACCATATGAATAAATATGGTGCTCCCAGTAGGAATCGAACCTACATCTACGGCTTAGAAGGCCGCTGTTCTATCCGTTGAACTATAGGAGCAGGATATATAAAACATTGCAAACTATAGCAGAAAATAATACTTTAGTCAATGCTATGAAACCCTAAGACCTGATTGTTCTCGCCACAAAGCTGCATAAAGTCCACCTTGTTTTATCAGAGTATCATGTCGGCCAGACTCTACTATCTTTCCTTTTTCCAAAACATATATTTTCTTGGCATGAGCTATAGTTGACAAGCGATGAGCCACCAAAATACTAATCATATTGCTATGAACTTTTTCAATACTCTTAATAGTTTCGGTAATTTCCTTTTCTGTTAATGAATCTAAGCTAGAAGTAGCTTCGTCAAATATCAATATATCTGGATTTCTAAGCAAAGCCCTAGCAATGGCTAGTCTTTGTTTTTCTCCTCCCGACAATTTGAGTCCCCCTTCACCAATTTTGGTATCCAAACCATCTCCCCCTCTACTTATAATACTGTTGGCTGAAGCCTGAGCCATGACTTTGAGACAGTCTTCTTCACTGGCTCCGGGGCTAACAAATAATAAATTGTCCCTAATAGTTCCTGAAAAAAGTTGTGTTTCTTGAGATACCAAACCAATTCTTTTTCTGAGCTTTTCATTTACTACATCATATATACTAGTCTGATTGTTTAATATAATATGCCCACTAGTAGCTTTGTATAATTTAACTAATAATTTTATAAGAGTGGTTTTACCAGAGCCACTTGGTCCCACAAAAGCTACTGATTCTCCAGCTGAAATATCTAAATTTATATTATACAAAGCTTGCTCAGCGTCTGGTCGGTATGAAAAATTAACATCTTTAAAACTTATATTTTTTATATCCCCGATAGTTACTGGATTTTCTGGTTCTTTTTCAGGTGGAGTTTTCAAAATATCATCTAGAGCCTCACTACTAGCCCTAGCCTCTTGATAATACTCAGCCAGATTACCAAGTTCTGCCAAAGGAGTAAACAAAAAGAAAGAATAAAACAACAAACTAAAAAACTGTCCCAAGGTCATGCCATTATTAAACATCAACCAAAGCATCACCAACATGATAAAAGCTCTGAGTGCATTTATCAAGGTCCCCTGAATAAAGCTAAGTGTCCTAATCAATCTGACTCTTTCCAATTCCAAGTTTAAAATAATATCATTTACTTTGTTGAGTCTATCTACTTCTTGTTGCTCTAGACCCAGACTCTTTACCAGCTCAATGTTACGCAACGTCTCAGTAGTAAAACCAGCTAGATGAGCCTGTTTTTTGACCACTTGTTCTTGAATGGTTTTGATACGACGAGAAATCAAAAATATAGTAAACCCCAAGGTTGGCACTATCAAAAATATAGTTAAACCCATTATCCAGTTTACCCAAAAAGCATAAGACAATACAAAAATAACTCCCAATAAATAAACAAAAAATACATTTACTAAACCAGTGATAATCCTCTGGATATCTTGTCTAGCTTTTTGCATTTTCTGTAATATTTCGCCTGAGCTTTGGTCTTCAAACATTTGATAAGGTAAAAACAAAGAATGATGGACACTCTCGGCATAAAGTTTGGTACCTAAACGATGAGTAATAACATTGACATAATAATCTTGAAAATTTTTGGCAATTCTAGATACTAGTGCCACCCCCACAAAAGCGAGAAGTAATAATCCTGCTCCAGAAAAAAATTCTGACCTTTCCAATTCATTTACTCTAGAAGCATAATTATCAACTAACAAACGAAAAACTTGGGGATCCAAAAGAGAAAAAATCTGATTGATAGTGGCTAAAATCAAAACCCCTGCTAGGGTTTTTTTATAACCTTTGAGATATTTAAATATAAATTTCATATGTTTATAAAAATAGTAAAATTAATTCTAACATTTTTAGATAGCCCGAGCAAATCTTAAAAATAATTATTTATCTTTTTTAAATATATCAAAAGTGTGCTAAAATAAAGCTATGATGCCAGACAAAAGAACAAAAGAACTATCATTTTGGAAAGCTCTAGCAAATTTTTGGGCTTCAATTACAGCGATAGCTTTTATGCTCAATTTCTTTAATGTTCTGAATATCTCCCATATACTGACTGACCTGATGATTATATATTTATCTATATTAACCATCTTTACTGGACTTAAAGAATATAGTCGTTGGAAAGAAAAAAAATTCTTTTCTCAATCTAATGGTGAAATATTTATTATCGCTTGGACTATACTGATCGTTGCTTTTATACTGCTCAGTGCTTACGATAAAAGCCAATACAAATTATCTACTGAATTTACAGCTACCTATCTGTCAGTCATGGGTATCTATGCTATAAGTCGCAAATCAAAAAATTTAAAATCAAAATAATAATAATCATATGACTATTTACTTAGGAGCAGACCACAATGGCTTTGGAATGAAAGAATATTTACAAGATTATCTAGAATCTCATGACTACCAAGTACGAGATTTGGGCAATGTCAAATTTCAAGCAAATGATGATTACCCTGATTGGGCCAAAAAAGTCACCAAGCAAGTACAAAAAGACCAAAATTCTCTTGGCATTCTTATATGTGGAAGTGGCCAAGGCATGTGTATGGTAGCCAATAAGTACAAAAATATAAGAGCTGGTATAGGCTGGTCTGGTGCTGCTGCTCGTCGCATGAAGCATGATGATAATGCCAATATACTTTGTTTGCCTGCTTGGAGTCTCAATAATAAACAAAGTATCCACATAGTCAAAGCTTGGCTTAGTACTGATTTTTCCAAGTTGACCAGACACAAAAGGCGTATCAAAAAAATCAATCCTTAGATGAAAAATAAAAAAATAAAAATTATACCTTCTATACTAGTTAAAAATAAAGCTGAGTTTACAACCGTATGGAAAAAACTAAGTCCTTATTTTAAATATGTTCAAATTGATATTATGGACGGTGAGTTTGTCAAAACAAAAAATTCTATTAGCCCCGAGACTATTAAAAATCTAACCAAAAAACACAACCTAGAAATTCATCTTATGGTAAATGCTGTCTCCAAATATATTACTCGTTGGGCAAAGCTAAAAAATGTCAAAAAAATTATCTGGCACTATGAAGCCGATAAAAATACGAAACGTATTGAAGCTATAAATAAATATCTAAAAAGCCAAAAAATAAAAACTGGCTTGGCTCTAAATCCCAATACATCGCTAGCTAGTATAAAAAATATAATATCTGACTTTGACACTATACAAATCATGAGTATCACTCCCGGTAAACAAGGACAAACATTTCAAAGCAAAGTACTCATCAAAATCAAAGCCCTGCGCTATAAATTCCCCCATATAAATATAGAAGTAGATGGAGCAGTAAATGATAAAACATTTAAGATCATCACCAAAGCTGGAGCAAATATAGTCTGTCCGGGATCATATTTTCAAAAAGCCAAAAATATAAAACAAGCTTTAAAAAAATTAAACTAACTAAAAAACACTCTTATCAAAAGCGTGTTTTTTGATATCAATTATTTTTTAATTTCTTCTTTTGGTTTTTCTACATGTATTAACTTATTATAAACAGGAAGGCTAAAATAAAATTGAGAGCCAACATGCTTGATACTATCTACATATATCTTACCTCCCATGAGTTCTACCAATTGTTTACTAATCCAAAGACCAAGTCCTGTACCAACAATCCCTCTAGTATCTTCACCTTGTACACGATAAAACTTAGCAAATAAAGCTTCTCGTTCTTTAGCTTCCATACCAATGCCAGTGTCTTTGATGGTTATGGTTACAAATTTTGCTTCTGTTTTTTTGGCCATAAACTCTATTTCTCCTTGTTTGGTATATTTTACTGCATTGCCAATGAGGTTTACCAAAACCTGTCTAAATTTATCTTCATCGGCCCAAACCTTGGGAAGATCATCTTCTATTATCAATTTCAATTGCAAATTTTTTGCTTTGATACGAAGATCAAACTCTGCTTCCATACTTTTCAAAATTTCACCAACATCAATTGGTTTTGGAAAAAATTCTAACCTGTGTTGCTCAATACGACTGACATTTAAAAGATCTTCAACTAAAGCTCCGAGACGATTGGTTGAAGCTTCCATTATTTTAAAACCATTTTTACCTTTTTCATTGAGCTCTCCATAGTCTCCTTCCATGGCCATAGATATAAAACCTTTGAGCGTAGTAATAGGTGTACGAAGCTCATGGGAAGCAACAGAAATAAACTCATCTTTCATTTTATCTACTTCTTTGAGTTTTCTAAAAAGTAGTGCATGCTCAAATAATCTAGTATTTAATGCCAAAAGAAGTATTACAATAAGTACTGTAATAGCCAATATAAAATAAGATTTGGTCAAAGTATCTTTAACCAAATCATCAATTAATTTGAGCGATAAGCGCAAGCTAAGAATAGCTTCTTTTTCTCCAGCAGCATTTTTTAGTGGCATGGCTATTTCCCAAAGACGCTCTTGTTCTGAGCCAGTGCCAATTGGAGCTGATACTAGCGTAGCTACTGCTTCGTTTTGATACCAGCTTATTATATAATTCAAATCATCATTGGAATTACCAATTTTGGTTTCATCAAAACTGGCAATAGTTTTAAAAATTTCTCCTTCTCTAAGTAATATATCAAAACTACGAATTTCAACACCAGAATCTTTTATACTTTGTACTTTGTCTTGTATAAGATTGTTGTTTTCTACACCTTCATAAACAGTACTATCAAAAAGCTGCCCAATCATCAAAGCTTGTCTTTGTAAAGATATATCAATATTGGTCTGAAAAGATTTTACAGACCAAATAGTGTTAATAATAATAGCTAAGGGGATCAAAAGAATTAAGACAATAGCATACACAACCTGATGACTTTGTCTAAGTAAAAAATTGTTTCTTTTTTTCAACATATATTATCCACCAAAGTTTTGTCTCCTACCTTTGTGAAGCACAACTATCACTCCTAGAGCCAAAAATACTAAAAAGATACCGCCTAATATATAATAAATAAATAAATTATTTGTTTCGGCTGCAGAAGATGCTCCATCAAAATAATTGTCAGCTGTCACAGCTTGTGCCTCTTTGACTAAAAATGAAATGGGACGAGATTGTTTGACTATCTTACCAGTATCATCATTGATAGTGACAAATACCTGATGATGCCCATCAGTCAAAGAATTTTTTATATCATATGACCAATTACCACTAGCATCAGTTTTGGTGGTCATAAGCAATGGCAAGGCACTATACAAGTATATATTTACCCAGCTATCAGCTTCGGCCTTACCACTCAATTTAAATGTATCATCAACATCCTCAACACCATCTACACTCATACGTCCATCAATTTTTTTGGATTTTATTTTTGGTTGTTCAATGTTAATATTGTCCAAAATCATTTTATCAAAACTGGTTCTTTCTTTTAATAATGGTCCTGAGCCAGCTGGATCATAGCCATTTTTAATCTCCAATCCATCAAAATATCCATCTCCATCGGTGTCAGCATTGTTTATATCAGTACCATAATATGCTTCCAAATCATCGGCCAAAGAATCTCCATCGGTATCCAAAACAAGTACCGCTTGATTTAAAATAGTCAGCTTATCTTTTTCCTCCAATACGATTTCCTTTTGAGCTCTAGCTAAAAATACTTTGGTAGCCTGATTGGAAACTAGAGGCAATGTATTTTTAGCCACTATGCCCTCAGCTTTTAAAGTATCGCTAAGATCCTGGGTGCTGATATTTTTACTCAACAAAGAATCAATAGCTTGATTGATGTTTTGACCAAGTTTTTGACCAGCTACCAAACGGTTGAGATATTCATTTCTCAAAACACTATTACATAAATTGGCATCATCTAGCTGACAATCAACTTGTCCACCATATTTTTCCAATAAATAATTTTTACATTCTTCTTTATCAATAATATTATTTTCCTGACATTCAAAATCTGTTTTAACACGATAAAGATAATCTTCACAAGCCACAGCTTCATAAATACCTTGCTCAACACAAGTTTCATCAAAAGAGCCCATAGTAGCTCTAAACCACATACAGGTATTTTGATCACTAATACCCTGATCATAACAAGTACTATAATAATCAATGCCTAGAGTATTTGTTTTAGAAACCACTTGATTGGCCGGTAAGTTTGCTGGATTATTATTTTCTTCTGTATTGTCTACTGGATTATTTTCTACTATTTCGTTGTTGATGAAAATCTGTCCACTAGTCTCACGATGATCTACAACAAATACATCATATACCCCATTGGTCAGTGTATTAGAATCAATACTTTGACTAAGATATACAAAAGGTAAGTTTGGATAATTGTCTGGATTAATACCAAAAGACTGCATATCTTCCCAAAAAACTTTGTCAGCCATAAAATAAAAAGTCATATCTGAATCGGTTTTTTTCAATTCTATTTGCAGACCAGTTGGCAAATCCAAATCTGAACCCAATAAAAAATTAAAGCCTCCACTAATACCGTTGGTTGGGTATATTTCAAAAAATACAAATTGACCCTCGCCTTCACTATTTTCAGCAGGAATAATTTCGTTGTTTTCTCTAAAATAAGAAACTACCACTGGCTCACTATCAAGCTGTAGAACCCCATCGACATAATACTGAATAAAATAACGATAATTTCCATTGCCAATAAACTCTGAATTGTTATTGGAAAGAACTAAATAAAAACAATAGCTATGTCCAGCTATCGCTATCTGATCTCTAATAGCTTGATTTAAGATATTAGTATTACTGCAATCTACCAATAGAGGAGCTGGCGCATAATTTGTGGAAGAATTATTATCAAGCTCCATTAATGCAAAACTAATATCTAAAACATTGGCACTAGCGATCAAAACACTACCTGGTCCTATCTGTCCACCAGTTGGCTGATATACCTTTAGAGAAATTTCTTCGACCGAAGGTGCTGTAGTATTTTCTTGAGTTATTTGCCACTCAAAAGTAATTGGTCCAAAATATTGAGCTACACCGTCGGCATCTTTGGCGTTGGCTGATAAAATATAAATGCCATTGGTCAAATTATTACTAAGAGCTGAAACATTGTATTGCCAAGAAGTACCACTAGCGACACTGGGTATAGTGCGTTCCAAGGCTATAGTAGAGTCGCCTTGTTTAACTAAAGAAAAATTAAAATCATTGGCTGTAAAATTGGTAGTAAAATTTAAAAATATATCATTTCCTCTGATTATACTACCAGCTGTAAGACTATTTAAAGAAATTTCAGGCTCTATTTCAATAATAGTAGCTCTAGCCAAATTTATAGCTATACTACCCAAAATAATATTTGTATTATTGTTAATATTAATTAATTCAAAAGAAAGATTATAGTTTCCATTTGGCCAAAGATCAGCTGGATTGCTTATATCAATCAAGGCTCCATAAGTAAATGAGTTGTCATTGAGCAAACTAAGATTATAAAGCTTATCTGTCAGACTAACATCCGTACCTCTATAAACAAGCCGAGCTTGTATAGTTTCCTCAGTGGGCAATAATGACTGATCAGGAACAACTGAAATATTAATTTGATCTCCGGTAATGCTACCGGTCGGAGATATAATATTTACACTTGTCGGTGCTATACGTGCTGGAGGTGTTGTGGTTATAAGATGTTTTATACTAAAAAATCTTTCAATACTAAGAAAATTATAAAGCTCTGGGTCAATAGTTGCATCAATATTTAGTTCTGGAACAATTTTATAATTACCATTGGCAAAATCAGCCAAATCAATTGTGCCAGCATTTTTCCAAATCACATAGCCATTTTCTGTACTCAATATATCAGCTGTATATTTAGCATAATCATCACTCAAATTTAAAGTATCCATTGGCCCAACAATATTAAAAGCAAGTCCTTTTACAACACTGGTGCTAATACTTTCTGGAATATGAAATCTGATGTCCAGATTTGGATTTGAGGCTACATCTATTTCAATGTTATCTGTGGGACTAGAAAAATAAGCAGTGATACCAGAAACCTGTTGAGCCATTTCTATGTCGCCGACTAAATTTATAAGCTTATATTCAGAATCATAGATATTGGCTGATTGCCCATCTTGATAGCTATAAGCTTTGACTGACAAATAATACTGTCCTGGCAAATAAGTACTAGTATCCCAAATACTTTGGGAAGTCCAAGTACCATCAGTCTGCAAACTAGCCTGATAACTTTCATTTAACCCTGTGCTAAAATTTTGTAAATTAAAATAAACAAAATCAAATTGTTTGTCTTCTTCGCTTGACAACATAGCCTGAAAATAAATACTTTCTCCAATATTTATATTTTCACTAAGTGGTGTTATAAAAACTGCTGACAACAAAGAATCATCATTTGATGCTTTGACGGCTACAAAAACCAAGGCTTGAGTAATCACCAAGGTGGTGAAAAAAACAATGCTCAAATAATGTTGAATATGCTTTAAAATCATAATAAATATATTATATTAATAGCTTTATTATACCATAAATTAAATAAAACAAAAAAACTCTAGTCTTAACTAGAATTTTTTAAACTTAAATATTATTCACAAGCACAAATTGGAATTTTTCCTGAACCAGAGAGTTGAGAACAAGTAACCACTGTTTTTTGCATAGCGCATGAATTACCAGCAGCAAGCCATGGTGCTGTGCCAGTCGCATTGGCTGTACATCCACCAGGACAAGTAATTTCAATTAAAATTTCTTGATTTAATAAACAAAAGGGATCCCCGTTACTATCAACATCTGGTCCATAACTTGCACCTTCAACACATTTTAATTTAGCATAATTTTCACAAATATTATCACAAGTAGTATTAGAAGCACTATATACATACCAACAATGCCCTCCACCATAAGCTGGACAGCTTGCTTTGATGGAAGTTGTCTTGTTGATTATCTCTGAATTATATGAAGTACAGGCTCCCACTACCAAAAGACCATTGCTATCTTTTTTTAAATAATAACCAGTATCAGCTGTTGAACTTTTATCAGGATCAACTGGCAAGGTATTTATATATTTATAAAAATCATTATCATCAACTAGCAAACATAATCTACTATCACCATCACAAGTCAGATTGGACCCACTCTGTGAAGTACACAACACTCTTTTATAAGTTTGATTTAATTTGCCCAATATTGGCAGTGCTCCACCATGATCATTGGCATAATCACTTAAAGCAGCCGCTAAAATATTAACATCTTGGACCCTGGTTTGATTTTTTGTTTTCCCAACTTGAGCCAAAGGATCAATCCAAATAAAAGTAGCCGCTGCTAAAACTATCAAAATAGTCATTACAACGATCAACTGTAATAAACTAAAAGCTTGCCTACTTTTAAAAATTTTCATAAATTGTTTAAGCAAATTCTTGAGTAAGTTTATCAATGTTTCGCACTTTTACTGGACGCTTGGCCAAAGCTTGTCCCTTAAGTTGATTTAAATATTCCTCATAACTCTGACGTGTGTCTTGATAAAAAATACCATAAGGAATTTTGTCTCCCCAGGTCAAAGCTTCTTTATAGGCCATACTAATATCATTACTATTATATTCTTTATTATCGTCTAGATTATAAAGTCTATCAAAAAAATATTTAAAAGTATTTACTTTGTTAAAAGTAACACAAGGTTGAAAGACATCTACTAATGAAAATCCCTTATGTTCAATAGCTTTCTTAATCAAATTTTTCAAGTGTTCAGGATTGCCTGAAAAACCACGAGAAATAAAACCTCCACCAGCAGCCAACGCCAGACTCATTGGATTGGCTCTTGTTTCTATCAGACCATCGGGAGTTGATTTGCTCTTAGTGCCCTTTTCAGTTGTAGGAGATGATTGGCCAGTAGTCAAAGCATAAAGCTGATTGTCGTGGGTAATATAGTTGATATTGGCATTACCACGGACCGCATGAATAAAATGTGCCATACCTTCTCCGTAGCCATCACCATCTCCAGCCATCACTATCACTGTCAAATCTTGATTGGCTAATTTGGCTCCAATGGCTGTGGGCAAAGCTCGACCATGGAGCGAATGCCAACCATAGGCCTTGAGAAAATTGACACCATTGCCAGAACAACCTACTCCAGCTACCAATAATACATTTTCCGGTTTAAGACCCAGCTCAACTAAAGCATTTTTTAGAGCTATAAATATCCCAAAATTTCCACATCCGGGACACCAACTTGGAGCATAGCTTGTATTAAAATCTTTTTCTATCATATAAATTTTATAATTTTTTTAAAGCGTCGATTATATCTTCCCTAAAAAAAGGACGTCCGTCATATTTGAGCATTTTATGTTTAATCAGCACTCCAGTTTCCTGAGCTATAAGATTTCCCAATTGACCATTGGGATTATTTTCTATCAGCAATATATCTTTGGAGCTTTGCAAAATCTTGCTTGTAAAATCAGCAGCAAAAGGCCACAAATACTGATATTGCATTATCTTAATTTTACTTTTTACTTTATCTGGCAAAGATACATAAGCATCCAAAATAACTCCCTTGTTTGACCCCCAAAATACCACCGTTTTTTTGGCTTTAGGATTACCATAAATAAGTGGCTGTGGCATGAGCTTGGCAAATGTATCAAGTTTTCTTTGTCTTTTATCTACTTGCTCAATACGATTTTGACTATCTTCGTTAGAAAAACCATAAGAATCATGCTCATCGCTATTGGCAATAAAGAGTCCATTTTTTGTACCTGGCAATGTCCTAGGTGATATTCCATCTGAAGTTACTTTATATCTTTTATATTCACCCGATTTACTGAGCTGAGCCTGAGTCAATATCTTACCTCTGTTTATTTTGACATTTTTGGTATTAAATCTTGGCACTGTAGTATTGCCCTCACCAATCAATTTGTCAGAAAGAATAATTACCGGCAATTGATACATGTCTGCCCAGTTAAGAGCAATATAACCCATCTCATATGCCTCTCCAGCATCACCTGGTGCCATAATTATTCTAGGAAAATCTCCTTGGGCCCCGTGGAGCATAAATTGCAAATCTGCTTGCTCTGTCCAAGTGGGTAGTCCTGTGGCTGGACCACTTCGCTGTACATTGACCATGACTAGCGGCGTTTCAGTCAGAGCTACCAAACCCAAGGTTTCTGTCATCAAAGAAAATCCACCTCCAGAGGTTGCAAGCATAGATCTTACGCCCACATGAGATGCTCCTAGTGCCATATTGGCAACCGAAATTTCATCTTCGGCATGCTTGACCACTATACCAGTTTTGGTAGCAATCTTAGCTAGATAATGAAGTATAGAAGAAGATGGTGTCATGGGATAGGCCGAATAAAAACCCAGTCCTCCGGCCACAGCTCCCAGTGCCAAAGCTTCATTGGCAGTAATCAAAATATTATCTTTACTAGGCAAGGTTGGCAACTGACATTTAAATTTATTTTTTACATTGGCTTTTACAAAATCAAAACCTGACTTTAAAGCTTTTATATTATTGGCCACAACCACCTCTCCTTTTCTAGCAAAGGTTTCTTTAACTACTTTATTGGCAATGGTAAGATCTTGACCCACTAGACACATTGTGGCCCCCAGAGCTACTACATTTCTCATCAAATCTCCACCCGCTTCTTTGGCTAAAGTAGTCAGTGGAATAGCAATGCCTTCAATATTATTATTTTTTAAAATAGCAGACGATACTTTGACTTTATCACTGTCATAAATCAAAACACCACCACTGCTAATATCAACTATATTATATTTAATGGTATTTTGATTTAAAGCAACCAAAATATCTACATATTTATAGACGCTGTTAACTGGCTTGGTATCTATCACTAGTTGATAGGTATTGTGTCCTCCTCTGATAATAGAAGGATACTCGGTAAAATCAAAAAGCTCATAGCCAGCTCTCATAAATATTTTGCCAAACATCATGCCAGCTGACTTGATACCAAAACCAGCTTCGCCGGCAATTTTCCAAGTTAAGTTGTTTTTATTTTGCATGGGTATTTATTAAATTAAATATTATCTTTATTATAACATTTTTTTACTGTAATAAAAAACTCTCCTTAAGTGGAGAGTTTTTATCAAGGTGAATCTTTATTATTTAAATCCTCTTTTTTATAATCTGAGGTATTTGATTCTGTTTGTTTTTTATCTTTGATGACCATTAGATCATCAGGAGGCGCCATAGCCAAATCATGTTCTGGCTCCTCTATTATTTGCGTTTCTTTTTGGGAATTTCCAAATAGATTTTTCCAAAATGACATAAATTTAAATTGTTAATGTTCTTTTTATTTTTATTTTTGCTTCTACTATCCCGCGAACGGGATCCCGCTATGCGGGACTTAGCAGTACAAGGTAAGTGGTGTCCAGCTAAAAATGAGTAAGACATACATTGTTTGTTGCATTTTTTTGTTTTTATTTTTGTTTATAGCTCAATCCCCCCAATTGAGCTTTTTTATATTCAATTGTCTAAACGGTCCAAAATAATAGACCAAAGAGAAATAGGGTTAAAACTGCCCAATTCTCATGACTTTCCACCTGAGAGTTATGTCGATAACCCACCAAATGAAAAGATTTTATTTCTTTCATGGTTGTTATTGTTATTTTAAATTAAATAGCGTTTCCTACAACAAAAAGGAGAACAAAGGCACCCACCGAGCATAAAGCGACTATTGCCCAATAATCACTGCTCTTTAAATTTCGATCACCTGGTCTCACGACCAATCTAAACGATTGTGCATTATTTTCCAACATATTTTATTCCTCCTCAACCTGTTTTTTTGAAAAAACATGGAAAAATTAGTAAGTCGACTTTTTAATTATAAATATTGGGGCTATTTTTCTAACTAAATACTTAGAAAAATAAAAAATTGGCATAATTCCCCTTGGAATTTATTACCAATTTTAACTTACAAATTCAGTATAGCACGAAAAAAGGCTTTTGTCAATCTAAACAAAAAAATCATTTTGGGTTATAATAATAACATTATCTAATAATTAAATAGATTAAAATATTATGAGAGTTGAAGTTGATCGAGAATTATGTATTAGTGTAGCTACTTGTGTCGCAGTGGCTCCGGGGACTTTTGAGCTAGACGATGAAGGTATTGCTGTCGTCAAAAATGCCAAAGGAGACGATGAAGCTACTATCCTCCAAGCTGCTCAAAGCTGTCCAGTAAATGCTATTATTGTATATGATGATGATGGCAAACAAATTCACCCGCCTCTAAAATAATCTATGGTTGATTATAAAAATATATTGCCTATCAAAGTCGGTGATCAGGCACCTTTATTTTCTCTCCAAAATCAAGCTGGCCAAAAAATAAATCTTCAAGATTATAAAGGCAAAAAAAATGTCTTGTTGATTTTTTATCCCGGAGACAATACCCCGGGCTGCACTACTCAGCTCTGTAACATTAGAGATGATTTCTCGAGATTCACAAAACTTGATACTGTAGTTTTTGGTATAAATCAAGCTGATAATAACTCTCATCAAAAATTTATAGACAACTACAAGTTTCCTTTTGATTTACTAATAGATACTGATAGCCAAGTGTCCAAAAAATACAAAGCTCTCAAATTTATGTTTGGACACGTTAGTATCAAAAGATCTGTCGTCTTGATTGATAAAACTGGCAAAATTGTTTTTCTAAAACGGGGTATGCCAAAAGACGATGAAATATTAAAAATCCTAAAATAATTTATGAAAAGAAATATATATTTAGATTATGCTTCTACTACTCCAACCGATCCTAGAGTAGTAAAAGCCATGGAGCCGTATTGGACAAAATATTATGGCAATCCATCTAGCCTATATCAACTGGGCTTGCGCAGTAAAGAAGCTATATCAATGGCTAGATTAAAAATCTCCAAAATATTAAATTGCCAAGCTGACGAATTGATATTTACCGGTGGTGGCACAGAAAGTATAAACCTAGCTCTCAAAGGTATAATGAATAAAGCGCAAAATGGTCATATGATCACCTCAGCTATTGAGCATCATGCTGTACTCCATACTGCTGATACTCTCAAAAAAAATGGCCATGAAATATCTATTTTGGCAGTAGATGATCAAGGACTTATAAAACTAGCTGATTTGGCAGCAGCCATAAAAGACAATACTCGCCTGGTATCAATAATGATGGCCAACAATGAAATAGGGACTATCCAAGATATTCAAAAAATAGGAGCGCTGCTAGAAAAAATAAATAAAGCTAGAACGGCCAAAGGACTAGCTAAAATATATTTTCACAGTGATGCTTGTCAGGCCTCTGGGACACTAGATCTAAATGTCAAAAAATTACATGTTGATCTTTTGACTATCAATGGCTCAAAAATATATGGTCCCAAAGGAGTCGGAGCTCTCTATATCAAAACTGGGACAAATATTGGCGCTATAATAGATGGTGGTGGTCAAGAAAAAAACCTCCGCTCAGGTACTGAAAATGTACCAGGTATAGTAGGACTAGCAATTGCCTTGGAGCTAGCTCATGACTCCAAAGAAAAAGAAAATGCTAGACTAATTAAGCTTCGCGATCAACTAATAGCTGGCATCTTAAAAACCATTCCCAAAACTAGGCTCAATGGTCATCCTACAAAAAGACTGCCCAACAATGTAAATATTTCTATCTTAGACGTTGAAGGCGAAGCTATGCTCCTCTATCTAGATGAGATAGGCATCCAAGCTTCCACTGGGTCAGCTTGCACTTCTACCACCCTTGATCCATCTCATGTAATCAGAGCTCTAGGCTGTCCTTATGAGGTAGCGCATGGCTCTATGCGTTTTACTCTTGGTAAATATACCACAGCTGAAGATGTAAAATATGTCATCACAAACTTACCAAAAATAATTGAACATTTACGATCAGCTTCTCCGGTCATAGTAAATATGGATGAAGTAGCCAAAGCTATCAAAAATGCACCTCGTGCTACAATAACTTTATAAATAATAATTAATTAATTTATATATATGACAAATAAGACTAAAAGTCCTGCCCGTAGTAAGAAAAATACTACGGTGGCCAGTTCTATAGACATAGTACCAAATACTGCAGAAGGTACCTGGGTCTATACTGATATAGTCAAAGATCATTTTTTTCATCCCAAAAATCTAGTAACTGATGTCAGTACTATGAAGGGTTATGATGGTTTGGGTATGGTGGGGTCTCCAGCTTGTGGCGACATGATGAAAATATGGATAAAGGTAAATAAAAAAGCAGACAAAATAACCGAGATGAAATGGCAAACCTTTGGCTGTGGTAGTGCCATTGCTGCTACATCCATGCTATCTGTCGTGGTCTCTGAAAATGGTGGCATGGAAATAGACAAGGCGCTAGCTATCAAACCTCAAGATATTACCAATCGTCTAGGTGACCTACCAACTAGAAAAATCCATTGCTCAGTTCTGGGCGACAAAGCCTTGCGTAGTGCTATAAACAATTACTTTGTAAAATCTAATCAAAAAGATCGCCTAGTCCAAGAACAAATACGTATGGTAGATAAAGCAGCCAAAGTAACTGACCATGATATTGAAGAAGCAGTTTTAGAAGGAGCTCATACCTTAGAAGATGTGCAGAAAAAAACCAAAGTAGGTGTTGGTAATCCTGAGGTAATACCAGAAGTAGAACAGCTTATCAGATTTTATACCGAAAAATATTTCGGCTAATAATATTTATTAAATTAAACAAAAAAATATATGTCAAAATTTGAAACACCAGCTCTACCTTATGCTTATAATGCTCTAGAGCCATATATAGATGAAGCTACCATGAAAATTCATCATGATAAACATCATGTTGCTTATACTACCAACTTTAATAAAGCTCTAGAAGCTTACCCAAAACTAGCTGAAAAAACAGCGGAAGAAATACTAGCTAATCTTGCCAGCCTACCTGAAGAAATACGTATGGCTGTCAAAAATCATGGTGGTGGACATGTGCACCATTCTCTTTTTTGGGAAACCATGGCTCCAGCTGGTACAGGTGGCCAAGCAGAAGATGGATTACTTGAGGATATTATCAAAACTTTTGGCTCTTTAGAAGAATTTAAAGCAGAGCTCACCACAGCAGCTATGAGTGTTTTTGGTTCTGGTTGGGCTTGGCTATCACTAGCTGATGGTAAATTGATAATAGAAAAAACCAGTAATCAAGATAGCCCTTATTCTTTGGGACATATTCCACTATTGGGTATTGATGTCTGGGAACATTCCTATTATCTAAAATATCAAAATAGACGAGCTGAATTTGTTGAAAATTTCTTTAATGTGATAAACTGGTTAAAGGTAAGTGAAAAATATAAAGCTAATAAATAAAGCTGATGGAAAAAGAGCGAGATACTATTATTATTGTCAAAGGTGGTACTATTCAAGGAATATTTAGTACTGGCGTGCTGACTGCTTTTGAAAACCACAATATTTATGATCGTATCCACTCTATCTATGGAGTATCATCCGGTGCTCACAATGCTGCTTATTTTTTGGCTAGACAAACCAAAATAGCCGCTCAAATATATCATGAGCATCTATGTAAAAAACATAGATTTTTAAAAGATTTGTCAGCCAAAGTGATTTGGGATAAATTTTGGCAACTAATGCTCTACAAAAAAACTTGCGATATCATTGATCTAGACTATGCCCGAGAGTTGGAAATCATGGGACCAACCAAGCTAGATGTCAAAAGTATCCGTACCTCCCCTATCAATTTTTATGTTCGTGTATTTAATCCTGAAACACTCAATCTAGAATATTTGGATGCCAAAGTAGATACTATAAATCGCTTGATTCAATCGGCCAAAATACCTCCTTATGCTTATACCAGAATAAAAAATGAACTCTATTATGATGGTGGTATTATGCCGACTAGGGATTTTATAAAAAATGTACTAGCCAAGCATCCTGACAAACAAATACTATATATATTCAATGATAAAAAAACTTTACCTCGCGTACTAAAATTTTTGCCTTGGGATTTATTGGATCTATTATTTAAAACTCGCTATCTAGGACTAGCCTATGGTATCAAACATTTTTTTAGTCTTTTGAGCTATCCTTATATAGAGGGTTTACGAGGCTACAAAAATGTCCATGTGGTTTATGATGAAATCTATATTTCAAAAACAGAAAAAAATGTAGACCGAGTTCGCGAATCATATAAGCATGGCATTTATAAAGGTGAAAAACTACTTAAAGAAATCGGTTTTATTAATTAATAATAAATAAAAAATATATGGAAAAAGAAAATTGCTGTGGCGGTGGATGTTGTGATGAAGTATATTACAACAACACTGTACCAAAAATAGACCAAGCAGCTCCTAGCTTTACCACGGACGCTTATTATAAAGATGAAGAGAAAAAAATCAGTCTATCTGACTATAAAGGCAAGTGGGTAATATTGCTATTTTATCCCAAAGATTTTACTTTTGTCTGCCCTACTGAGCTAGGTGATGTGGCTGATCGTTACGAAGAAATCAAAAATCTAAATACAGAAGTATTGTCCGTATCTACTGATACTGTGCAAGTCCATAAAGCTTGGTATGAAGATAGTGCTACTATCAAAAAAATAAAATTTCCCATGCTAGCTGATCCTAGTCATGATATTTGTAAAAAATACGGCGTATTGATTGAAGATGCTGGCATAGCTTTAAGAGGAACATTTATAATTTCGCCTGAAGGTGATATAAAAACTATTGAAATCCATGGTGATGGCATTGGCCGCAGTGGTGATGAGTTGATGCGCAAATTACAAGCCGCTCAATTTGTAGCCAAATATGGCGATCAAGTTTGTCCAGCCAACTGGCAACCCGGTAAAGACACTTTAAAACCAGGTCTAGACCTAGTTGGAAAACTTTAAATAAAATATTTAACCAAAAAGAAAAGCCTCGGGGTTCCAAATCCGAGGCTTTTGTGTTTGTTGTCAGGAGAACTATGTGTTCAGCTCTCCTGTGATTCACCCTGCCTTTTGGGCGACAACCTTCAAAACGAAGGTCAGGTAGTAGCTCCCCAGAGCTATTACAGCACACTGCAAAATATCAGCCGAGCCGATAAATTGGAAGTAGGCAGCTACTCCCACTGCAATGACTGTCCAAAACAGCCCAAAGGCAGCACCGAAGCTACTGGTGCCCTCTTTGGATAAAAGAAAAGCCAGCAATGCGCTAGTGGCCATCATGATTCCGACGACCAGCCGTAGTTGGCCAACGAGGCTCTCGTTCCAGCTCTCTATGAAAGGCCAGTAATGATAGGCCGCATAGCCTACTCCGGCCACCATGGCAATAAACAGCAACATGAACAAAAAACGAACTATTGCTGTTTTGACTCTTTCTAACATAACAAACACTCCTTGGCTGGGTTGTAATTAGTCCACTAACTACAACCATTGTACTTTATATTCATCCATTGAATACTTTGACTTGGACTGTAAAACAACATTAATTCATAGTATTATATCATAGTTTTCTATTTTTGTCAATACAATAACCCCTTTATTTATGCTATAATTGCCATATAATTATATATTTATAAATGAAAATAATATTTAGTAATAAAATAAAACTAGCCAAAACTATAGCCACTATCAAAGCACAAGGCACAGAAAAACTACACATCTTATCTGATTTTGATCGTACTTTGACTTATGGCTATATAGACGGCAAAAAAACTCCTTCTATTATTTCTATATTACGAAATGGTCATTATCTATCTCCTGATTATGCAGCCAAAGCTCATGCTCTATTTGATAAATATCATACTATCGAGATAGACCCAGATATTCCACTAAAAGAAAAAAAGATTATGATGGACACTTGGTGGCGTACACATAAAAAACTATTAATAGCCTCTGGTTTAAATAAAAAAGATCTTGAAAAAATAGTTAAAGATCCGCTAATAAAATTTAGAAAAGGAGTAGATAAATTTTTGGATAATCTTCATAAACAAAATATCCCTCTAGTCATACTGTCTGCCAGTGGTGTTGGTGAAGCAATACCAATATACTTTAAGAATGCTAAAAAAAATTATCCAAATATATATTATATTAACAATTCTCTAAACTGGTCAAAGGATGGTCGAGCCTTGTCTATCCGCGAACCAATAATCCATATTCTAAATAAAGATGAAGCTGTAATAAAAAACTTCCCCCAAATATATAAAGAAGTGGCCAAGCGAAAAAATGTCATCTTACTGGGTGATGATTTGGGCGATGTAGATATGATCACTGGTTTTGATTATGATAATTTAATAAAAATTGGTTTTTTAAATTACAATGCTGACAAATTGAGAAAATTATACTCCAAAAACTTTGATGTAATAATAGAAGGTGATGCTGATTTTGAATATGTAAATACATTATTAAAAAATTTGTGTACATAAAATATTATGAATAAAAAACAAATTATTCAAAAAATTAATAAATATGTAAAAGATAGATTATCTGGAGAAGGTAGCGGTCATGATTGGTGGCACATTGATCGGGTTAGAAAACTGGCTTTAAAAATTGCTCAAAAAGAAAAAGCTGATTTATTTGTTGTAGAGTTATCTGCATTACTTCATGACATTTATGATTATAAATTTTATAAAGCAAATAATAAAAATGCTATTGATAACTTTCTCCGAAAATACAAAATTAATGAAGAAATCATCCAGCAAATCGCTTATATAGTAAATAGTATTTCCTACAAGGGGGGTACAAATAAAATAAAATTAAAAAGTATAGAAGCTAAAATCGTTCAAGATGCTGATAGACTAGACGCTATAGGTGCCATTGGCATAGCTAGAACATTTACCTATGGTGGTAAAATAGCCCGTGAAATGTATAACCCAAATATAAAACCAAAAAAATATAAAAATTTAAATGAATATAAAAAACATTTAAATACTAATCCTACTGTAAATCATTTTTATGAAAAAATATTATTATTAAAAAATACTATACATACTAAAACTGGAAAACAAATGGCTAACAACAGACATAAATATGTAGAACAATTTTTAAATAGATTTTTTAAAGAATGGGAAGGGAAAATTTAACCTAAAAACTCTCTGAACTTGCAGATAGTTTTTTGATTTAAAAAATTACCAAGAACCACCACCGCCTCCGCCGCCACCACCACCGACGCTACCTCCAGAAGAGCTAACACTAGTGGTACTAGCAGCAGCTGTTTTAAAACTACTCAAACTAGAAGCAAAACTGATAGCACTAAAGCTAGCTCCCTGACCAGAGACATACCAATCTGGCTCCTCCAAATAAATACCTTCAAATTGTTTGGCCCATTCTTTTTCTAGACCAAAGGCCATAGCATAAGGCAATAATTTTTCAAAAACTTGCGGATCTTTGGCTGGTGCATTATGAAATTTTATTCTATCTTTTTCCGCTACATTTATGTATTCTTTTAAGCCCAAAATATATTCTTTGGCCAATGCTCCTTTAATCGTCTTTTTGGGCATCTTGATACCAAAAGATATTACTATAATAATTGAAATTATTACAGAAAAAAACACAAAAAATATATAAGCTACATTACTAGAAAAAGAAAACGCTGCTTCAGCAAAAGCACGCACACCTATTACAATAATAGCTATAAGTATAATATAAAGTCTTCTGGTTTTTTGAGGATTTTTTTCAAAATATCCTTGCTCAGTTACTAAAACATAAATAGCAGCTTCTATTTTCATCATCCATTTATAAGCTTTATTTTTTAAAGATGACATAAGCACCTTATCTACACCTTCACTAAACAAATTGTCTATTAAATCTTTTTGATACTGCCTAGCTAAATCACTTGAACTCTTTAATTTTTCTAATTCATAATCTTCTTTAGAAAAAAGACCATCTTTTTGTATCCGCCTAATCCTCAAATACCCATGTATAGCCAGATAAATAATTTCAGCTGAAATATCTTTGCTGTGCACTCTTTCATCATATATTGTACCCAATTCGGCTGGCATCATATCTTTGGGTGCTTCATATTGAGCTATGATAGCTCCTCTACCTTTTGGGTCGCGTCCTTTTTTGTACCAAATAAAAAACATCAACAAAAAAGTAAAAATCGGCATAAAGCCAATGCTATATTTTTTTAAAAAAGCTATAATTATATTTGGTGGAGGTGGCTGACTTATAATCCCCTTATCAAAATAAAGATTGATAGTAACTCCTTGTGAAGATTTTAAAGCCTGAGATTTAAAAATAATTTTTTCTAATGTTTTATCACTAGCTATTTGATGTTTAGTATTTGAACATTTGTTGGTACTATTATCGGCTCCCCAATAACAAGCTGTTTTTATTTGCTTTTGTGACAATCCTGGTGGCAAAAAAACATTAATTGAATTGTTGGCAATAGGTACTAACCAATAAGTACCAATGGCATTCCAAAAAAGATTGTCGCTTTCTTCAGTAAATACAAAAGCTCCTTTGACTTTGTAGTTGATAATATAAATTTTTAGCCCTGTGACATATTCATCAGCTGAGCCAATTTTGATACTCAAATCGTTTCCTTTTCTTGATATCTCTTTTTGATAAACATTTCCTTTATCATCATTTACCCCAATATCATAAATTTCAAACTGTGTCTCTGAAAAACTCTTTTTCAAAATAGGGATATCACGATAAATGCCATGCTTTTGATTGTCCCCAAAATCATAATTAATGATTTCAGTAACCTCTAAAGTAGAGTCTTGTAAAATTTTAATGTCTACCTGATAATTTTGTATCTGCTCATTGCTAGCCAAAGCTGGAGAAATCCACAAAAAACAAAATAATAAACTCATGCTAAAAATAAAAAATTTCATATTTTTGATTTAATTTATGCTTTAAGCTTAGCATAAAAAGCGAAAAAATGTTATACTTTTTCTAGAAAAAGTAAAAATAAAAATGGAAATAAAACTTACATCTTATGGAGCAAGTGAAGAAGTGACTGGTTCTTGTCACCTTTTAAATATCGATGGTTATCGAATACTGATTGACTGTGGTATGTGGCAAGGTGATTGGGACAACTATGTCCGAAACTGGGACAAGTTTTTATTTGACCCCCAAAATATAGATGCGGTCATCTTGACTCATGCTCACCTTGATCATTGTGGACGCCTGCCCAAACTCTATGCTGGAGGATACAATGGACCCATCTATGCAACCGATGCCACCATTGATTTGGCTAAAATAGTTTTGGAAGATAGCTATTTTATCATGGATGAAAAAGCCTTTCGTAAAAAAATGCCAAAAATATATTCTCAAGCTGATATGAACAAAACCATGAAAAGTTTTGTGCCTATCAAATATTATGAAAAACAAAATCTAAATCCTAATATTAGTTTTACACTACACAACGCTGGTCATATATTGGGCTCAGCTATAGTAGAAATAAAAATAGCTGGAAAAACAATAGTCTTTTCTGGTGATATAGGCGGCGCAGAAATGCCACTAGTCAAAAATATTGATTTGCTAAAAAATGCTGACTATGTGATTTGTGAAGGTACCTATGGTGATCGCCTCCATCATGATAGAGCAACTCGCGACCAAGAACTCATCAAAGCTGTACAACGTGCTACTCTCAATCATGCTACTTTGCTAATTACTATTTTTGCTATAGAGCGTACTCAAGATATACTCAGAGTATTAAATAATTATTATGAAAAACATCTAGATTTTTCTGCTCCGGTATTTTTGGATAGTCCGATGGCTGCCAAAGCTACTTTGATCTATAAAAAATATCTCAGCTACTTAAACCAAGCAGCTCAAGATGATATACAACAAGATAAAGATATTTTTAGTTTTCCTCATCTAAAAATCACCAACCAGATTCGCAAATCAAAAGAAATAAATACTGTGCCGCCCCCAAAAATTATTATGGCTGGATCAGGTATGATGGAAGGTGGACGCATGATACATCACTTGTCTCAATACATTGGTGACAAAAACAACAATATATTATTTATGGGTTTTCAGGTTCCTGGTACACTGGGTCATACCATATTAAATGGTGCTTTTGATTTTGACTATTATGGTAGGAAAATTGAAATAAAAGCCGTGGCTGATCAGATAGATGGCTTTTCTGCTCACGGTGATCAGGCAGCTTTACTGACTTGGCTCAAAAGCTTTAAACATCCCAAACAAATACTCCTTGTGCATGGAAACAAGCGCGTTTTGGAAAAATTTGCTATAATAATAAAGGAGGGATTAAATCTTGATGCTCAGGTCATGAAATTTAACCAGCCTATAACCTTAAATTAATAATTAATAAGTCTTAACTAAAAAAGTATGGCCAAACAAAACAAACTTACTTTTCCTTGGTTGATGCTATATATCATGGTAGCATTTGTACTAGTTACTTATGTGGTATTAGCCACCTGGTATATACAAGGAGCAGGTTGTGTAGCTTAAAACAAAATACCTCGCCTTTAGCGAGGTTTTTTGTTTGACAAACAAATAATATAGTTATAAAGTTTTGTAAAATCAGTTCTTTAATTCATGGAGGAATTAATGAGTAATAAAAATAAACTTTTGTTTATTGTCATTATTGAATTCTTTCTTGGATTCATCTTCTGGCCAGCTTTTTGCTTGGCTTTATTCTTTTTTGTAGTCTACCTCAGTGTAGATACAAACAAAAAAAATATAGCTGAAGAAAATGATAAAAAGCTGTCCTGTTGTCCAAACTGTCAATCTAGACACTATCTAGTATTCCCCCAAAGAAGCAAATTAAGACTGCACAAACTAAGCTTTGTGAGTCACAAAGTAACTCTTTTTGAGTGTCTAGACTGTGAAGCTAAATGGTATACATACGAAGTAGACCACTATGCTGAATAAAAACGCGATACCAACCGGTATCGCGTTTTTCTAAATATATATAATTTAACTTAAGCTTCGACGTTGATTGAGAGGATTTTCTATTTCTTCCTCTGGCTTATCTCTAGCCTCTAGAGGTAGCTGTGGATATTTTTCTTTGTCCAATCCTCCATTATAAAGAATCGGATCCATAATATCTTCTTTGACTTTGGTTTTGGTTTTTTTCTTGGCTTTTTTAAATAATTGAGACATATATTTGTATATGAGACATCATAGCAGATAGCAATACTAGTGACAATAGCCCCAAAAATGTTCTAATTGGACAATTGGCTTAAAAGGATTTATAATGTAATGACCTTGGGATAGCTAAAAATAGCTCCTGACGAAAATAAAAAGACGAAAATTTGGCAAAGCTACATCTTGTGTGATATAATATTTTTGGACACAAGATATAGTAAAAAGCGCTAATAATTTTTGTCCTTTTTTTATCTCTCTAGAGTAAAATTAACAAAAAGCCCCCGTTTTTTTGAACGGGCAGTAAAAAATAATCCCCATGCAAGTAAAAGAAATAAAAAAAAGAGATGGCCGAATAGAAAAATTTGACCAATCTAAGCTCATTTCTTCCTTATCTCAAGCAATTATTAGTACTGGTCTAAAAGACAATCCCATTTCTGGCAAAATGGCTCATCAAGTAATCAAATATTTAGAAGAAAATGACTACAATACTCCCACTATTACTAGTGATGATATACGTAATGCTGTAAATACAATATTATTGGACAATAACTATACTGAAGTGGCCAAAGCCTATTCCAAAACACGTGGCCAAAAACTAATCAAAGAAAAAGAGTTGGCTTCTGGTATCAAAAAAATCAAAAAAAGAGACGGCACCATTGTAAACTTTGATAAAGACAAGATTTTTTCGGCTCTATTCAAAGCTGGACAAGCTTCTAGTGAATACAATAGAGAAGAAGCCCAGCGACTAGCTGATGTAGTGACTGCCATACTAGAACACAAATTTAATGATCATCTTACTCCTGGTGTAGAGCAAATCCAAGATATCATTGAAATCATCTTGATTCAATCAAATTGGGCCAAGACTGCCAAACACTTTATCCTCTACAGAGAACAGCGAAAAAAAATCCGTTTAGAGCAAGGCAAGGATGTTACTTCTGCTGAGGTCAAAAGATTACAAGAAGCTGGTGTAAATCTTTCTAAACAAGCCAAACATATTTTGAACAACTCTACCAATTTTGATGAATTGGGTAGGATTATTTTTTTGGACCGTTATTCTATCAAAGAAAAGCGAGAAGATATTGCTTTGGGAGATATAGTAATAGCCATTACCAAAGAAGATAGAAAATATCCCAAAAAAGATCTAGGCATTGTCAAAGAAATACTTGGTGCTGATAAAATAAAGCTGCACATGCTGACTGGTATTTATGCTGAAGAGGCCAACAATTATGAATTTGAGCAGGAAATATACAAATGCGACAAACCAAAAGAAGCTATTTCTGATGCCCATCGTCGTATTGCTAGGGCCGTCGCCAGTGTAGAAACTACAGATGAAAATAAAACTAAATATTTTGAAGAATTTTTTGAAGCTTTAAATAAAAAATATATCCAACCAGCTGGACGTATCATGACTGGAGCAAATATTGACACTCATGGCAACTATACTTCCAATCTGACTCTATTTAACTGCTATGTCTTACCCTCTCCACTAGATTCTAGAAAAGCCATAGTCAAAGAATCTCTCCACCAAATGGTAGAGGTAATGAGTCGTGGTGGTGGCGTCGGTATGACTCTATCAGCTTTGCGTCCTCGCTATGCCTATGTCAAAGGAGTCCACGGTAAATCATCTGGCTCTGTATCTTGGGCTGGATTATTTTCCTATGCTACAGGACTAATAGAACAAGGTGGTTCACGTCGTGGTGCTCTGATGCTCATGCAACATGACTGGCATCCTGATGTTATAGAATTTATATCTGCCAAAACAGTGGCTGGTCAAATTGAAAATGCCAATATATCAGTACTCATATCCGATAGTTTTATGGAGGCCGTCAAAAACAACGGTGATTGGAACTTGGAATTCCCTGATTATGAAAATCCAGCTTATGCTGATACCTATGACAAACAATGGACAGGTGATATGGAAGCTTGGAAAGAGGCTGGCTATCCAACCAAAATATACAAAACTATCAAAGCGCGTGATTTTTGGAACAAGCTCATCACCTCAGCTCATGCTAGTGCCGAACCAGGTATAGTATTTATGGAGCGCTACAACAAAGAATCAAACTCATATTACTTCAACAAAATCATCTGTACCAATCCTTGTGGTGAACAGGGTCTACCAGGTTGGGGAGTCTGTAATCTTGGTCATCTTTATTTAGCTTCTTTTCTAGAAGAAGATGGTCATGATGATTTGGGTCCAACCTATAAAATAAATTGGTTTGAGCTTCGCAAAGCAGCTCGCACTCTAGCTCGTTTCTTGGACAATGTCATTGATCTGACCCCTTATCACTTCCCAGAAAATGAACTAAATCAAAAAAATGAAAGAAGAGTCGGTGGTGGTACTCTAGGACTAGGTGAAATGCTGATAAAATTACGCTTGCGCTACGGTTCAGATGAATCACTAGCTTTTATAGACGAGCTCTACAAAGCTATATCTTCTGAAATGTATAAAGAATCATCTCGCATTGCCAAAGAAAAAGGCTCTTTTCCAAAGTTTAATGCTGACAAATTCTTGAACTCTGGCTTTATGAAGAAAATGCCAGAAGATGTGCGTCAAATGATCAGAGAAAATGGTATCCGCAATGTAACTTTGACTACTCAAGCACCAACTGGCACTGTCGGATCCATGCTATCTACTTCTACTGGTATTGAACCATACTATGCTTTCAAATTTTATCGTCAGTCTAGACTAGGCTTCCATGAAGTGCTCATTCCTCTAGCTCAAGAATACAAGAGTAATGGTGCTTTACCAGAGTTTTTTGTCTCAGCAATGGAACTAGATCCTCTAGAACACGTCAAAGTGCAAGCGGCTGTCCAAAAATGGACTGACTCCTCTATTTCCAAAACAGCCAATGCTCCAGCTGACTATACAGTTGAACAAACTGCTCAGCTCTATGAAAAAGCCTACGAACTAGGCTGTAAAGGTGTAACTATCTATAGAGATTCTTCTCGTGATGAACAAGTACTATCTACTGACTCAAATACCGAAGAAAAAAATCTAGCTTACAATGGCGAACGCAAGCCAAGTAAACAAGAACAAATCCCTACTTTTAAGGAAGCGGTCAAAGAAGAGATCCCAGAGATGCAAAACCCTCGTCAGCATGCTGGTATAGAGCTCCCAGAGGACGATGACAAAGAATATGGCACTAGCGTGGGTCAAACCTGCCCTCAGTGCAAAAAGGGCATTATGGTCAAGTTTGGAGGCTGTACAGAGTGTTCCAAACAATGCGGTATGAAGGGCTCATGTGATATAAGATAAATTAAGTAAACGGGAGCTTTTCTAGCTCCCGTTTTTTAATGTAGTTAATTAGCTTAATATAAAAATATGTACAATTTTTTAAATTTAGATGAAAAAACAAGAGAATTAATGATCTCCGAAATTAACTGGGCAATAAAAAATAATGAACTTTATTACAGTACAAGATTTATTGATGGACAAAAAGAAAAATGGCAACAACTATTACTTGAAGCTGCTAAAAATCATAACGAACATTGGCTTGCATTTCAAATAGAGAATAACTCTATGCTAAAAGATTTTGAAGAAGCAGAAAAACCAAAAGGTGGTTACACAATTAAACACGTTCCTAATACTGCCTCTGAAACATTAGCAAGCGGACAATTTAATAGATATTATATACTTGGTTTAGCTCAAAGAGCTGTTTTAGAGAATAAAAATGCTTTGGAGGTTTATAGAGCAAAAGATAGTCAAGAACAAAGAGACGGTTCTGAAGCATTAATCGGACGAACTTTTAATCCCGCCGAATTAATTGAACAACTCCGTACAACTCAAGCTAGTTTTAAATCTGAGTTGGCAAAACCTAATTCTGGAATAAGTGTAAAATTATAAAAATATGAAAAATGTACAAACAATATTTAGTGATGGAACATCTAGAGTGGTCAATTTACATCAAACTCCAGACACATGTCCTTTTTGCCATCATGCAATTGATCCAAATATCCATATGGCATATTGCGATCAATCTAAATGGAATCAAAATAATTGCTTACAAGTTATATATCGCTGTACTAAAAATGACTGTCGTAACTTATTTATAGCTTATTATGAAGCTGGTTCTTCTACATGTGCCACTTTTACATATAAAAATTCACGCCCGATGAATAAAAAAGGTCGTACATTTACAGACACTGTTTTAAATATTTCTCCAAGCCTTTGTACTATATATAATCAGTCACTTTCTGCTGAACAAGACGGACTTACTGAGATTTGTGGTGTTGGATATAGAAAATCTTTAGAATTTTTAATAAAGGACTATCTAATACAAAAACTTCCAGACCAAGAAGAAGCTATCAAAAATAAATTTTTAGGTGATTGTATAAAAGATGGTATCGAAAATGACAATATTAAAAATATGGCAAAAAGAGCAGTCTGGTTAGGAAATGATGAGACTCATTATTTAAAAAAATGGGTTGATAAAGATTTAGAAGATTTAAAAAAATTAATTGATGCTACTATATATTGGATTGAAATGGAAAAATTAGCAGAAGATACTCAACAAGATATGCCAGAATAATTTAACTATACAAAATTCTAAATAAAAATAACCTTATAACACCCCAAGCTCCGCCGTAGGCGGGGCTTTTTTTATTTGTACTTTCCCCCTCAATACAGTAAAATAATTATATATTAAATAAATATTTTTGAATGCAAAATACCTTTAATCAAGCCTCGGCTATAAAATTAATAAATAAAAATATCGCCAGCACCAAAGCCAATGGTCAAACTTTTTTGTATATTCCTCAAATAAAAAATAAATTATTAATTACTGCAGGAGTTTTTAATCCCACTTTAACCAATGTAACCCCTTTTTTTGCAAAAAATATAAATATCAGATGGAAGGGAGAAAAATTTCTCGACCTATGTACTGGTTCTGGTTTCTTGGCAATCTTAGAGGCTCAAAAAGGAGCTATTGTTACTGCAAGTGATATTAATAAAAATGCATTAAATTGTGCTAAAAAAAATATTAACCGACTTAAATTAAATAAAAAAATAAAAATTATAAAAAGTGACTTATTTTCAGCATTAAAAAATAAACATTTTGATACAATTACAATAAATCCGCCTCTTATCCCTATAAAAGAAGACACCCTAAAACAAAACAAAAGCCTCCTCTCAACCAAAAAAAATGTTATCAAAGGATTAAATCAAGCTATGTATGATCCTAATATGACATTACTAAAAAGATTTTTTAATAAAGTAAATGAGCATTTAAACAAAAATGGCAGAATATTAATAGTCTATAGCAATTCATCAGAAAAACTAAAATTAAACTCCAAGCCTATTATTAGTATATTGTGTAAAAAATATCATTTTAAAGAAAAAAAACTTAATAGCCTAATCAAACATGGGGAGAAATATACTATATTTGAAATTTCACGTATGCCATCTACAAAATAAATCCCTCATATTATACATATTCCTATACTCTAGCCCCGCCGTAGGCGGGGCTTTAAAATTAATACGAGAATTGATAAATTTTGATAATTTACATATTCATAAAAATTGGTTATCCTAGTAGTATATTAATAAAAAAAATAATTTAATTTTTACCCCTCGCAATTATGAAGATAACAATTTGCGGAAGCATAGCATTTTACGATGAAATGCTCGACGTAAAGAAAAAATTAGAACAGCTTGGTCATCTGGTTAAATTGCCGCCTTTCGAGGTC